>ERZ808054.1116-NODE-1116-length-17486-cov-4.767247_pt1 | contig 17486 bp, 19 predicted proteins | sample MGYA00380201_ERZ808054 | MGnify/ENA primary metagenome ERZ808054 (study PRJEB31490, sample SAMN06133419) | mouse gut metagenome | isolation source: Z5_2 | host: mice | place: China: Chengdu | collected 2015-05 ... | reverse complement strand
AATATTACGATGTGCTGAAGGAATTAGGGAATATCGGCGCTGGCAATGCAATGACAGCTCTTGCGCAGATGGTGGGTGCCAGAGTGGATATGTCTGTTCCCAAGGTCAGTTTGCTGGAATTTAAGGATTTAGGGGAAGTGGTCGGCGGTGAAGACAGTCTTATGGTCAGCATTTATCTCCGGGTAGAGGGCGATATAGAAGGAAGTATCATGTTCATGCTTCCAAAGCCGGCGGCAGCGCATTTGGCAAATAAGATGATGTGCGGAATGCTTGGTATTGATGAAGAAAATGCTGCTGACCATGAGTTTGGGGAAATGGAATGTTCAGCGGTCATGGAGGTCGGGAATATCATTACCGGGGCATATTTAAATGCGCTTTCCGGGCTGACAAATATGAAAATGTGTCCGTCTGTGCCCAATCTGGGTATTGATATGGCAGGAGCGCTGCTCAGTGTTCCGGCAATCGAATTTGGTATTTACGGAGATCATATTTTGCTGATACAGACAAAATTTTCGGATGACATAGAACTGGACGGATTTTTCCTTCTGATCCCGGATATGGAATCCTATGAAAAAATATTGACGTCTCTGGGCGTTATGTAAACAGGAGATTCGGAAGTTATGAGTGTAGTCATTAAAGTAGGTATGGCCGATTTGAAAACATGCAGTGGTGAGGATGCAGTTACAACGCTGGGGCTTGGGTCTTGTGTGGGAATTGCAATCAGGGATCCCATCACAAAAATCGGAGGGCTGGCGCATATCATGCTACCAGACAGCACTGAAATTAGAAATAATACAAACCGACCGAAATTTGCAGACACAGGAATTGAAGACTTGGTTACTGAGATTGTGAAGAATGGTGGAAACCGTTTCCGTCTGGTAGCCAAGATTGCCGGCGGCGCACAGATGTTTGCTAATAATACAACCAATGCAACGCTGCGTGTGGGAGAAAGAAATGTTCAGGCAAGTAAAATGAAGCTAGCCGAACTGAGAATACCGATCCTTGCGGAAGACACTGGAAAAACATATGGAAGGACAGTTATCTTTTATCCGAAAAACGGAGATTTTATTATCCGTGCGATAGGGATGCCGGAAAAGGTCATATGAAAAAGAGTAAGCTATTTGCACCATTTTTAACGCTTTTGGCAGGCGCAATTGCCAGTATCATGATGTATTACTTCCGGTATACTACAAGCCAGATGATTCCCCGGCTTGTGGTTGTCCTGATTGTTTTTTACCTGATCGGATACTTTATACAAAAGAAAGTGGTTTCTTTTGTGGAACAGATCAAAGAAGAGGAAGAGAAGGAAAGGCAGGAACAAGAGAGACTGGAACAGGAACGCCTGGAAAACGAGGCAATGCAGGAAGAAGCCGGGCGCAGTGACGAAGAGGAAGTGCGTGAGGATTTTTGACGGTAAATGGCGGAGGTAGCGATGGACGAGGCAGGCAGAAACAAACTTTGGGAAAATTATACGAAAACAAAATCGCCCGATATCAGGGAGAAGCTGATACTGGAATATGCACCGCTTGTGAAGCTGGTAGCAGGACGCCTGAGTATGTATCTTGGGTACAATGTGGAGTATGATGATCTGGTAAGTTATGGAATATTTGGCCTTATTGATGCAATTGACAAGTTTGACAGTATGAAGGAAGTAAAGTTTGAGACTTATGCCAGCCTGCGCATTCGTGGGGCAATCCTTGACCAGATCCGGAAAATGGACTGGATACCAAGGACGATTCGCCAGAAACAGAAAAAAATTGATGTTGCCATGAAAGAAATTGAATTAAGTACCGGAAGAGCTGCAACAGATGAGGAGATTGCCGCGAACCTTGGAATATCAGAGGAGGATTATCAGGGATGGCAGTCGCAGATGAAAATCACGGGAATAGTATCTTTAAATGAATTTATGGAATCAGGAAGCGAAATACCGGCTGAGCAGAGTAACCAGCACAGATTTGAAGGACCTGAGGAAGTAATAGAAAAAGAAGAACTGAAAAAGGTTTTGGCCCAGGCGCTTGAGCTTCTTACAGAAAAGGAAAAAAAGGTTATTTTACTTTATTATTATGAGGATTTAACGCTTAAGGAAATCAGTCATGTACTGGAGGTATCCGAGTCGAGGATTTCACAGTTGCATACAAGAGCCTTGCAGAAGATGAAATCTAAAATGGGAAGTTATATGGGGGTCTTGTCAGTTTAAGTCATAGGAGGTTCGGATGCAGAATGGATATTTCCAGATAATATGCGACAACAAAGGAACGGCATTAAAGGTGTTTCCGCCGAAAGACGGCGGAGCGCCAGTAGCAATAAGAGAAACTATGGAATACTTAAACCGCTTCGGAATCAAATACGATCTTCTTATGCTGAATCAGGGAATTGCTAATTCTTTAGGTTCGGAAGCGGAATATGTGTTTACGCTGAATTTGGATTCAGTTCTTGAAATCCGGGAGAATTATGTCCTGACAGTCAGCCCTGACAAGATGCAGGCATATGCAAGATTTTATCCCCCATCGGAAAACGGGGAGAGGATGACGTTAGGAGAATTTTTGGGCGATCTTGTGCATAAAAGTATCAGGTTTGGCATTTTGGAGGATGAGCTTGCCAGCTTTTTTGCGAATCCCAGATATTGTACTGACATTAAAGTGGCAGAAGGAAAAATGCCGCGGCATGGAACAGATGCGAAGATAGAATACTATTTTGAGACGGACTTAAGCACAAAGCCTACACTTAAGGAAGACGGCAGTGTGGATTTTTTTAATCTGAATACGGTCAGCCATTGCAAAGAAGGGGATGTTCTTGCAAGGCTGTTCCCGGAAGATGCAGGTGATCCGGGAAGAAGTATTTATGACGAGGAAATCAAACCCAGGGAGGTAAAGCAGGAAAAACTTAAATTTGGGAAAAATGTTATCTTATCTGAAAATAAATTAGAGCTTACAGCGGCAGCAGACGGACATGTGACGCTGGTAAACGGCACAGTTTCTGTTTCCAATATTCTTCAGGTGGACAATGTGGATATGTCCACTGGAAATATTAATTATGACGGCAGTGTGGTGGTAAAGGGGAATGTATTAGCCAACTTTTCGGTAAAAGCCAAGGGTAATATTGAAGTGGCAGGGGTGGTAGAAGGCGCCTGGATGGAAGCCGGAGGAGATATCATCATTGCCAGGGGAATGAGCGGTATGGCAAGGGGAATCCTGAAAGCGGAAGGAAATGTGATTGCCAAGTTTATTGAGAATGCCAAAGTGAGGGCAGGGGGATATATCTCTACGGAATCCATTCTCCATAGTGAAGTTGTCGCAGGAACGGATGTTCAGGTGACCGGAAAAAGGGGATTTATTACCGGCGGGAAAGTGAGTGCAATGGATCTGGTCCAGGTAAAAACTCTGGGGTCGGCCATGGGGGCGGATACTGTTGTGGAAGTAGGGGCAACTCGGGAAATCAGGCAGCAGATGATGCAGCTCCAGCAACAAATGCTGGAGTGTAAGCGGATTATTGATTCCATACAGCCGGTTTTAAATGTTATGGCACAAAAGCTTTCCCAGGGGACAAGGTTTAAGCCAGAGCAGCTAAAGAATATCAGGGAAATGGTTGATGCTGACAAAAAGAAAAAACAGGAGCTTCGTGAATGCGCGCAGAAGATGGATGCTTTGCAGGAGATCCTTAATAAAAGCGATAAAGCGAGAATAGAGGTTACGGACCGTGTTTATGCGGGGACGAAGATCTGTGTTGCGGATGCTTACATGATTGTAAAGGATGTTCAGCATTATTGCCGGTTTATAAAGTCTCAAGGAGAAGTGAAGGTGGCAGCGCTTTAAGCGTCTGTTTTAACCGGAGGATTGGGCAAATCCAAAGAAAGGTGTGGTATTTTATGACGATCAGCAGAGTAGAACTTCAAGGACAGGTGACAAGGGCGCAGGATTTTACGACCATAAAGCACAATGAAGACAATAAAGCAGCGGTAAACCAGACAAATATACAGCGGGAATTTGGCCAGGCTGTGGATCTTAAGCTGCGCCAGGTGAACCAGGGCGAACAGACTGAAAACCAGCAAAAGAAGTTTGATGCAAAGGAAAAGGGAAACGGAAGCTATTCTGGAGATGGCGGCAGGAAGAGAAAAAAGGAAGAAAAACAGGCAGACGGAAAGACCGTGTACAAAATGGGCGGTTTTGATATGAAGATATAGGAAGATACAGCTTTTGCCATATAGGGAGGTTATTATGGGAATAATTGAAATTGTCCTCATTATTCTTGGTATAGTGGTGTTCATAGGAAGTTTTCTGCTTCCGGCAGGAAAAGGTGCGCAGGCTCAGATCAGTGAGCAGTTAAATGAGGAGACTATCAGAGAAATGGTGGAAAAGGAGGTCGATGAAGCAAAGGGCCGGATCGGTGATATTGTGGATGAGACGATCACTTATGCCATGGAAAAGACAGAGCGCTCCATGGACCGGCTGACAAATGAAAAAATAATGGCGGTCAACGAGTATTCGGATACGGTATTGGAAGAAATCAATAAAAATCACAAGGAAGTGGTGTTTTTATATGATATGCTTAATGATAAGCATGAGAATATCAAGACCACAGTCAGTGAAGTGGATAAAAAGGTCAGTGAAGTAAAGCAGACTGTAAAGGATGCGGAAATTCTGGTCAAAGAAGTGGAAAGCAGTGCAGAGGAAGCCGTTTCGAATGTGAACGTTGTACCTGCAGTGCATACGGTGGCTGTAGCGCCTGAAGCTGCGGCAGTTCATGTTCCGCCGCCGGTGCCGCCGGTGCCGCCGGTTTCGGAGCCCGTGGTACAGGAGCCTGAATTTAAGCCCATGGAGCTAAAGAAGGTGGAGCCGGAAAGGGTTATCGATACAGCCGTAAATGAGACGGCTGCGGTACCGGCCAGTGAGCCTGCCGAAGATGCGGCCAGTGCGGCAGAGGTGGAAGTGACCCTGAATGCAACAGGACATTCCGGCAACAGGAACAGCAATGAAAGGATTTTGGAGCTGCATAAAAAAGGAAAATCCAACATGGCAATAGCAAAAGAGCTGGGTCTTGGTATTGGAGAGGTAAAGCTTGTAATTGATTTATTCGAAGGGCAGTAAAAGATGATGAATTTGAAATATTATCTGCGGGGACTTGGCATCGGCATTATTGTGACTGCGCTGATCATGGGTATGACGGCAGGAAAAAAAGAATCTTTAAGCAATGAAGAGATAAAAGAGCGTGCAAAAGCGCTGGGCATGGTGGAAGAAGAAAATACTCTCCTGAAAGATCTGGAGAACCAGGAACAGGATCAGACAGCAAAGGAAGATGAACCAGAACCTGTGGAGAAAGAAGAAGTGCAGGAGGTTTCCACGCCGGAGGTGCCAGAAGTTCTGGAAGAATCTCCGCAGCCGGAAGAGACAGCACCGGCAGAAATGGATGAAGAAGCTGGAGCGCAGGCTTCAGATACGGCGCAGGCTAAGGAGCCGGCAGCCCTCCCGGAGAAAACAGCACAGCCTGATGCAGAACCGGAAGAAGAAAATCAGGACAGCCAGGGAAATCAAGAAAGTCAGGGCAGTGTGACGATTCAGATCGCAAGGGGAGACGGTTCTTATACTGTGAGTAAAAAGCTGGAAGAAGCGGGGCTTGTGAAGTCTGCAACAGCCTATGACCAGTTCCTGTATCAGAATGGGTATGACAAGAAGATCCGTGCAGGAAGCGTTGAAATTCCGACAGGTGCGGCTGACGAACAGATTGCAAGAATCATATGCGGAATAGAATAAAAATTTCTTGCAAGGATAATATTCCTATGGTATAATTTTTTCGTTGCGGCAATGCTGCAATGAAACGATAAATCACGTATATTCAGGTCTGCAGGTGCTTCTTGACGCAGAGGTTTGCAGAAGGAAAGAATATGCGGAAGAACAACTAAATGGAGGTAGAGACATGAGCGTTATTTCAATGAAACAGTTACTGGAAGCAGGTGTTCATTTTGGTCATCAGACAAGAAGATGGAACCCTAAGATGGCTCCTTACATCTTCACAGAAAGAAACGGGATCCACATCATTGACCTGCAGAAATCTGTAGGAAAGGTTGACGAGGCTTATCGTGCAGTATTCGAGATCGCATCACAGGGTGGCACCATTCTTTTTGTAGGAACAAAGAAGCAGGCGCAGGATGCTGTTAAGGCAGAAGCTGAGCGATGCGGGATGTATTATGTAAATGAGAGATGGCTGGGCGGCATGCTGACCAACTTTAAGACCATCCGCAGCAGAATCGAGAGATTAAGGGCAATTGAGACGATGTCAGAGGATGGAACCTTTGATGTCCTTCCTAAGAAGGAAGTTATTGCCTTAAGGAAAGAATGGGAAAAGCTTGAGAAGAACCTTGGCGGTATCAAGAATATGACCAGGATTCCTGATGCAATTTTCGTAGTAGACCCTAAGAAGGAAAGAATTTGCGTGCAGGAAGCGCATGTACTTGGGATTACCCTGATCGGCATCGGGGATACAAACTGTGACCCTGAGGAGCTTGATTTTATCATTCCTGGCAATGATGATGCAATCAGAGCCGTCAAACTGATCGTTTCCAAGATGGCGGATGCTGTTATTGAAGCAAACCAGGGCGAGGAAGCGCTGGCAGAAGAAATGACAGAAGCAGCAGGCGAGACTGAAGCTACTGATATCGAAGAAGTAGCAGAGCAGGCAGAATAAGAAACTGAAATTGCAGGTTAGGCAGGAATGGAGGATTAAAATGGCTAATATTACAGCAGCTATGGTAAAAGAGTTAAGGGAAATGACCGGCGCAGGCATGATGGATTGTAAGAAAGCCCTCGGCGAAACCGATGGGGATATGGATGCAGCCGTTGAATTCCTTAGAAAAAACGGACAGGCAAAAGCTGAAAAGAAGGCTGGCAGGGTTGCTGCTGAAGGGCTTTGCCAAGTAGTAGTAAAAGATGACAAGACAGCAGCGGTTGTTGAAGTGAATTCAGAGACAGACTTTGTTGCAAAGAACGAAGAATTTCAGAAATTTGTATTAGCAGTTGCAGAGCAGGCGATCGCTTCTGATGCGGCAGATATGGATGCATTTATGGCTGAAAGCTGGAATGCAGACGAGACAAAGACGGTAAAGGAAGCTTTAGTTGAAAAAATTGCTGTGATCGGTGAGAACCTGAATATCAGAAGATTTAAGAAAGTTGTGGCGCAGGACGGATGTGTGGTTTCTTACGTACATGGCGGCGGAAGAATCGGTGTTATCGTTGAGGCTGCTACCGATGTGGTTAATGAGGCAGTGAAAGAAGCAATGACGAATCTGGCGATGCAGGTTGCCGCACTTTCTCCCAAGTATGTATCCACGGCAGATGTTTCGGAGGAATATAAGGCACATGAGAAAGAAATCCTGATGGCGCAGATCGCTAATGATCCCAAGATGGCAGGCAAGCCGGAGAAAGTGATCGAAGGAGCTGTTACAGGACGCCTGAATAAGGAGTTGAAAGAAGTATGCCTGTTAGAGCAGGTTTATGTGAAGGCAGAAGACGGTAAGCAGACCGTTTCACAGTATATTGCACAGGTTGCAAAGGAAAACAGCGCAAAGCTTTCCGTTAAGAGCTTTGTACGTTTCGAGACCGGCGAGGGAATCGAGAAGAAGGTTGACGACTTTGCAGCAGAAGTTGCAGCACAGGCAGGTATGTAATCAGAACTGATATAAGTCCCTGTAGTAGAAAAATAGCTACTACAGGGATTTTTGTTGCCAAAAGAGTTTAGCATGTGATACAATAAAAGCAAATCATGTGCAAGGAGTTCATGGTCCATGGAGGGGAGTTATGACCGGAAAAGACGAGTCCGGCGGCTGAAAAAAATCATAGTGGGCAGCGCTTTGGCGGCAATGATCATTCCGCTTACAGTCAGTATAGCCTTGGGGGTTTATGTGCTTCAGCTAAAAGGAAGAATCAGCGAACTGGAGCAGGAGCTGGCAAGGATCCAAAGTATCAGCGGCGAGGAGACCGGTATTTATACTACTGCTGTGGTTGAAACTTCTTTAAAGGACCAGACGGAAGAATACCAGCTTGCAGAAGAAGAGGATGCCAGAAACTGGAGTAAAGAGGTATATCTGACGTTTGATGACGGTCCTAGCGGAAACACGAACCGGATTTTGGATATTCTGAAAGAGAATGATGTTAAGGCTACATTTTTTGTGGTAGGAAAGACAGATGAAGCTTCTGTCAGGGCTTACCAGAGAATTGTAAATGAAGGTCATACTCTTGCTATGCATTCTTATAGCCATAAATATGCAGAAGTGTATAATTCTATGGATGATTTTGTCCAGGACTTGGAGAAGCTGCAGGAATATCTCTATCAGGTGACTGGGATCTGGCCGAGGTTTTATCGTTTCCCGGGGGGAAGTTCTAATTCCGTGAGCAAGGTAGACATGCAGGAGCTGATCCGGTATCTGGGTGAAAATGATATTACCTATTTTGACTGGAATATTGCTTCCGGAGATGCAGTAAGCGGTCAGCTTTCGGCTGACACAATTGTAAATAATTGTATCAGCGGGATCGAAGGAAGAAATGAGTGCATGATCTTGATGCATGACGCATCAGAAAAGAATTCAACGGTAGAAGCGCTGCCGCAGATCATTGAACAGATTAAAAGCAGAGGAGATACCGTTTTTTTGCCGATTACAGATGAGACAGTTCCGCTTCAGCATGTGACGGCAGAAAATATAAGCATTGAATAAGACACGAATGGAGGATGTAAAACATGGGCTTTTTCTCAGATTTAAAGGAGGACTTGTCACAGGCAGTTAATGAGTTGATGCCGGAGGAAGAAGCAGAGGTAACAAAGCAGGACGAAACGGAGGAGATGCCGGAGGCATCACAGGAAGAAGTGGCTGAGCCAGTGAAGGAGATGGAAATGGATTTTAGAACAAGTTATAGTCAGATGATTGATAATTTAGAGACAGAGGAGGAAACGGTTACTGAAGTTTCCGAAGAGCCGGTATATGTGGCTCCGGTAGCTGAGAAGGCTGTACTGGAATCTAAGTTTACCGGAACAAGGAAAAATGTTGAGGAGACATCCATAATTACAGAATCTATGATCATCAACGGCAACATGGCAACAGAAGGTTCCCTTGAGGTTTGCGGAAGCATTGTAGGCAACGTGGAAGCGCTGGGGAAACTGAATATTACCGGTGCAATTCAGGGAAATTCCCAGGCAGCAGAGATTTATGCGGAAGGCGCTAAGGTCACTGGTGATTTAAAGAGTGAAGGCAGTATTAAGGTAGGCCAGAGTACAGTGATCATTGGAAATATTTATGCTCTCAGTGCGGTAATAGCCGGAGCAATCAAGGGCGATATCGATGTAAAGGGACCAGTGGTTTTAGATACATCTGCAATCGTCATGGGGGATATCAAATCGAAGTCAGTTCAGATCAATAATGGCGCCGTGATTGAAGGTATGTGTTCACAGTGCTATGCAGAGGTAAACCCCACATCCTTCTTTGAAGAACTGAAAAAGATGAAATAAAGGGGCATGAGTATGCGGAGAATTTTACTGAAATTAAGTGGCGAGGCTCTGGCAGGAGAAAAGAAGACAGGGTTTGATGAAGACACTGTCAGAGAGGTGGCGCTTCAGGTACGGCAGCTTGTGGATGATGGGATTCAGATAGGTATTGTCACCGGCGGTGGAAATTTCTGGAGAGGAAGGACCAGCGAAAGTATAGACAGAACGAAAGCGGATCAGATCGGAATGCTGGCAACAGTCATGAACTGCATTTATGTATCGGAAATTTTCCGCAGCGTGGGAATGAAGACGGCGGTTCTGACTCCTTTCGAGTGTGGTTCTTTTACAAAGCTTTTTTCAAAGGACAGGGCCAATAAATATTTTGACAAAGGTATGGTGGTATTTTTTGCAGGAGGAACGGGGCACCCCTATTTTTCTACGGATACCGGCGTGGTGCTCAGGGCAATTGAGGTGGAGGCAGATGTGATCCTGCTTGCCAAGTCAATTGACGGAGTGTATGACAGTGACCCCAAGCTGAACCCTGATGCAAAGAAATATGAAGAAGTGAGTATCGATCAGGTGATTGCGGAAAATCTGCAGGTGGTGGATATGACGGCATCTATCCTTGCCAGAGACAACAAGGTGCCAATGCAGGTATTTGGTTTAAATGAGAAAAACAGCATTGTCAATACCGTTAAAGGGAATTTTAGCGGAACAAAGGTAACTGTATAGCAGTATAAGCAGAAAGGTATAGCAAACGATATGGATGAGAGATTAAAAGTATATGATGACAAAATGAAAAAGACCTATGAGCATCTGGCGGGCGATTATCAGGGAATCAGGGCGGGACGCGCCAATCCCCATGTGCTGGATAAGCTGAAGGTAGACTATTATGGAACGCCTACGCCGATCCAGCAGGTAGGAAATGTGACCATACCGGAGGCGCGGATGATCCAGATCGCGCCATGGGAGAAGACTTTGATCAAGAGCATTGAGAAAGCAATCCTTGCTTCTGATATCGGAATCACACCTTCCAATGATGGTTCTGTTATCAGGCTGGTGTTTCCGGAACTCACGGAAGAGCGCAGAAAAGATCTGGTAAAGGATGTCAAGAAGAAGGCGGAGGAATGCAAGGTGGCCATCCGCAATATCAGAAGAGACGGAAATGATGCATTTAAGAAGCTTGCCAAAGCAGAGGTTTCTGAGGACGAGGTGAAGGAGCTGACGGATAATCTCCAGAAAATGACAGATAAATATATTAAGGATGTTGACAAATTAATGGAAGAGAAGTCAAAAGAGATCCTTACAGTATAAGCAGCGAAGAGGAAGGGGCGTGCGATTATGATTCTAATCGTTGCCCCTTTGTCACGTTTGGGGAAATATACCGGAAGGTAAGAAGAAAGGTGTTAGGTTATGGCCAAGCAACAGTATGTCATGCCACGGCATGTGGCAATCATTTTGGATGGAAACGGCAGATGGGCAAAAAGCAAAGGGATGCCAAGAAACTACGGTCACGTTCAGGGGGCTAAAACAGTCGAGGTCATTTGCGAGGAAGCATACAAAATGGGAATCCAGTACCTTACCGTATATGCGTTCAGTACAGAAAACTGGAACCGTCCTAAGGACGAGGTCGATGCGCTGATGAAGCTTCTGCGGAATTATATGAAGACCTGTCTTACCACTGCCAGGAAAAACCGCATGTGCGTCAGGGTGATCGGAGACAAGACAGGGCTGGATGATGATATCAGAAAAAGGATTGCCGAGCTGGAAGAGTCCACGAAAGACAATGACGGGCTTCACTTTCAGATTGCGCTGAACTATGGGGGCAGGGACGAGATCGTCCGTGCGGTCAGAAAAATTGCAAAGAAAGCAGAAGAAGGGGAGCTTGCGGCGGAAGACATTACGGAAGAATATATGTCGGGCATGCTGGATACCCATGACCTGCCGGAGCCCGATCTTTTGATACGGACCTGTAATGAGCAGAGAATATCCAATTTTTTGTTATGGCAGCTTGCCTATACGGAATTTTATTTTACGCCGGTAGCCTGGCCTGATTTTACAAAGGAAGAATTGTTGAAGGCTGTGGAGGCATATAATCATAGAGACAGGAAATACGGTCTGATAAAGGAGGAATAAGCTATGTTCTGGACCAGGCTCATGAGCAGTGCGATTCTTGTAGTGCTGGCATTGGTGTTTATTTTGACTGGCGGCTGTCTGCTGGCGGCCGTATTGCTTTTTTTGGCGCTAACGGCGTTTCGTGAGCTGATGAAAGCTTGCAAACTGGCAGGAAAGGATAGAAAACCGGATGGGCTGGAGATCATTGGCTATATCGGGATTGTGATTTACTACCTGCTGATGGTCTTTTCCGGGGAGCGGGAGTATCTATTTCTCACGCTGATTGCTGTTTTAGTGGCATTTATGTTCCTTTATGTATTTTCCTTCCCGAAGTATCATGCGTCAGAGATCATGAGCGCGTTCTTTTGCGTAGCCTATGCGCCGGTAATGCTTTCCTTTATTTATCTGGTAAGGGAGCTGCCTTATGGCATTTATACGGTGTGGATGATCTTTATCAGTTCCTGGATCTGTGACACCTGCGCCTATGTGGTGGGGATGTTGTTTGGAAAGCATAAGCTTGCGCCGGTGCTCAGTCCTAAAAAATCCATTGAAGGGGCGGTAGGCGGAATTGCCGGTTCAGCCATAGTCGGGGCATTGTATGCATACTTTATAGTGGAATCTGTGATCAGCGAGCAAAGGATCATCGGCGTTTTTATTTTGATCAGCGCTATAGGTGCCGTGATCTCCCAGGTGGGTGATCTGGCGGCTTCCGCTATCAAAAGAAACCATGAGATCAAGGATTATGGAAAACTGATTCCGGGACATGGCGGGGTCATGGACCGTTTCGACAGTGTGATATTTACTGCGCCAATGATTTATTTTCTGGCGCTATTGCTGATACATGGCTAAAATACAAAAACATGCCCTGATTTGATTTGGAGGATAAAATGAAGAAAATCGGAGTTTTGGGGTCTACGGGTTCTATCGGAACACAAACCCTTGAAATTGTACGGCATAACAGAGATCTTCAGGTGACTGCTCTTGCTGCGGGGCAGAGTGTTGGCAGGATGGAAGAGCAGATTCGGGAATTTGCTCCAAAGCAGGCAGTCATGTGGAGTGAAGAAGCAGCTTTGGAATTAAAGGGAAGAGTAGCGGATACAGGCACACGGGTGCTAAGCGGTATGGAAGGTCTGCTGGAGCTGGCGGCAGATCCGGAAATGGATGTGTTAGTTACGGCGATCGTGGGCATGATAGGAATACGTCCGACGATTGCAGCCATTGAGGCAGGAAAAACCATTGCTCTCGCCAATAAAGAGACTTTGGTCACGGCAGGACACATTATCATGCCTTTGGCAGAAAAAATGCATGTGCCAATTTTACCGGTGGACAGTGAGCACAGTGCAATTTTTCAATCCATGCATGGGGAAAACAGGAAGCGTGTCAGCAAGATCCTGCTGACTGCTTCAGGTGGTCCTTTCCGTGGCAAAAAAAGGCGGGAGCTCTATGATATTACCGTAGAGGATGCCCTGAAACATCCCAACTGGTCTATGGGGAGAAAAATTACAGTGGATTCTTCCACATTGGTAAATAAGGGGCTGGAGGTCATTGAAGCAAAATGGCTGTTTGGGGCAGAGCCTGAGGATATCCAGGTAGTAGTCCATCCCCAGAGCATCATCCATTCCATGGTGGAATATGTGGATGGCGGAATCATGGCCCAGCTTGGCATGCCGGATATGAAGCTGCCTATCCAATATGCCCTGTTTTATCCGGACAGAAGACCCATGGAAGGAAAAAGGGTAGATTTTTACGAACTGGGCTCTCTTACTTTTGAGAAGCCGGATACAGAGACTTTTAAGGGGCTTCCCATGGCATATGATGCGATCCGGGCAGGCGGAAGCATGCCTACGGTATTTAACGCGGCAAATGAAAAAGCAGTTGCCCTGTTTTTGGATAAAAAGATCCGTTTTCTGGAGATTTATGACTTGATACAGGGGGCAATGGAAAACCACCGGGTAATTCAAAATCCATCCGTGGAGCAGATCCTTGAGGCGGAAGCGGAGACTTATGATTATATTAAGCACTGACACAGGAGGTTAGTAGATTGGTAGTTTCGATTCTTTTATTCTTGCTTATATTTTTTGTGGTGGTCATATCTCATGAATTTGGCCATTTCATTATTGCGAAGAAGAACGGCATCCATGTAGTAGAGTTTTTTATCGGCATGGGTCCTTCCCTGATTTCTTTTACCAAGGGGGATACCAAATATTCCTTGAAACTGTTTCCCATAGGAGGAGCTTGTGTATTTGAGGCGGAGGATGGTCTTGCTGCCAAGGAAGGCGAACTGTCGGAAGGAGCTTTCCCCAATGCGCCAGTGTGGGCAAGGATCGCAACGATCTTTGCCGGACCGTTTTTCAATTTTTTGACAGCTTATCTTATGGCATTGATCATTGTATGGAGCTGCGGCGTGACGATTCCGGTGGTCCATTCGGTGAATGAAGGGAGCAGCGCAGAAGCGGCTGGGATGGAGGCCGGCGATGTGATCACGAAGATCAACGGAAAAGGAACGCATTTAAGCGGAGAGGTTTCCCTGATCTCACAGTTAAACGTAAAGGGTGATCCGCTGGAAATTGTATATGAAAGAGACGGCAAGACTCATACGACAGTGATCCATCCATATTATGATGAGACAGACGGACGCTATTATATGGGGATCGGAGTAGGCGGGTATTTGAAATGTAATGCCCTGCAGACCTTTCAGTATGGTTTTTATACGATGAAATTTTATGCAGAATCGACCTTTAAAAGCCTTCAGATGCTGATTATGGGGCAGTTGTCCAGAGATGACGTTTCCGGTCCGGTAGGGCTTGTGAAAATGGTAGATGAAGTATATGATACGGTAAAGCCTTATGGAATTCTGGATATTATGCTGAATATGATCAATATCGCATTGCTTTTGTCGGTGAACCTGGGGATCATGAACCTGTTGCCGCTTCCGGCTCTCGACGGCGGGCGTTTGGTATTTTTGCTGATAGAGGCAATCCGGGGCAAACCGGTTCCGCCTGAAAAGGAAGGAATGGTTCATCTTGCGGGAATGATGGCATTGATGGTCTTGATGGTTCTTGTATTATTTAATGATATTACAAAATTTTTTAGATAATAAATAGTTTTGCTTATCAATCCATTGTGCAGAATTAACGAAATTGTTATTTTGGTAATTTTGTACAATGGATTTTTGGCTTTTTAGAGGGTACAATAATTTTATTCTGATTTTCAAGAGTTCAGTTGCAGACTTCGCTGCGATTTTCAAGAGGGAAGGATTTGAGAATAGAAAGGATGAGGAAGATTTGAAATATATTTCTGGTTTTTACTGGAATCAGGGCGGGAGGGAAATCAATCAGGATTCCCTTGCCTTACAGCAGGTGGCGACCAGCCATGGAAAGATGCTGCTGGCAGTCGTTTCCGATGGGATAGGCGGGCTTGCGGAAGGGGAAAATGCCAGCGGCTATGTCAGTGAAAAGCTAATTGAAAAATTTTACAGGGAGCTGATTCCCCTGGGCGGGAAGCCTAGAAAGCGGAAATTATTTGAGAGAAGCATAATCCGGTGCTTTTATGAAATTCGGCAGGCATTCGTGCGCTATGGAAAAGAGCGGGAGATCATGCTTGGAGCCACGGTTTCATTGCTTTTTTTATGGAACCGGAAATATCTGGTCTTTCACTTGGGAGACAGCCGTATTTATTTTTACAGTGGGAAAAAGCACAGGTTATTGACCAGAGACCATTCGGATGGGAAAAGCGGTCTGACCAAATGTATAGGCTCCTTCCCCTTTCAAAAGCCTGATATCCAGTTTGGCAGGGTACATGGGAAATGCGGTTTTTTATTGTGCAGCGATGGTTTTTACAGAAAACAAAGCGAAGAAAATTTTGCGCTTTTAAATCCGGCAAAGGCCGGGGAAGCTGAGCAGATCGACAAACGGCTTGGCGAGATGGCAAAGTCGGCTTTGAAAAAAGGGGAAAAGGATAATATGTCGGCTGTTTATGTAAAGGTATGTTAGATACAGACTGCTTTTGGAAATTGTGTGGTATGACTGGCAGCAGGAGCAGAAAGGAAAAGAATTGAGAGAAGAGAAATCCGGTAAAATTTTATTTCAAAAATATGAGATAATCAGACCGCTGGGGCAGGGAACGGAAGGGCAGGTTTATCTGGCAAAGGATCTGCACCTTGACAGGCTGGCTGCTGTGAAGGAAAGTCTGGAAGCCGCGCCAGACGGATTGCAAAATGCAGGAGAAGTCATGATCTTAAAAGAGCTGACACATCCGGGGCTTCCTGGAATTTATGATTATTTTCAGGAAGAAGGCAAAAGCTATCTTGTGATGGAGTACGTGGCGGGAATCAGTTTAAGGGAATATCTGCAGAAAAACAAAACAGTATCCCTGCAGCAGGCTTTGCATTGGGCAGTTTCCCTGTGTGATATTTTCATTTATCTGCATAACAGGGGGCAGGCAGTGATTTATCGGGATTTAAAACCGGAAAATATCATGGTGCAGCCTGATGGAAGCTTAAAGCTGATCGATCTCGGGGGAGCCATGCGTTATGCCTGTGAAGTAAAGGGAGATGGCTGTGCGGCAGGGACACCGGGGTATTGCCCGCCAGAACAATGGAAGGAGAAGAAGGGGGATAAGACATGGGATACTTATGCCCTGTGCGCAGTGCTCCATGAGCTGCTTACCGGCATTTATCCGGGAAAACAGCCGTTTATCCGATTACCGGTCCGGCAATATGACAGAAGTATGCCACGGGGGCTGGAACGGGTCATTGAGCGGGGTACCAGCGAAAAAAAGGAAGAGCGGTATCAGACTATGGAGCAGCTGAAAGAGGCGCTGCTTTCCTATGGCAGGACAGGGTGGCAAAGGCGGATATCGTGGCAGGTTAAAAAGATTCTGGTAGGGCTTTTGTTTCTGGAATCAGCCCTGGCGTTTGCCATACCCTTATATCAGGGAGTGGCGGAAAGCGAGATCCCTTTTCCGTTTTTGAGCCGTCCGCTGTTTTTGGCAGCGCTGGCATTAATTTTCAGGAATGTCTGGTTTAGCAGGAGAAAATCGCAGAATTACCTGTGCAGGCAGACAAAGAATATTTGGCTTACAGAAAAGAAATTTTCCGGATTATATATCATATTGTTTTTTCTGCTTGGCAGCATTTGGGGAGGAAAAATGCGGGAAAAGGAATGGGGCAAGGGGAACTTTTCCTGTTCTTGGGCGGAGAAGGAGGTTTATGCCGGAGAAAATGAAGAAAAACTCTGGGTAGAGATGCGTGACGATCTGGGAAGAAAGATGCTGCTTAAAGACGGGGCTACCTATATACCGGAGGAGTGTGTCCGTTTTGAGATCCCGGCAGACAGACTGCCGGATGAAAAGATCAGATTGCAAATGGTGGCGGAGGGAGAAAATGGAGATGTGTATGTAAGCAGAGTGTTCCTGATCGCAAGGGAGAAGCAAACATATGGGGAAGACTGATTTATCAAATGCGTAGACTTTATAATTTACCAGTGATATACTTAGTGTATGGGAGGAAAACAAATGACCAGAGAACATACAAGAGTGGTAACAATTGGCAATAAAGTGATAGGGGGCGGAAATCCTGTTTTGATCCAGTCCATGACCAACACCAGGACGGAGGATGTGGAAGCAACCGTGGAACAGATCCATAAGCTGGAGGCGGCAGGCTGTGAGATCATCCGCTGCACAGTGCCGACCATGGAAGCAGCGCAGGCGATCAGGAAAATCAAAAGACAGATTTCCATCCCTCTTGTGGCAGATATTCATTTTGATCATAAGATGGCGATTGCCGCCATGGAAAATGGGGCGGATAAGATCCGGATCAATCCCGGAAATATTGGCGGACAGGATAAGGTGGCAGCAGTTGTGGCTGTGGCGAAGGAAAGAAATATCCCTATACGTGTGGGAGTAAA
>ERZ808054.1109-NODE-1109-length-17584-cov-5.717427_pt1 | contig 17584 bp, 17 predicted proteins | sample MGYA00380201_ERZ808054 | MGnify/ENA primary metagenome ERZ808054 (study PRJEB31490, sample SAMN06133419) | mouse gut metagenome | isolation source: Z5_2 | host: mice | place: China: Chengdu | collected 2015-05 ... | reverse complement strand
GGGGTGCACATCGCTGAGACTTTACCCTCATTACTTGAACCGGATAATACCGGCGTAAGGAAGCAGTATGGGAATAATGGATACCTGGAACTGGCTCTGGGTTCAAACGATGCTCGCCTCCTCGCAAAACGAAGGAGGATTTTTTTATGTTGTACAATGTGGTAGTGGACGAATGGGGCGGCACGACTTACGTGCCGACGGCACTTGGCAATGTGCTGCTCGGGGCGGTGATCATCGCGCTGCTCGCGGCGGCGGTCGGCTTTGCAAAGATGCACGCAAAAAAGCGCAGCGAAGATCGAGAGCCTGGCAGGAACGGAGCCGGAAGCGGCAGGATGACCATAAAGCAGCTGGTATTCTGCGCGATGGCGGTCGCGCTCGGCACGGTGCTGTCAAACATCAAGCTGTTTGACCTGCCGTACGGCGGCTCGGTCACAATGCTGTCAATGCTTGTGATCTGTCTGCCGGGGTACTTTTTCGGATTCGGCGCAGGTCTGATGACGGGGCTTGCGTACGGCGTGCTGCAGCTTTTGATCGATCCGTATATCCTGTTCCCGGCGCAGCTTGTCATGGACTATTTGCTGGCATTCGGCGCGCTGGGGCTGTCCGGTCTGTTTTCAGGCGCAAAAAATGGTCTGGTGAAGGGGTATGCCGTCGCCGTGCTGGGGCGCTATGTGTTTGTGGTGCTCTCCGGCTGTATATTCTTTGCGTCCTACGCGTGGGAGGGCTGGGGTGTGCTGCCGTACTCGCTGGTGTACAATGGCAGCTATATCTTTTCGGAGGCAGCCATAAGCATCGTGATCATACTTCTGCCGCCGGTGAAGTCGGCTGTGGGCAGGATCAGGAAGCTGGCGCTGGAGTAGCCGGGCGCCGATACAGGCTCTGATAATATATAATAGCAGATATATAATAGTAGATATATTTTTGCTAAAAAAATGCAGGTTTTGATGACCTGCGTTTTTTGTTATGGTATGATTACAGCAGGTGTAAATGTGAGATACAGATAACAGAGAGGAATAAACGAAAGGAACAAACGATATGAAGTTTAACTTATCAGGAACCTGGCAGTTTGCATTGGACGGGGAGAAGGCGGGGATCCGACAGGAATTTTTCAAAAAAACGTCATTTGGTGACACGATCGACCTGCCGACGACGACTGCCGAGGCAAAGAAGGGCGAGAGGGGCACGGAGCGCGCTGCGGGATATCTGACAGAGACGTATCACTTTGAGGGATATGCCTGGTATCTGCAAACGATCGAGATCCCGGAGGCGGAGCGGGGAAAACGGTTCTTTTTCTCCATGGAGCGGACCAGAAAGTCGACGGTGTGGGTGGATGGCGTGCCGGCTGGGCACTTTGACAGTTTCTATGCGGCGCACCGCTACGAGCTGTCAAAGTGGCTCACGCCCGGAATGCACACGCTTGTCGTGATGACGGACAACACGGATTATATCTCAAAGGGCGGTCATATGACTTCGCCGGACACACAGACAAACTGGAACGGCATTCTGGGAGAGATTTTCCTGGAATCCGTCGAGGATATCGCGATCGATCAGATGGGACTCTATCCGTCCAGGAAGGAAAAAGATGTGGAGATCCGCCTGCAGCTCTCCCATGACGGCGCGCTCGATGGCATCCGGGTCAGCGCAGGCTGCCGGCTGACGAAACTCAGGATGAAGGAGGGCAGGGATTTCGAGCACTTTGAGCCGCTGTATACACAGGCGGTGGAGACGCGCAGGGAGTGGATCGCACAGGGCAAAGGGCAGGATCTGCCGTATAGGATCGAGACGCTGGAGAATTTGCCGGAGAAAATCTACGAGGTTTTGAATGAGGTGTCTAATGAGGTTTTTAAGGCAGGCGGGGAAAAAGGAACCGGTGCCCTGGACACCAGGCTGACGCTCAGATACCCGCTGGGGGAGCAGGCGAGGGAGTGGGACGAGTACGATCCCTGCGTCTATGAGCTGACAGTCCGCATCCTGCGCGGCGGCAGTGTGCTCTGCGAGCGGACAAGCCACTTCGGACTGCGCGAGTTTACACATGATGAACTGAAACTGTACTGCAACGACAAGGAGATCTTCCTGCGCGGCACGCACGACGGCATGAGCTTCCCGCTGACGGGCTATGCCCCGATGGATCTCGATTCGTGGCTCCGGGTGTACGGCACCAGCAAGGAGTACGGGCTCAACCACTACCGGTATCACACCTGCTGTCCGCCGAAAGCGGCGTTTCTGGCGGCGTCATACCTTGGCATCTATGTGCAGGCAGAACTGGCATTCTGGGGTTCCATCTACGAGGCGGGGGACGAGAACTACGACCGGGAGCAGCAGGAATTCCTGCTGCAGGAGGGGATCCGCGCGCTCGACGCGTTCGGCGATCTGCCGTCGTACTTTGGCATGAGCATGGGGAACGAGCTGTGGGGCAGCAAGGTGGAGATCAACCGGATCATGGGTGTGCTCAAGGCGCATGACGACCGCCACCTGTACACACAGGGGAGCAACAACCATCAGTTTGTGCCCTCCGTACTCCCGAACGACGATTTTTTCAGCGGCGTGCGTTTCTCCACACACCGCCTCTTCCGCGGCTCCTATGCGATGTGCGATGCGCCGCTTGGATTTGTGCAGACACAGAGACCGGGCGCATACTGGGATTACGATGAGATGATATCGCCCGCCAGGGTCACGGGGAGTGAGTCTTCCAAAGGCGGAACGATACAGATCCAGTACGGCACAGGCATCAAGGAGGTGGAAGTCGGGGAGGGTGAGCAGGAAGTGATCCCGCATGTCCCGGTGGTCTCGCACGAGATCGGACAGTACGAGTTCACGCCTGATTTCCACGAGATCGAGCGGTACACAGGCGTCCTGCAGCCCGAAAATATGAAGATCTTTCGCGAGCGCATGAAGGAAAAGGGGCTTCTTGGCTACGCTGACGAGTACTTCCGCGCGTCGGGAAAGCTGGCGGCGGCGTGCTATAAGCTCGAGCTCGAGGCGGCGCTGCGCAGTGCGAATCTGAGCGGTTTCCAGCTGCTCGACATCAAGGATTTCCCGGGGCAGGGAACGGCGCTTGTGGGGATCATGAATGCGTTTCAGATCAACAAGGGCGCCATCGCGCGGACAGACTGGCGCATGTTCTGCTCCGACGCGGTGCTCCTGCCGACGCTGGACAGCTTTGTGATGAGAGGCGGAGACTGCATCCGCAGCGAGGTGAAGCTGCGGTATTACCGCCCGGAGAAACGCACCAACGTGCAGCTCAGTGCAGTGTGGTATCTGAAAAAACAGGCGCCGGCGGGCAGTGCAGATCAGAAAAAACAGGCAAACAATACAAAGCTTCAAAAGATAGCGGTCCAGACGCTGGATTGTGCAGCGATATCGGGAAGGGGACTCCTGACACTGGGCACGATCGAGCTGCGCGTGCCCGATTGTGAGAACAACGCGGCGTATATCCTTCGATTTTTGCTGACCAGTGACAACATGGATGACATCGTGAATGAGTATGATGTATTTATATATGAAGGAAACAGACATAGTATAGATCATAATATAAATAAAGAGACCAACCCAGTCTGCATCACAAGCGACACCGACACCGCGCTGGCGGAGTGCAGCAAGGGCGCGTCTGTGTTGTTGTTCGTGAAGCCGGACAGCGCGCTGCCGGACAGCCGTCTAAAGGGAGAGTACTGTACTGATTTCTGGTGTTATCCGATGTTCCGCTCGATCTCGGAGGGGGCGGGCAAGCCTGTTCCCGTCGGGACGATGGGACTGCTGATCGATACGGATCACCCGGCGCTTGCGGGGTTTGTGTGCGAGGAGCACACGACAGCGCAGTGGTATCAGGTCGTCATGCACTCCCAGCCCAGGATCCTGGACAGCACCGAGGAGACGAAAGGCATCAAGCCCATCGTGCGCATGATGGACAACTTTGAGCGCAATCACAACTTGGGGCTCATCTATGAAGTGGAGCGCGAAAACGGGAAAATGCTCGTCTGCGAGGCGGATCTTCTGACTCTGCGCAGCGAGTACCCGGAGGCGGACTGTCTGTACCGGAGTCTGGTGGACTATGTACAGTCGGAAAAATTTTTGCGGCGGGAAAAGGAATAACAGCGCAAAGCTGCAGGGAGCTGTTGATTTTATCGACATGTCCACATATAATAGGAAGGAGAAGGAACTGTGCAGAATTGAGAAGAGGGAGAAGCGTACATGACACAGATACATTTACCAGATAGAGTCAGGTATATCATAGCGGAGCTTGAGGCGGCGGGATACGAGGCGTACGCGGTCGGCGGCTGCGTCAGGGATTCCCTGCTCGGGCGCAAGCCAAACGATTGGGATGTGACCACCTCGGCGAAACCGCAGCAGATCAAGGCTGTATTCCGGCACACGATCGATACCGGCATACAGCACGGCACGGTGACGGTCATGCTCGACCGCGAGGGCTTTGAGGTGACGACTTACCGGATCGACGGCGAGTACGAGGACAGCCGCCATCCGAAGGAAGTCATCTTCACGGCGAATCTGGTCGAGGACCTGAAACGCAGGGATTTCACGATCAATGCCTTTGCCTACAATGACCATAGCGGCATCGTCGATGCGTTCGACGGCATGAAGGATCTGGAAAGAGGCGTTATCCGATGTGTCGGCGGGGCTGCGGAGCGGTTTGGCGAGGATGCGCTCCGCATGCTGCGGGCAGTGCGCTTCTCGGCGCAGCTGGGATTCTCGATCGCGGAGGAGACGCGCGCTGCCATCAGGGAGCTTGCACCCAGTCTCTCGCACATCAGTGCGGAGCGCATACAGGCGGAGCTGGTGAAGCTGCTATTGTCAGCGCATCCGGATTACATGCGCGATGCCTGCGAGCTGGGGATCACGGCAGTCGTGCTGCCCGAGCTGGACGCCGCGTTTGCGACAGGGCAGCACAATCCGCACCATCAGTACAGTGTCGGGGAACATCTCATGCAGTGCCTTCTGCACACGAGAGCCGACAGGAGCCTGCGGATCGCCGCGCTCCTGCACGACATCGGGAAACCGCCGGTCAGGACGACCGACGAGGAGGGCATCGACCATTTTTACGGGCATGTGGAGGAGAGTGAGCGGATGGCGCTCGATATCCTGAAACGGCTGAAATTTGACAACGACACCATCGACAAAGTGCAGAAGTATGTCAGATATCACGACTACAAGCCGGAGCCGGATGCGAGGTCTGTGCGGCGTGCCGTCAACAAGATCGGCGAGGCGTATTTTCCGCAGGTGCTGGAGATCAGGCGCGCGGACGCGCTGGCACAGAGCAGCTACCAGCGCGCGGAAAAGCTTGCGCGGATCGACGAGACTGCGCGGCTCTATGAGGAGATCCTGGTGAAGAACCAGTGCATCTCGCTAAGGACGCTGGAGATCACAGGAAATGACCTGATCGCGCTCGGCGTGCCGAAGGGAAAGCGGATCGGGGAGATCTTGAACCGTCTTCTCGACGACGTTCTGCAGGAGCCGGAAAACAATGTGCACGAATATTTGATAGAAAAAGCAAAAGATATGTTGTAGAAAGAAGAGGAATAAACGATCCCCCTCCCACATAGGATAGAATAAGCCGCGAAGAATAAGCCGCGACAGAATCAATCATTATCTGTGTGGAGGGGGTTTTTTTGTGAATGACAAGGCAGTGAATGTGCTGGAACAGTATGATGTGACGATCAACCGCACCTTCAAGGGGCGTGGAACCATAATCTGTGATACGCAGCAGGGCATGCGTGTGCTCAAAGAATACCGGGGAAGGACGGAGAAGCTCGAGCTTTTGCACCAGCTGCAGGGTAGGCTGAACGACAGCCTCAGGACAGACACGCTGATCCGGAACAGGGAAGGGGCGCTGTTCGCGAAGGACATCGACAACAGCATCTACATATTGGAGGAGCAGGTTGAGGGGAAAGAGTGCAGCTATAAGAGCGAGGAGGACATCGTGAAGGCGTTCGGCGCCATGGCAAAGCTCCACCTGAAATTTATGATACCGGCGTCTGAGCACACGTACACGATGCCCGTCTTTTTCTATGCCGACGAGATGGAAAAGCATACGATGGAGTGCAGGCGGGTCAAAAATTATCTAAAGAAGCTGCGCAACAAGACGGATTTCGAGCGGGCGCTTTTGCAGGAGTACGACTATTTCCTCGACAGGGCGGTCGACGTGACGAGGCGCGCGAAGGAGGAGTCCAGGGCAGAATATGAGGCGTACGTGAACAGCAACGGTCTGTACTGCCACGGCGACTACCAGTACCACAATGTCGTTTTCGGAAAGGGGAGCGGCGGGGCGTACACGGGCATCATCAACCTCGAGCATTTCGCCCATGATTCGGGCGCGCGCGATTTTTATCTGTTATTTCGGAAAATTTCGGAGAAATGTGACTGGTCGGCAGAGATGGCGCAGAGTATGCTCGACGCGTACCAGAACCGCAGGGTATTTCCGCCGATCGAGTGGAGGAGCCTGTGCCTGCGGCTCGCGTATCCTGAGAAATTCTGGAAGATCATCAACTTTTACTACAATTCGAGAAAATCGTGGATGCCAAACCGTAACTATGACAAGTTAGAGAGCCTTGTCCGGCAGGAGAAAAATAAGGAAAAGCTGTTGAACAAGTTCTTTGCATGAAGGGGTTGTAACAGCGTGCAAAAAAATATATAATAGGTTTACGATAACGTGAAAAGACAGCTGGAAACGGATTGGATGAAATGGGATGAGGAGTAGTGTGATGGAGGACAATAAGATAAAACTTGCCCTGGTGCAGCCGCAGATCGTCTGGGAGGAGAAGGAGCGCAATTATGCGAGCGCCGGGAAATGGATCGGGGAAGCTGTGCGGCAGGGGGCGGAGGCTGTGTTTTTTCCGGAGATGAGCTTCACGGGCTTTTCCATGAATACAGAGGTCACGGGAGAAAAGGATGCGCGGACGATAGACCACATGAGCGCACTGGCGCGGCAGCATCACGTCAGTGTCGGCTTCGGGTGGGTGAAGGACTGCGCGGAGACATGCGGAAAGTGCGAGAACCACTATACGATCGTGGACAGCGCGGGGGAAGTGCTGTCTGACTATGCAAAGCTCCACCCGTTTTCCTACTCGGGGGAGGATCTCAGGTTCCAGGGCGGCAGCGCGCTGGCGCACTTTGCGTTGCGGGGCATCCCGTGCAGCAGCTTTATCTGCTATGATCTGCGTTTTCCGGAGGTTTTTCAGGCGGTTTCCGGGAGGGCGCATGTGATCATCGTGCCCGCAAACTGGCCGGCGAAGCGCAGGGATCACTGGCGGACCCTTCTGCGTGCGCGCGCCATCGAAAATCAGGTCTATATCCTCGCGGTCAACTGTGTCGGCGAGATCGGCGGCATCTCATATACAGGTGACAGCTGCGTGATCGGTCCTGACGGGGATGCGCGGGCGGAGCTGTCGGGGACGGAGGGCATGATCGTGTGGGAGCTTTCGGATGACGTGGAGCGGCTGCGCAGGGAATTTCCGGTAAAGAAGGACAGGAGAGAGACGTTTTACGCGGGGCTGCTGAGAGGAGCCGGCGAGAGCGCGGATTTGGTATGAGAGGAAATGCAGGATGAGAAAGAAAATGATAAGATACATATTGGCGGCGGTGCTTGTGCTGGCTGCCGTCACGTTGACGGGGTGTTCGCAGAATGCGGGTCCTTTCATGGCGCTTCTGACCAACACGGGCACGTCGGACGACGGCGCAGATCTGGCTGCGGAGCCGGAGCCGGATGTGTTCAGCCGCAGCGGGATCTATGACTCCGAGGATGCCGCGGTCGTGGTCAAAAAGGATCTGGAGGCAGGGACGGTACAGTTTCAGAATATCGCGACCTCGCGCCGCTACACGCTGACGTACGATGGTACGACGACGGTGTATGACAAGAATGACCAGGCGCTTTCCATGGAGCAGCTCAAGGAGGGCAGCGTCGTCACAGTGCGCTTTTACAAGCCCAGAAAGGCGCTTGCCTACGTGAAGGAGAACCCGAACTGCATCAGCTACAGTAACGTGCGCAGCTACAGCATGGATCTGCGAAAGGGTACGATCGCGATCGGGGACGAGCTCTACAACATCAGCGGCCATGTCGTTGTCGTGTCGGACGGCAGGGAGACGGATATGATGGAAGTCAACCAGATGGACGTGCTCAGCGTGTGGGGTTACAAAAATATGATCTACGGCATCAACGTCGAGAAAGGGCATGGATATCTGCGTCTCCAGAACGAGGACTATTTCGTGAATGGCTGGATCGATATCGGGGACAGCGTGATCCGCAAAGTAGCGCAGGACATGCTGCTGGTCGTCCCGGAGGGGACGCATACGGTCACTGTCAGCAACAAGGGCAGCAGCGCCACACAGGAGATCACGTTTGCCAGAAACGAGGAGATGGCGTGGGATCTGGGAGAGGTCGAGATCACGGTCGTCCAGAAAGGGACGGTGATCTTCACGCTGACGCCGGCTACGGCGAAGGTGTACATCGACGGCAGGGAGGTCAATGTGTCAAAGCCTGTCGAGATCGAGTACGGTCTTCACCAGATGCGCATCACGGCGGACGGGTATGACACTGTCGCGCAGTATATCAGGGTGGCGGAACCCTCCGCAAGCGTCGCCGTGGAGCTCGAAAAGAGCGAGGAGGAGACGGAGGAGGCATCATCGGAAAAGGCATCGGAAAAAGAGTCGGACGAGAAAGATGACGGTGACGAGGATGACGAGGATGACGAGGAGACGACGACAAACAAAAAATACCAGTCAAAGCCTTTAGACGACGATGACGAGGAGGAGGAACCTGATGACGAGGAGTCCTCGGACAAAAAGACGGACGAGAAGGACGACGACAAAAAGGACGAGGTCGTCTCATCCAAAGGGAAATACAAGGTGTACATCGATGCGCCGGACGGCGTCGAGGCGTACCTCGACGGCAGTTATATCGGCGTGACGCCGGTCAGCTTCAACAAGGTTCCCGGCAGTTACGTGGTGACGCTCAGAAAGTCCGGATATCAGCCCAGAAGCTACACATTGCAGATCGACGAGGAGGAGAAGGACATCAATTATTCCTTCACGGACCTGATCAAGCTTGACGAGTAGGAAAAAATATGGGAAATTTACCAAAACCTATAAAAATCAGCAAATTTTAGGCTTTTTTCCTTGACAAACAAACGCTTTTCGCCTATAAATAATATAGGCGTCAAAACGGCGCAAAGTAATATTATTTACAGATATTTATAGGAGGAGTTCACAATGAACAAAACAGAATTAGTTGCCGCTATGGCTGAACAGGCAGACATGACAAAAAAGGACGCTGAGAGGGCACTTACAGCTTTTACAGAGGTTGTTGCGAAAGAATTAAAGAAGGGCGAGAAGATTCAGTTAGTTGGTTTTGGCACATTCGAGGTATCTGAGAGAGCAGCCAGAGAGGGCAGAAATCCTCAGACAGGTGAGACCATGAAGATCGAGGCTTCCAAGGCACCGAAGTTTAAGCCGGGCAAGGCATTGAAGGACGAGGTAAACAGATAAATTGTTTTTACATGGATTTGCAGACAACCGATGAGACACTTCATCGGTTGTTATCATTTTGCATGACAGGAGGTTCCGTATGAGGCTGGACAAATTTTTAAAGGTATCGCGCATCATCAAGCGCCGCACAGTGGCGAACGAGGCATGCGATGCAGGGCGCGTGCTCATCAACGACAAACCTGCCAAGGCGTCGGCAAATGTCAAGGTGGGAGACATACTGACGATCCATTTTGGCAACAAGGAGACGAAGGTGGAGATCCTCGATGTGCAGGAGACTGTCAAAAAGGATGAGGCGAAAGAACTTTTCCGATACATATAGCAGCGGATGCTTTCATATAATATAGGGAGCACTCGTATGAGGAGAAGGGCGTAGTCTAATGGAAAGCAGGAGTGGAAGCATTGGAAACAGCGGGAGCGGCGCAGGCATAGGAAAACATAGATTCAGCATGGAGCAGCGCGGGGAGTGCAGGATCACCGGCGTGGTGGAGGTGCACTCTTTTGACGAGAACAACATTCTGATGGAGACGGTGGACGGGATGCTTGCCATCAAGGGCACGAACCTCCATGTGGGAAGGCTTAATCTGGAGAAAGGCGAGGCGGATGTGGACGGCAAGGTGGACTCCCTGGTCTATTCTGACAAGAACACGCTGGCGAAAAAAGGAGAAGGGCTGCTCACACGCCTGTTTGGTTGATGAGTGGAGAGATTGTAAAGGAGTGGTATTTCTGGCTGGTTTCGATCGCCACAGGTGCATTTCTGGCGTTTGCGTATGATGTGATCCGACTGTTCCGGCGGCTGGTGCGGCATGGCAGGCTTGCAGTCGACCTCGAAGATATCCTCTACTGGACAGCCTGCTTCGGACTCAGTTTCACGCTGCTGTACTACGGCAATAACGGTGTGATCCGCTTCGCGGCGGTGCTCGGTGCGGCGGTCGGGATGGCATTGTACGCGGTTACGGCGGGGCGCTTTTTCGTCCGGGTAAGCTGCCTGGTCATCGATAAGACCGTTGGAAGCCTGCTTCGACTGATCGGCAGGATCGTCAGAAAGCTCCGCAGGCTGTTTTTGCCGATCAAGAGTTTTTTTGTTAAAAACTTCCATAATCTGGCGCGTTTATTTAACATTTTATTTCAAAAAATCCGGTTGACGTGCACAGTGAATCGTCATAAAATGAAAGTACATAGTCATAAGAGAGCAAAAGAAGGAGAGGAGAAGACGGCGGATGGCAAAAAAGGCGGCAGGAGGAAAACGGGCTGCAGGACGACCAGTAAAAAATGTAAACCAGACAAAACGTAGGACACCGGAATTTCTTCGCGCCAGGAATGAGAATCGATTCGGAATGACCATCGCTCTGCTTGCCATCTCGATCATGACTGGCGTCGTCGGCATCAATTCCATTTCATTAAAACAGAAGGAGAAAGCATATGCAGCCAGGGAGCAGGAGCTTCTGCAGCAGATTTCTGTGGAGGAGGCGCGTGCGAAGGAGCTTGAGGAGTTTGCCACATACACGAAGACAAAGAAATATGCGGAGGAAGTGGCGAAGGATAAACTGGGACTTGTGTACGAGAATGAGATCATATTTCAGGAGACGGACTGATGAGAATGACACACCGCTATCTGGTATGGGAACGTGTTCCTCTGCCTTATGGCGGTGTTTTGCGATTATTGTCAATAAAAAAACGCATTGCGGTGCACAGGTTTGACAAAAAATGATAGACCCTCATTCTATAATGGGTTAATAAACCAGAATTGTTGAGGGGGATATGGATCATGTTGAAGATCAGAACATCAGAACATAAATCGGGCGTCATGGAGGGAAATCTGTTCCATGGCTACAGCAAGCGGAAACTGTACTGTCTGTCGGAGACTTACGAGGAGCTGGCAAGGCTCTACCGGGGGGCACCGCAGGCGGGCGCAGCCAGCGGCGACAGGAAGGACATGCTCTACAGAAAGCAGCTGCAGGAGACGAAGGAGATCTTTGCGAGTCATCTCGACGAGATATCAAGCGCTTTTGCGGATGTGGCAGACACGGTCGTCCATGTGAGCCTGCCGATGGAGCACAGGAGAAAGGCGCTGATACATCACTTGAAGAGACAGGGGATCATCGTCCGGGGGCTGGTCTTTATAGAGGGCGGCGCTGCGGGGAGCTGTGAGTCCGCACTGGATGGGCGCTGTGGGAACAGGATCAGTATCGAGGCGCGCGCAGCCGGCAGACACACTGTGTCAGCGAGCGTGCTGGGTGGTTTCCTCTCGGCGTTTTTCGGCAGAAAGCTGGTGCCGTCTGCGGAGAGCGCGACGGCGATCGGAAGAGGGTACAACACGTTCATCTATGAGGACGAGCCCAGGTACACGGTCCTGAGCGCGATATCGAGGGCTGTCAGGGAGGATGAGAAAATTTCTGGTGACAATTTCTCGATGGAGGAATATAATCAGAGTCAGGTGGTCGTGATGCTCGCGGATGGCATGGGGAGCGGTGAGCCGGCGTGCAGGGACAGCCAGGCAGTCATCGAGTTCATGGAGCGTTTCATGGAGGCAGGGTTTCAGAAGGAAAAAGCGTTCTCGATGGTCAACGGTGCGATCGCCGCACAGAATGGCTGCTGCAATCTCACGACGCTCGATGTCTGCGCAGTCAATCTGCTGACAGGGGAGGCGGAGTTTGTCAAGGCGGGGGCTGCGGCAAGCTATATCAAGCGCGGGAACTGGGTGGATGAGGTGGCGGCGGACACGCTTCCGCTCGGGAGCATGGACGAGCTGTGTCCGATCACACAGAGCGTGCGGCTTGCGGACACGGACATGCTGATCATGATCTCCGACGGGATCTCGGATGCCATCGAGGAGGAGGCTGCGGGGAGGCTGCGGGAGATCATTTCGAGGAGCCCGATCCAGAATCCGAAGGAGATGGCGGACTATCTGCTGCGATATGCGATCAACAGCCAGGGCGGGCGCATCCGGGACGATATGACAGTCCTCACCTGCTGTATCAAGCGGCGCGTCGGTTTCTGACGCGCGGATCGGACATTTTAAAAGCTGGGGAGTGAACAGAGGTTATGGTTGACAGGGTATTGCGGTATGTCAGGGAACATCATATGATCGAGGATGGGGACTGCATTGTGGCGGGGGTGTCCGGCGGTGCGGACTCGGTCTGTCTCCTGCTGATGCTTTTGGAGATCCGCAGGGAGATCCCGATCGACATCCGCGTGGTCCATGTCAATCATCTGATCCGGCCTGACGCGGCAGAGGACGCCGCGTATGTCAGAAGCCTGTGCCTTGCGGACGACATCCGCTATACACTGGTGGAGGCGGACGTGGAGGCAGAAGCGCGCAGGCGCCGTATATCGACGGAGGAGGCTGGCAGGGAGATCCGCTATGCGGCATTCGAGAGAGCGCTTGGCAGCAAAAAAGGCAGGATCGCCATAGCCCACAACAGGAATGACAGCTGCGAGACCTTTTTGTTCCATCTGTTCAGGGGGACGTCGCTGCGGGGGCTGACCGGGATCCCGCCGGTGCGCGACAGGATCATCCGCCCGCTGCTGTGTCTTTCGAGAGACGAGATCGAGTGCTTTTTGCAGGAAAGAAATGTGCCGTACTGCATAGACAGCACGAATTTGGAGGATAATTATTCAAGGAACATCATACGCCACCACATACTCGACACGGCTGTGCGCAGGATCAGTCCCGCGGCAGTCAGCCACATCAGCGACGCCTGTGAGCAGCTGGAGGCGGCATACGGGCTGATCGCGGATATCACGCGGCAGGCATTGGAGACATGCGTGACGGCGGCGTCCGGATCATTTCATATTGACTGTGAGAAATTCAGGGCGCTTCACGGTACAATACAGGGATATGTGGTGATGGAGGTGCTCGCGCAGGCAGCCGGCAGCAGAAAGGATCTGGGGGCGGTGCATGTCAGGAAGATCCGGGAGCTGATGGACAGGCAGTGCGGGAGGGTGCTGCATCTGCCGCATCAGCTGCAGGCAAGGCGCGACTATACAGGTGTCTGCATCCGCAGGGAGCCTGACAGCGTGACACAGGAGGTGGTCCTGTCGGAGATCGCGCTGTCGGCGGAGGAGACGGCGGCGCTTGCGGCGGGGAGAGAGCTGGTCATCCTCGTGGGAGCGCATCGGAAGATCCGGGCGAAACTGCTCCCTGTGGGAAATAATGGTATTGATTTTAAAAATATTCCGCAAAATAAGTATACGAAATGGTTTGATTATGATAAAATAGAGAGAAGTATTGTCATAAGAACCCGCAGACCAGGTGATTATCTGACGGTGAATGCCGCAGATCAGCGAAAGACGCTGAAAGCGTACTTTATCGATCGCAAGATCCCGCAGGAGGAGCGCGATCAGATCTGCCTCGTGACGGACGGGGATCATGTCATTTGGATCGTCGGGGAACGTATCAGCAACTATTACAAGGTCGGTGAAACGACGAGAACGATCTTGTCGCTGACATTCGAGGAGGATGGACAGCAGATATCGTTACATGTATGAGAGACGCAAACTGCGCGCCGTAAATTTTTGGGCGCGGACTGCGGATAAAAAACAAAGGAGGACTCGAATATGGCTGAGAGAATCAGAGTCATGTTGACGGAGGAGGAAGTGGACACCAGGATAAAGGAGATCGGTGAGCAGATCAGCCACGACTACGCAGGCAGACAGGTTCATCTGGTGTGTGTGCTCAAGGGTGGCAGTTTTTTTATGTGTGAGCTTGCCAAGCGTATTTCAGTGCCGGTGTCACTGGATTTCATGTCCGTGTCAAGCTACGGCAGCAATACAAAGTCCAGCGGCGTTGTCAAGATCGTCAAGGATCTCGACGAACCGCTCAAGGATAAGGATGTCATTGTCGTGGAGGATATCGTGGATTCCGGAAGGACGCTGAGCTACCTGCTCGAACTGCTGGGGCAGCGCGGACCGGGCAGCATGAAACTCTGTACGCTGCTCGACAAACCCGAGCGGCGCGTTGTCGATGTGAAGGTGGACTACACAGGCTTTGAGATACCGGATGAGTTTGTCGTGGGCTACGGTCTCGACTACGACCAGCGCTACAGGAATCTTCCGTATATCGGCGTGGTTGAGCTTGACTGATTCTTATTCGTTTTAGGACTAGAAGGAGACAGAAATTGGGAAAAGGTGCAAAAGGAATTAATCTGACGTTTATATTTATATTGATCCTGGTGCTGGTGCTGATCTGGGCGAGCACCAACAGCGGGAGCGGCGGTTCCTACACGATGGGAAAGTTCATGTCCGAGATGGAGGAGGGGCTGGTCGTGGATGTGGAGATCCATCCGAATGCACAGGTGCCGACAGGTATGCTGCGCATTACGCTGAAAGATAACCAGCAGAGGAATCTCTACGTTTCCGATGTCGTCGAGGCGCAGGAGATCGTGAAGAACTACAATATAGAACCGATCGTGAGGGATGTGCCGCAGGAGAACTGGTTCATCACAGAGCTGCTCCCGCTGCTGATGCTGCTCGTTGTGGTGGTCTTTATGTTCAGTATGATGAATGCCCAGAATTCCGGCAACAGCGGCGGCAAGATGATGAATTTCGGGAAGAGCAGGGCGCGTCTCATGACGGGCGGTGAAGTCACATTGAAGGATGTGGCAGGGCTCAAGGAGGAGAAGGAGGATCTCGAGGAGATCGTCGATTTCCTGAAAGATCCCGGGAAATATACAAAGGTCGGCGCAAGGATCCCCAAGGGTGTCCTTCTCGAGGGCGCGCCCGGTACAGGTAAGACGCTGCTGGCAAAGGCGATCGCGGGCGAGGCGAACGTACCCTTTTTCTCCATATCGGGTTCTGACTTTGTGGAGATGTTCGTCGGTGTCGGCGCGTCGAGAGTGCGCGATCTGTTTGCCGAGGCGAAGAAGAACGCCCCCTGCATCGTGTTCATCGATGAGATCGACGCGGTGGCAAGGCGGCGCGGCACCGGTATGGGCGGCGGTCACGACGAGCGCGAGCAGACCCTGAACCAGATGCTTGTGGAGATGGACGGATTTGGCACGAACGAGGGCATTATCGTGATGGCGGCGACCAACCGTGTCGACATCCTCGACCCGGCGATCCTGCGCCCGGGGCGTTTTGACAGGAAGATCACGGTGTCTCCGCCGGATGTGGGCGGCAGGGAGGAGATTCTCAATGTGCACGCCAAGAACAAGCCGCTCTCGGAGGATGTGGACTTGAAGCAGGTGGCGCAGACAACAGCGGGCTTCACGGGAGCGGATCTCGAGAATCTCCTGAACGAATCGGCGATCCAGGCAGCCAAGGAGAACCGCGCGTTCATCAAACAGGAGGACATCAGGAGATCCTTCATCAAGGTCGGCATCGGCGCGGAGAAGAAGAGCCGCATCATATCGGAGAAGGAAAAGAAGATCACGGCTTACCACGAGGCAGGACATGCGATCCTGTTCCATGTGCTTCCCGATGTGGGACCGGTCTACACCGTCTCGATCATACCGACGGGACTCGGGGCGGCGGGCTACACGATGCCCCTTCCCGAGCGCGACGAGATGTTCAACACCAAGGGCAGGATGCTGCAGGATATCATGGTTTCACTCGGCGGGCGTATTGCGGAGGAGATCATTTTTGACGACGTGACGACCGGCGCTTCGAGCGACATCAAGAAGGCGACCAAGGTGGCGCGGGCAATGGTGACAAAGTACGGATTCTCCGACAATATCGGCGTCATCAACTACGACGAGGACGACAATGAAGTGTTCATCGGCAGGGATCTGGCGCACACGAGAAGCCACTCTGAGGCGGTCGCGGGCGAGATCGATGTCGAGGTGAAGGCGATCGTGGACGACTGCTACAAGAAGGCAAAGGATATCATCATGAAACACGAAAATGTGCTTCACGCCTGCGCGGACCTTCTGCTGGAGAAGGAGAAGATCGGCAGGGATGAGTTTGAGGCGCTGTTCGCATAGTAAAAACAGCCGGCTGCGATACATGCAGGCGGCTGTTTTTGTGTGTGCGGGCAGCTTTCACTGTCAAATTTCCTGTGCACCCTCTATGCACGACAAGAGATGCAACAATTTGTATAAATTGTTGCATCTCCTGCTTACACTCTATATATCGGTGGGGTGCTTTCAAAACTTTAGTCCTTTTTTCTTTTTTTTCAAAAAATTTTCTATAGGCGCCAATTTACTGGATTTTTCAAACACATGCTAAGGAACTGTTCAGAAATTACGCAAAAAGACACACAAGCGCACGAAAAAGCCCTGGCTGCTGATGGAGCGAGCCCTGGCATGGTACGAAAGATCGGTTTTTCGAAAAATCATTCTGACAGAAAACAGTCTGCGCGCAGAAAAAACAGCAGGTCACATCAGGGCATTGTCATGCCGCCGCGTTTTGGTAAATGCTGCGGTATACGTCATCTTTGTCGTCCTGCTCGATGCACAGGTAACGCTTTGTGATGGAGAGCGAGGAATGGTTAAAGATGACCATGATCACGACCGGATCGCTGCCTTGTTTCCACGCGTGGTAGCCGAAGGTCTTGCGCAGGGAATGGCAGCTGATGTGTCCCTCGATGCCGACCGCGTCCGCGGCGGAAGTGATCATGCGGTACGCCTGCGTGCGCGAGATCGGGGCGCGCGCCTTTTTGGGACTCGGGAAGAGAAAGGGATTCCCGTTCCTGTACATTTCGGTTTTTATCAGTTCCTGGCGGTATCTTGCGAGCGCGGTCCGCGTCTCATGATTCAGCAGGATTCGGTTTTCCTTTCCGGTCTTTTGTTCCCTGATCGTGATGTGCTCCTGTACCCTGCTGTCGAGATAGACTTCATCGTATGTCAGGTTCAGAATGTCGCTGATGCGCAGTGCGGTGTTCAGCCCTAAGATAATGATTGTATAATTGCGCAGATTTAATTTCTCGTTCAGATAATAGTTCTTGAAATCCAGCAGTTTTTGTTTGTCTCTGATCGGTTCCGTTGTGCTCATAATGTTCCTTCCTTTCCTTGAAAACATGTCAATACTGTCCCCTCAGCTTATCTTTAGGAACTGTTAAGAATTAACTTTGCAGATGGCGCAGTATAAATCTTTTTATGCAAGGCGGAGGAATGAGGCGTACTGGGGTACGCCGATTGACGACAACGCGGCATAA
>ERZ808054.1106-NODE-1106-length-17667-cov-4.772314_pt1 | contig 17667 bp, 13 predicted proteins | sample MGYA00380201_ERZ808054 | MGnify/ENA primary metagenome ERZ808054 (study PRJEB31490, sample SAMN06133419) | mouse gut metagenome | isolation source: Z5_2 | host: mice | place: China: Chengdu | collected 2015-05 ... | reverse complement strand
AAGACCACACGCCCATAATCATAGCCGCGGTCAGACTGTACGTCGCATTTTTGCATCTCAAAGCAGACAACTGCATTCCGCCGCAGCGGGAGCGTGATCTCCACGTTTTCACCTGCGCTCTCCATCCTGCACGTCCGCACAAAAGGCTGTGCCGCCTGCCGCAGAAGCTTTTTCTGTCCGTCTGTCAGATCCGCAGGTTCCCCCAGATCATGCCACACTTTTAACGGATTGCAGGTCTCCTCGTCCACCGTCTCCGTCAGCAGGCTGTACGCACCCGCGTCCGCCGCCAGGGAGAGCACGATGCGCTTCTCCTCCCCCGCGCCCGTTTCCACCGGATTCCAGCCTATGCCCAGATAGCCGCCGTCCTGCTTTTTCAGCACTACCACATCGTCGTCCTTGTAGACGCACGCCCCCTCGCTGCGCTGCAGCTTCTTGTAAAACGCAAACGTCCAGAAAGTCGGCTTGGGGATGCAGCCGTCCGCCACCAGCCCGAATCCACCGTGAAACGGTGTGAACGGCACGCCCTGCTCCTCAAACACATCCCCGAATGTCCAGTACGAGTACGACGCGTTCCCGTCGCCGAGGCGCGACAGCTGGTGCGCGATGAACGCCGCATTCAGGTTGGTGTCGTGGATCACGCTCTTTGGCGTGTAGGAAGTGTTGAACTCCGTGATGTGGATCGGCAGACCCCTGTACTCCTCAAAAGAATCAATGATATCCCGCGAAGTCCTCAGATTGGCGAACCCATCCTCCGCGCTCATCAGCTTCACATAGTCATAGTGCCCCGCGCGGTCCGGCTGTTCGATCGTGTAGTGATGCCTGGTCACAAAATCCACCGCGATCCTGTTCTCCCTGCAGTACTCCATGAAAGCGCGGATCCAGATCTCATCCGTGCCGCCGCAGACCGCGGGACCGCCCACGCGGAACCTGCTGTCCACCGCCTTGACCGCGTCAAACGTCTCGTGGAAGAGCCGGAAGTACTCCTGCATGTCCGCATTCTCCCAGAATCCGCACAGATTCGGCTCATTCCACACCTCGATCGGCCATGTCAGAACCTCCTGCGCACCGTAGCGGCTCATCAGGTGGCGCAGCAGACTCTGCACCATCTCACACCACACCCCATAATCGCGCGGCGGGGTCGTATTCCCCTTCCAGTAAAAGATCGTCTGTGTGCCGCGCGCAAGCTTCTCCGGCATGAAGCCCAGCTCCAGAAAAGGCCGCAGCCCCACACTCCTGTAAAAATCCATCACCCTGTCCAGATATGTATAATTATACTCTACCTTCCTGACGCCGTTCTCCTCATATTCATGATATATCGCCATATCATCACAGAACAGGCCATGCCCCCTGATATGCTGAAATCCGATCTCCGCCTGCACCAGTTTCAGCTGCTCCTGGTACTCCTGTGTCAGGGCAAGCCCCATGCGCCCCGTACCGATGCAGAAATCCACATGATTCTCAAAAAAAGCTTCCGCATCTCTGTCCACTGCAATTCTTTTTTCCTCTGGCATACTCTCCTCCATATCGTCTGTGCGATCTTAATTGATCCAAAAACATGATCTCTAAAAAGCTATTATCATTATATTTTACAACCGCACCAGATACAATGATTTTTACTCACTAATTTTTGATCTATCATCCGATGTGTTGTCCGCCAATGACCAGAAGGCATCGCGGAACCCTGCACGAAAGTTTTGTTCGGAAAGATTGACAAAAACGCTGCCAGAATTTAATATATAATTATCGTTATATAACTCAAATAATAAAACAGGAGGAATAAACTATGCCGCCAAAACCCAGGATCACAAGAGAGATGGTTGTTGACGCTGCATTTGAGGTTGCCCGCCAGACAGGTTCAGAAAATATCAATGCAAGGACCGTATCAAAACAGCTGAACTGTTCCACACAGCCCGTTATGTACCATTTCGCAACGATCGAAGCTTTAAAAAAGGCTGCTTATGAAAAAGCGGACAACTACCACACGCAGTATCTGATGCACATTCCGGAAACACAGAAAGATGTGTTGTCCGGGATCGGATTGAATTATATCCGCTTTGCCGTCGAAGAACCGAATCTGTTCCGCTTTCTGTTCCAATCGGGTTTCATAGCCGAAAATACGATCCTTGCAATGATCGACTCCCCGGAACTTGTACCTGTTATCTCCGCCGTGCAGGAAGAAACAAAGCTGAACATAAGTCAGGCAAAAGAAATCTTTATGATACTTGCGATGTTCGTTCACGGATATGCCAGCATCACTGCCAACAACGCGCTGACGTATGACGAAAAACTTATATCGACATATTTGAAGCGGGTATACACAGGTGCGGTACTCGCGATACAGGAGGTAAAATAACATGCGTAATTCCATAAAGACCAACCGGAGCACTGTCCTCACAGTCGCCGGTCTGACCGCAATGATCCTGCTGACTATGACAAAAGTGATACCGTCGACACAGATCGCCGGGTACGGCGTGTTTGTCGGTATCGCGTTCTTCTTCATCACAGAAGCCGCTGCAAAAACGCGGGACGCTGATTCGGGACTGCGTTTCAGTACGATCCCTGCGGATATCCGGAAACCGGGCGTGATACTCTGGACGCTGCTGCCGACGGTGAGCGCTATCGCGACACTTATTGCGGGAGATCTGATCTTCGGCGGAGCTTTTGTCTCCCACGTGCTGGGACGGACAAGTTCCATGCTGTCCTTCAATAAGATACCGCTGCTGATCGGTCAGGTGATCCTTGCGGCATGGGGCGAAGAGATCGCGTTCCGCGGATTTTTCGTCGGAAAAGCCATGAAAATATTCCCGTTCTGGCTCTGCGCCGCGGTATCGTCCATTGTCTTTGCGGCTGGTCACATTGCGCCAGGAGACGCTGGTCTTGTGCTTTATGATGTGGCTGGAATCTTCATCGACAGTGTACTCTATGCGATCGTTTATCGCAAATCCGGCAACTGCATGATCAGCACGATCTCCCACATTTTGAGCAATGGGATCGCCATCGCTTCCACTTTGATCTTTTTTATGGAGGAGTTTATATGAATTATATCTATTTTACCGGCTACGATGCCGAGCACTCAGGCGATTTCGTGTTTGACATCACAGAAGGTTACAACTGCCATCTCCTTCTGATCACCCACACGCCCGCGCGCTTCCGCATCGGCGGCACAACGGAGGAGTACCCCGCGCACTGCGCCATGCTCTACACACCCCGCACACCCATCTGGTACAGCGCCAGCACAGACAGCTACAGCGATGACTGGGTGCGCTTCTCGTCGGACGAGACTTTCGTGAAAAACTTTCCGCAGACCAACCGCCCCTTTCCGATCTCGGATCCGGAATACTGCCACAACCTCATGCAGCTGCTCACCTGGGAAACCTCCCTGTGGACAGGCACTTCCCGCTCCTTCCACCACGCCGGGGCGGAGGACTGCACAGACCAGTCGGACGAAAATGACAACGCAGTCATTGCCCAGCTGCTGCGCATCCTGTTCCTGAAACTGCGCGATGATGCCCTGCACCACGCCGTTTCCTCGCACGACCATGACCTCCTGATGCTGCGCCGCCAGATATCCAACACCCCGGAGCTTCCGTGGACCATCCACAAAATGGCAGAGCAGCTGCATATCAGCCCTGGGCATCTGCAGCTGCTCTACAAACAGCAGTTTGGTATATCCTGCATGGACGATGTGATCGACTTTCGTCTCCGCAAGGCGAAGGATCTGCTCGCATACACAGAGCAGAGCATCGCCGAGATCGCAGAACAGTGCGGCTACAAAAACATCGAACACTTCTGCCGCCAGTTCCGCAAGAACACTGACACTACGCCCGGAAGATTCAGGAAAGACCTGCGATGACCTCGATCACCAGATCCGGTAATTCCCGCTCAGTGCCAGAAATGCAAAGAAATACAGACAATTGTCATAATAGCGCCGCTCGCCTGTGCGCATGGGCATCTTCCAGAAACGCTCCACCCACTCCCTGCTGCACTCCGTGGTGGCGGCAAGCGTCGACATCGCCACAGTCGCCGGGATCGCCACCGGGTGGAGCGCCCGCTCCTGCGCTATGCTCCCGTCTATCTCATAGACGTGGTATGTATCTTCTCTGCCAGCCTCGAGCAGAAACTCCTGGATCGCCTGCGCCGCATGGCACTGTCCCTCATCCTTCCCAAACCACTCATAGTCCAGCCCGATATTTGCCACCGTGCGATATGAATCGCTGTAGAACCAGTCGTGCCGATCCTGCGTCCAGGGCAGCTTCCTGCGAAACGGGCTTCCGTCAAACTCGGCGTACTCCGCAGAAAATCCTGTCTTCTCATGACATGCTTTCGCCAGATATCGGCGGCTCTCAACCGCTGCACGCTCCCAGAATGCCCTGTCCTCCTCATACGCCCACAGCGCAAACAGCTCATAAAAGTGCGGCAGATGATATGACGGATCCGTGAAATCGATCCCCGGCACGAACAGTATCTGATGATTGTCCCTGTTCCACATCGGCACGCCAACCCTGCCGTTCTCCCCTTTGTGCAGGCACGCCCGCAGGATCTCTCTCGCCTCGTGGGAATAGTTGAAAATACCTTCCCCGTCCCCCCATCTGTTCGATGCGAAGAAGAGCGCCATCGCGAAGAACTCCTCGCCGTCCGGTGCCGGGCTGTCCGCATTTTTCGTGCCGTCCGTCGCGCAGGACCACGCAAAATACCCCTCGTGGAAACCGTCCTCCATCCACATATACGTCTTTGCCCACTTCCAGAGCCGGTCAAACTCCTCGCGCATGTCAAGCTGCACACAGATCATCATGCCGTATGACATCCCCTCCGTGCGGGCGTCATTGTTGCCCGTGTCCATGATGTACGCCATGTCGTCGCCCACCGGATAGTAGACGCGCTCGTCCTCTTTTCCATAAAAATAAAAATCTCTGATCTCCTCAAGACGCGCTCTTATCTGCGCCTGCTCGATCCCGATCTCTGCAAATACATTGCGGTATTGTGTCTTCATAACGCTTTCCTTTCCTCAAAACATGGTGCTAACCTACAGATCTTTGTATCAATACTTTTTCATTGTATGCCCGCTCTGGGTGAAAAGCTACTCAAAAACTGCTATCCTGCAAAAATGTTGCAGGATAGCGCGAAAAAGACGCATGGTTTTCAATTTACTGTTCCATGCGCCTATAAGCTGTTATTTTGATATTTAAATTATTTACCGTTTATACTAACTGCATAATTTCAGTTTCGATTTCTTTTAATTCATCGAATGACAGTGTAGATACACAATCTGCAATTTCTTCAAGTGTCATTTTGCCTTTTCTTATTAACTGTTCCGCCATTGCTCTTTCTGTATCATGCCTTTCACTCTTGATAAACGACCTCATTATCTGTTCATCATCAAACAAACTCATCATGATCGTCACAACCTCCTTTTCCCTGTCAAGCAAATATTCCTTTAAGACGTTCCTGTCTTTACATATGCGAATCGTTTCTGTAACTGCCTTTTGCGTCATTCCATGCTGTTTTGTCTGCTCGTTAAAAACTTTGCAGAAAATAATGTACTGGTTGATAATGTCATCTGTATCGCTTTTAGGGAATCCTCTGTCGCTGTGGCATCCTCCGGGTGGAGCGTTTTATATAGCATTAGCAGATAACTCTTGTTTTGAAAAAGGTCAAGGAATACGCTGTTTTTTGCTGTACGTTTTGCCATGTGACGTGTCACATTGACTTCCTCTATCTGTTTTGTATCGTCCGGCACTTTAACACCTCGATTTCTAAAAATCTGTGACACAAGTTACAATATATCCTGTTCCTGCCACACTTCAATTATACAAAAAATCGCCTATCTTTACAATAAATTTCACATTAAATTTCTTCCACCCTCGATTTCGTTTTGTTCTGTTGCCTGTTAGCTATCCCTCGGACAGCTTGATGTCGACTCTTGTTCTGAAGCTCCCTCTCAAGGTTCTTTCTGTTGTAGCTGATAATTTCCGCATACGCTAAGGAACCAGTTCAATCCATCAGATCGCATGTTACTGTTCACGCCCAATGTCATTAACTTAAGCTTCCTACAGCGAAAATTTATTACTTAGAGTTATGAATTATTGAGCATATTCCAGCACAGGATATGAGTTGATTTCCTTAAGTTAATGACATTGCGAGTGAACCAATAACGATCGCATATTTATTAGGGGGATTTATGATTATTTTATGGTATACAACTCACATATCATTGCGCTATAATAGAACCGACAATAAATCATAATTGAAGGGAGTTCTATGTATGTTTTCAACTTTTGATACGTTAACTGACATTATGTCCGTTCCGGGAATGAAAAAATGGTTTCATTCCCTGTTCCTGGAGGGGCAGCTCGACTGGTTTCCCGCAGATTCGTGGGATCAGCCATTGCGACTTGCCGCTTTCAGGGGACAGACGCCGTGGGGCGGTAACTTGCAGGGATTGACGGAACAGATCGTCGACATGGCAAATCTGGTACTGGATCTGCAGTCGGGAAAAAGACAGTGCCTGCATCTGCGTGACTGGAATGCCTGGGAACCCTGTGAGGACGCGGATCTGCTGGATCCGGATCAGTCTTTTGTCATCACACCGTCACCCCGGACGGAAGATACCCCGCCAAGACCTGCACTGATCATCTGTCCCGGCGGCGGATATGAGTTTGTCAGCTTTCAGAATGAGGGTACACCCATTCAGATCGTCGCCGAGAAGAGAGGATATGTATCGTTCATGCTCCGCTACAAGATAGCGCCATCACGCTATCCGGAGCCGCAGCTGGATCTGCTGGAAACGATCCGGTACGTCAGGGATAACGCCGCAAAATATCACGTTGATCCTGACCGGATCGGCATCGTCGGATTTTCAGCCGGAGGTCATCTGTGCGCATCGACAGCGGCACTCTACAGGACACTGATGCCGGAAGCCAGACCAAATGCAGTTGTCCTGGGCTACCCCGTCATCAGCCTTGAGAAAGACATCGCACACGAGGGCAGTGCCCTGGCATTGATCGGAAAGGACGACGAGACGCTGCGCCATGAACTCTCTGTTGAAAACCTGATCCACACGGATTATCCGCCAACATTTGCGTGGGCATGCAGGGATGACGGAACCGTTCCCTGCGAAAATACAGAAAGGCTCGAGGCAAAGCTGAAAGAACTGGGAATCACACACGAATGCCGCTACTATCCATCCGGCGGGCACGGCTGCGGACTTGCCTATGACAATTCAGCCTGGCAGTGGAGCCTTGACATGCTGTCTTTCCTGGAAAAGAATCTGTAAACACCTACATACAAAGATCCCCGTTCCGCCAGTGTTGGCAGAACGGGGATGATCATCAATACTTTAGTTCTCGCTCACCGTCATCCGCAGGAAAAGCGGCATAAAGATCCCTCCCTGCACTGTGCGGTTCTGAAAACCTTGCTGTCTGCCGCTCACCGTCTGATACCAGTCGGAAAACGGCACTCTGTCGGGACTGTTCTCCAGAAAATCCAATATGCACCTGGCAAACATCTCCACATTCTGTCCTTGGACGTCCATCTCTGCCGCCTTCTCGTGATAGTAAACGGCCTCCTCATACACCCGTCCAATGCATGAGCCGGGGAGGATATCGTGGAACTGGTGCAGCAAAAGCTGTTTCCACAGCGCATCCGCCTCCTGCTGCCCATACGCCAATCCGCGATCCAGCGCCAGGGCACTCCACATCTCCATTTCCCGCATGGCGGATTCACAGCGCCGATTATTTTTCTTCACTGCCGCCTGGGAGGTATATGTGCCCCTGTGGGCACTAAAATACAGCTCCCTCCAACTTCTTTTTGTCAGATTCCAGCCGATCGGTCCATGCGCACGGTCACATGCACTGTCTCCGCATGACTGTCATACATCAGCAGCAGTGTCCGGGTCCTCTCATCCCACTCCATGGACACAGGCACACGGTCTCCCTTCTCATCCGCCGCTGATGCGCAGACTGCCGGACGCGGGAGACGCACCCGCACAAATGCCCTGATATTGTCCGCTGTCTTTAACCGCAGACTGACCTCGTCATCCAGGGATTCCACCGCCTCAACCCGGGCGGAAGTACCTATGATCCTGAAGGACTCCCCCTCGATCTTAGAGAAGTCAAACAGTATCGCCGTTCTATCCGGTTGGATCTCCTTGCGGGTGACGATGCGGTAATCATTTTCCAGCATGTCGGCATACAGTCCCTCAAATGTCTTCGGTGCGTCGTCCACACTCTCATCCATGACAGCCGAGATGATGTACGGTCCCCTGTGCAGTGTCAGATCATTGCGGTACTGCCAATCGATGCCGCAGCCAGCGAGCGCTCTCCTGACCAGCTCCCTGTAATCCTGTGCCAGCGCCTTGTCCAGGCAGATCCTTGCCGGCAGCATATTCCAGACCAGGATCTTTCCCTGCCCCACCGGGTAGCATCCGTCCGCCGGCACGCGCCCCATCTCTGCCGTCTCAAACAGTTGCTGTGCCGGATTCTCGTAGCCCGACTGTCTCCACCAGGAACGGATCCCGTGAAAAGGATCGCTTCCGTCGCCGATATACAACAGCGTCCCGCCTTTTTGCACCCATGATAAAAGCGCTGCGTTCACATCCGGCGCCTCCGGTTTGATGTACTCGTAGCTCAGTATCAGAAAGCGGCTGTTATCCAGATAGCCCGCAAACCGCCGCACATTATCCAGCTGTACCGGTCTGACCGGGAGTCCGTATTTCAGCAAAGGCATCGCCATGCCAAAAAACTGTGGAAACGCAGTGCTCTGCACGAAATCCTTCATCATCGATGCATCGGCTTTGATCTCATCCATGAGTGTTCCCGCCTGCTCTGCGTCCACCGAATTGCCCGAATTCTTGCGCATCGCCCCCCGGAGCCGCTCCTCGACGGATCCTTCCACGATCCCGTCCGGGAAAGTCCGCTGAAACAACCCGCTGTCCGACATGAAGATGCCGATCCCGGACACCGCCCCCTCAAAGGACACATCTGTCTGCTCCATATCGCCAAACAGCTGGAACATGCCGGACAGCAGCGTTGCATAGTCCTGCGGGATGAACTTCGGCGCATCCGTCTCCGCACAGGTCTCGATCCTGCCGGCTGTCTCCGGTTGCAGTCTGGGATATTTCTCCTCGAAGATCCGATGCGGCCACGGACAGATCTCATAGTGCCAGATATCCGGGTGCAGCAGGGATGCGACTGCTGTTTTGATGTAGTTGTAGCGGTAATTCTCCCAAGTGTAGCCCGCCATGTCCTCAATCGGATCATTCAAAAACCACATCCTGCGTCCCGTCCCCCTGACCAGCTCCTGCATCGCGCCATACTCCAGAAAAGCCGTCTCAAAGGTGCGTTCTTTGTAGATCCCTTCGTAGACATTGGCCTCCCTGCTGGTCCCTGTCCAGACCTGCGCAATATATCCGTCCACCGCCGGGATCCCGATCAGCGCAGCCTCCGGGCTCATGATCTTCCACTGTGTATAGTTTAGCAGACTGTGCGTAGGAATGTAAATCCTCAAATCCCTCTTGTATTTAACTTTTGCATACTCCTTCAGCGCATCCCCCACTCTCTCGATGGTGCGGCAGTACAGATATGCCTTGAGCTTTGCAGATCTGTACCGGGCATCGAGATCCTCATGCTGCGGTCTCCAGGGCTCTTTGTAATGGATCTCGTACTCCCGCCTGAATCCCTCGGAATAGCCGCTCTTGTCCCAAAACTCCGGCTCCTCCAGATGGATCGCCTCCACGCCTGCATCCACCGCTCTCATCAGCCGCTCTGTCAGATATTCCGAATATGCCACGGAAGGAACCATATAGGGAACCGTGGGATTGTGGCACACTCCGGTCCCATCCCGCTGTACCTGCCCTTCGTCCCAATGCGCTCTCCCGTCCCATCTGCCATCCAGATAATCCTGATATTCCCCCCATGCAATGCCTGTCATCAAATGGATGACGTACCCTTTTTCCCTGTACTGCCGGATCCGCTCCGGCATTGTGTCATCAATCCCATACACCATCACAAAATCACATCCCAGATCCACGGAGGGGCGGAACGCCTCGCCTGCCTGATAGCCGGTCAGCTCTTCTGACTTATCCCGAATGTATGCCATGGTAAACCTCTCTTTCTGCAGCAAGTCCGAGCTGCGTCAAACAGAGGATGCCTCTTAATCGCATCCAGCACATTAAGTTGCATCCTCTTACCTTTCAAGCGTTAACCCTGCGAACTTCATAATCTTGTCTCCCTTTGATCAAGTTTACAGTTTGTTGATTGTGATTACAATATATTTCGGGAAAAAATTCTGACCGTCGCCCGCTTTGCCGATGATCATGCCTTTTTGCCGCGCCCCTTCCTCTCCTGAATCTCCTGCACGATCTTGTTGTAGGCTTTTTTATTCAGGCGGTAGAAATATAAGACTGCCGCCGTCACGATCCACAGCACACCGGGAACTGTCGTAAACGAGTGCCTGATCACCGACAGCACAGCCGGGTTCTGCTGCTGGTTCGCGGCGTAACCGAGACTGCCCAGTACCCCTGCCAGGACAGCGGTTCCGATCGCCATCCCGATCTTATTGCCCAGCGAGATAAAAGCATACTGGAAGCCGTCATTGCGCAGCCCTGTCTTCCATTCCCCGTACTCCACACAGTCCGGCACGATCGCATAAATAGCCGTGTTAAATCCCGAGAAAAAGAACTGTGCCAGACACGAAAACAGGTAAAAGGGAACCGGCGACTGCCCGGCTGTGAAAAAGTACATACAGAACATGCTGATCCCCGTCAGCAGCGCAAAGATGGAAGCCGAGCGCCCTTTGTTGTTCGTCAGCCGGAATACCACCGGGAAGCACGCCGCACCGATAATGGACGGAAGGATGATAAAAAGCGAATATGTACTGAACAATGCCTGGTTCCCCTCCACATAAGTGAAGTAGTACAGCGCGTCCGCATTCCTTCCATAGAGCGTGATGCCAAACAGAAACTGTCCCGCGACTGCGATCATGTAAGGTCTGTTTTTGGCGACAGCAGTCAGCTGTACTCTCAGCGATGTCTTTTCTTTCTCAGGCACTTCCACAACTTCCTTTGTTTTGGCAAAGCAGAAGATGTGGCAGGCTGCAAAGATACACCCGTATATGACAGCGACCAGCAGATAGCCTCTCCTGTCATTCCCGCCGCCAAGGGCAGCGATCAGCGGAACCGTTATGATATTGATGATCCCAATGGCGATCATCGCACTGACCGAGCGGAAAGTGTTGATCTTTGCGCGCTCCTCGATATTCTGCGTCATCGCGCCGCACAGGGTTCCATATGGGATATTGACACAGGTATAGCCCAGCACCAGAATGCAGTACGTCACTGCCATATAGACGATCTTTGCCGCAGGCTGCCAGTCCGGGTGTGCCCAAAAGGTCAGCATCAGCACGAGCGCGGTCAGCGGCGCCGCGACCAGGAGCCAGGGGCGGTATCTCCCCCATCTCGTGTGTGTTTTGTCGCTCAGCCCTCCGATCACAGGATCATTGATCGCGTCCCAAAAACGTGAGAACAGCATCAGCCCCGCAACCGCACTCATTCCGATCCCAAAAACATCCGTATAAAATATCATCAGGAAATTCCCGACAAACATCCAGCTAAAGTTGCATCCCACATCACCCATGCCGTAGGCGATCTTGCTGATGAATGGCACTTTGACATCCGTATTTTTCTGTTCCATTGCAATCCTCCTCGCTATAGATACTGGTTCCCCAGACTGTACCGCCTGCTACTCTGCAATGCGTATCACCGCTTTTACAATGTCCGCCTTGTTGTTCACACTGTAGTCCATCGCCTTCTGCGCTTCCTCAAGACTAAACACGTCGGTCACAATGCCTTTCAGATCCACTTTTCCTGCCGCGACTGCCTCGATCGCCATCGGATAGATATGACGGTAGCGGAATACTGTCTTGAATGTCAGCTCCTTGTCCAGTGCAAGGCTCATGGGCAGTGTCATTTCCCCGCTCTTGCTGTAGCCTACCAGCACGATCGTCGCACCCTTCTTTGTCATGTGGATCGTCTGAACCGTTGTGACCTGCGTACCCGCAGTCTCCACTGCAAGGTCACAGCCCCTGCCATCCGTCAGCTTTCTCACTTCCTCCACGGCATCCGTCTCACCCGCATTGATCACACCGTCCGCTCCCAGCTCCAATGCTTTCTGAAGGCGCTTTTCCATGATATCCACCACATACACCTTTGACACGCCCACAGCCTTCAATGCCATCATCGTCACCAGGCCGATACAGCCAGCCCCCATGACCACCGCTGTCTGTCCTGCCCTTGCGCCGCCCTGCATTGCAGCATGGAATCCCACTGCCAGCGGCTCGATCAGGGCGCCTTCCATCGTGCTCACATTGTCCGGCAGTTTGAAGCACAGATCCGCCTCATGTGCCACATACTCCTGAAATACGCCGTCCACAGGCGGTGTCGCAAAAAAGACGACATCCGGACAGAGATTATAGTTTCCAGTCTTGCAGAACTCACAGTGACCGCAGGTCTTTCCCGGTTCCAGCGCAACCCTGTCACCGACTTTCAGGTGCTTTACGTCCCTGCCAACTTCCACGACGGTTCCGCCCGGCTCATGTCCGAGCACGAAGGGCGGCTCCACCACGTAATCTCCGATCGCCCCTGTCTCGTAATAGTGCAGGTCACTGCCGCAGATGCCCACATACTCCAGCTTCACCAGCACCTCGTTGTCCTTTGGCTGTGGGATATCCCGCTCCTCAAATCCCATCTTGCCGATCCCTGACATGACTGCTGTTTTCATTTTTCCTTCCATGATAATGTCCTCCTTTTTCCTTTCATGTTTTACTTTTATTATTACTTTATTAAATAGTTTTATTATGTATTTGATTTTATATCCAGTTGTCATATCTGTCAATAACCATTTCATCAAAAAGGATATTTTTGTTATTTTGCCCAAATACATGATTACAATTATGTGCAGAATAGACAACAAAAAAAGAGACTCCATTGCTGGAATCTCCAAACATGCCCTAAAGCCTATCCTTACACCTGTTCCATGAACAGCTCTATTATTTTCAGGGAAGCTCCCAAAGCAGCCGCCCCCGTCTTATGCTCACAGGACTTTACAAAAGAACTGCCCTCCGCGAAAGTATTTCTCGCCGATACCTTGTCCCGGATATCCCGGATATGCGCTCCCATACAGCTCCCCACGTACCCGCCAAGCACAATGTCACAATCAAGGACCATATGGATATTGTTGACTGCGATCGCCAGATAGGTTGTGTACCGGTCCCATGACCGGACTGCTTCCCGCTCACCCTTCCCCAGCCGTTCAAAAAAATCTTCAAGTTTCCCGTCCGACAGGCACTTTGCAGAGCAATACGCATCCATGCACCCCTGCTTCCCACAGTAACAGCTTTCCCCGTCCGGCACGATGGTCATATGCCCTACTTCCCCACAGCGAAAATTTTTTCCCTGTTCCAGCCCGTGATCGCTGTACACTGCACCGCCCACCGTATTGCTCAGCGACAGGTAAAAAAAGCGCTCCATGCTCTCTGACTGTATTCCCTCCGCATAAGCGCCCGCGTTGGCGTCATTGAGAAAATGGCAGGGAAAACGGAAAAAGCCGCTCACGAAAGCAAACGGCAGGGAACTGACGCCCAATACATGGGAATCGGCAACCAGTTCCCTGTCCAGATCCATGATCCCCGGAAAGGAAATCCCGATCCCCAGGATCCGCTGTCCGCCATATCCGCTTTCGTCCAAAAACGTTTCGAGCTTGTCATTCACCGATTGATAATACGCATCTCCTGCGGTGTACGGCAAAAAAAAGCGCTCATATTTCAGGATCACGCCGGTCAGATCCGTGAGGATCAGACTGATATGGTTTTTTGTGATGTCCAATCCCACCGCTTTGCCCGCGTGTTCAGAGACAGCCAGCGCTTTTGCCCGTCTCCCGCCAGTGGACTCGAGCGCCCCCTTCTCCTCCACCAGCCCCTCCTCGATCAGTTCCTTTGTGATCTGGGTCGCCGTAGGGAGGCTCATCTTCAAGGCGTACGCGATATCCGGGTTTGACACCGTGCTGTTTTTGCAGATGTACCGGAACACATCATTCCGGTTCTTTCGCTTTACTTCTATATTTGTTATCTTTTTCTTTTCCATCTCGATCTCCCGCACTTTATAAAAGTGTTTTTCTAAGCACCTTTATCATATCATAAGTGCAGATCGTTTGCCATTCTTTTTTCCTGTTTCGCTTTGATTGTCGTCGCTGTGCTGCCTATGTCCCGATCCCTACAGGGCTCGCCTCGCTGCATCACACCGACATCTGTGTCTGATACACCCTGCACATCATATGGGACGGCTCGACTGCCACCGCCCGCGCCAGAAATGCGGAAGCCTTATCAAGATCGCCAAGCCCCATATTGCCGAGCGCCATCAGATAATAGCAGTGCGCGCGGTTACGCATCGTATAATCCTCGTCAAAGATCAGAAACTCCGGCAGGGAAACCGCAAAGTACTGGATCTTCACCTCGTCGTCCAGATGCCGCTCGCCGTAATCGATCAGGCGGTAGAATCTCGCCCGCGCCTCCCTGACCATTCCCAGTTTCAGATAGGACAATCCCTGATACAGGATCATGTCTGCCGGCTGGTCATTGTAGTACATTGCCCCCGCAGGCTCATCGGTTCCAAGCGTGGCATTTCGGAAACACGCCTCCGCTTCCGCTGTCCTTCCCTGTCCCTCGAGCGCAAGCCCCAGGTGATAATAGAGATGGTTGTCCCTGGTTCCCTCCAGTTTCCCTTCGCCCAGATTTTCCGGGTATACAAAAGCCTTTCTGAGCAGCTCCTCCGCCTTTTTGTGATCCTTCCGCCGCAGGGCATCCTGCGCCATGGCAAGCAGCGCCAGCGTATACTGTGTCGTGATCCTGCCCTCGCCGCCCTCCCACGGGTGGAACCTGCGTCCCATGATGCAGTCATAAGCTTTCTGATGGTTCCCGGTGAGGTTTACGAGCGTGATATACTCGATATAGAGGTCGTCGCGCCCTTCCAACAGCGCGGCATGTGCCTCGTAGTCCACCAGACGCTCCTCAAAGCTCCAGCCCAGTTTTTTGTGCAGCTGGTCCAGCTCGAGGAAAATGCGTACATCGGACGGATCCAGCGCAAACGCCGTCTCAAGCGCCTGCTCTGCCTTCTCAGGCTCTCTGCACTTATTGTAGTACGCCAGTGCGAGATTGCGGTGTGCCGTCGGGAACGCGGGATCCGTCTTCACGGACAGTTCCCACAGTCTCACTGCCTCCTGCCATTGCAGTTTGTCATAGTACATGTTGCCGAGATAATACGGTGCTTTTGCATGGCACCCCCTGTCAATCGCAGACTGTAACACAGCAATATCCTCGAGTTTATTCGGGAAGCAGTAATCCGGCTTCTGTTCTTCCGCCGCTTTCAGTGCCTGCCTGATCTCCTCCTCCGAACCAGACCCTGCTGCCAGATAGTATGCCCTACAATAAAACAACATGGGCTGCCGTTTTGTGCAGCAGTCAAGTACTGAGACCGCCTCGTCGTAAGCGCCCCACTCGGCATAATCCCTCGCCATCATCAGGTAATTTTCCACGAAATCACGCATCAGGCTGTTCAACGCCTGCCGTTTACTGCCGTCGGAATCCCCTTCGACCAGAATCCGCTCATTTCCGGACACAAAGTCAAATGGATCCAGCTGTAAGTTCCCCTGGATCAGTGCCTGCGCCTCCTGCATCCTGCCCTGTCTGCGCAGCAGATACGCTTTCAGCCCTCTCGCCTTGACATTGTGCGCATTTTTCACGAGTGCGCGCTCTATATGTTCATATGCCCGCGCGAGCCGTCCGCGTCTTGCGTCGACCGCCGCGAGATAATAAAAGCTCTTCTCCTGCTGTTCACTGCTCCATGACGCCTTGTAGAATGCATCGTAGCTCTCGTCCCCACGCCCCTGATAAAACAGGCACAGACCAAGCAGATAGTACGTCTCGCTGTGGTAAGGGTTCGGATTGCGCTCCGTCAGCCGCTCCAATGCCTTGTTCAAATAAGTTTCCGCTTTCTCAAACTGCCCTCTCCGCATCATCAGCAATCCATAGGCATTATTGATGCGGATATCCCCCGGATCTCTTTTCAGCCCTTCCAGATAATAGGGATCCGGCAGATACGTCGCGTGGCGGTACTGCTCGATATGCTGTCCTGTCAGATACAACTCCTCGTTTGTCATGATCTCAGCCGGCTCCTTTGCCGCCTTTGCAGGCTCCGGCATTTTCGGGATTTCGGGCGCTTCCGGCCGGTATTCCACCAGACACTCCCCGTCCGCATAGACTGCCAGGCGCAGCTGTTCTTCTTTCAGTCCCGCACAGGAAACCTCTTTCTCATAGACCGACACCGGGCTGATCGCTGCCATCTCGTCCAGGATCAGCCGGTCTGCCGCCCAGAGCCTGATGCTGGCATGCTCATGGGTGCTTGTCGCATAGACCTTCACTGCCGCCCGCTCACCGTCGTATGACAAGTGCAGTGCCGCCTCCGTCGTCGCATTCTTCACCTGCCCCAGTTTCTTGTACGGCATGAAATACTGCTTGAAGACCTTCTCCTCAAAAGGCTTTAGCCATGTGAAATCCGGCTGGTTATCTGTGAACACGCCCGTCATCAGCTCCACATAAGGGCCGTCCTCGTCGGTCAGATTGCGGTCCCAGGCTTTTCCGAAATCCCCACAGCCCCACGTCCACTGCTTTTTGCCCGGCGATATATGGTGATCTGCCACATGCAGGATCCCTGCGCCCACGCCGTAGTCATAACCGCCGACAAAATCATATTTTGACTTTTCTGCCATGTAGGATGTGGGAACCGGGATATTCCTGTAGCGCGATATGTCCACACCCTCACTGTAATCCTTCTTATAATACACCCCCGTTGCGATCGGAAAACGGGACACATCGCGCTTTCCGTGATCCATCACCGCATGGACATCCGGCGGAAAGACGGACTGCGTATTGTCGTTGACGGGCACCGCCGGATTTGCCCACCAGAGGAATGTCTGGGGCGTCGCCGTCCTGTTGTACAGCTGCCCGGTTATTTCTATGTAGGCTTTTCCCGGATAAAGGCTGATCTTCGCAATGCCCTTTGTCCCATACATCTGGTCTACATCGTGCAGCAATACCGAGACGCTGCCGTCAGGATTTTCGCTCGTCACATAATCCACCGGAAGATATGTAGTCGGTCTGTGGTGCTGCGGCCAGTTGAACTCGATGCCGCCGGAGATCCACGGTCCCGTCAGACCGACTAAGGCGGGCTTGATCACATGGTTGTAATAGACAAAATCATAGTCGTTTGTCTTGTCATAGGCTCTCTGGATCCGCCCGCCAAGGCTTGGGAGCACCATCACTTTCAGATATTCATTTTCCAGACAGACCGCCTCGTACTCCTTGTCTGTCTTCTCATCGCTGATCTTCTCAACAGTCGGATAGGGATACACCTTTCCCGTGCTTCCCTGATAGACGCGCTTGTCCAGAAAAATAGGATTTTTCTCTGCCTCACCGATCTCGTAGGTCGGGATCACAACCTGTTCCACCCAAACTTTTGCACCGCTCATTTTTGTTTTCCTCCACGCTAACCTCCATGATTCCGCGCTGCGGAATCTCAAATCAATGCGGAGAATGCCCGTACTTTGGGCATTCTCTTGTGTG
>ERZ808054.1105-NODE-1105-length-17695-cov-4.830855_pt1 | contig 17695 bp, 16 predicted proteins | sample MGYA00380201_ERZ808054 | MGnify/ENA primary metagenome ERZ808054 (study PRJEB31490, sample SAMN06133419) | mouse gut metagenome | isolation source: Z5_2 | host: mice | place: China: Chengdu | collected 2015-05 ... | reverse complement strand
GATATTTCCTTGCAAAAATCGTGCGCATCCCCCGGAGGGGCTATAGGAAACGGCAAATTTATTTGTCGTTTCCTATAAGTTTGTGGATGCCGCGCAAACACAAAACCTCCTCCGATTGATATTTTCATCTTATGGGAAAAAATCCTTTACTACAATATGGACAACGGCAAGTTGCCTTATGGGAGATGCAAGATGCCTTATTTGAAAATGAAGTGTTTTTCCATCATAACAATTCCGTTGATTTTTAATTGAAAAACGGATATACTTGATATACAAGAAACATAATAAGCTATAAATGTCATAGAAGGAGCGTCTGCCATGGCAAGGATAGTCAGCATCGGAAATCAGGATTTTGAAAAAATACGCATCAATAATAATTTCTATATTGATAAAACAGATTTTATCCAGCAATGGTGGGAATCCTCTGACGAAGTGACCTTGATCGCCCGCCCACGGCGTTTTGGAAAAACCCTAAATATGAGCATGCTGGAAAAGTTCTTTTCCGTAAAATATGCCGGGCGAAACGACTTATTTGAAAACCTTTCCATATGGGAAAATGAAAAATACAGGAAGTTGCAGGGAAGTTATCCAGTTATTTTCTTAAGCTTTGCAGATTTAAAGGAAACTTCTTTTATACAGGCGCGCAAAAAAATATGCCGCATCATCAAAGACCTTTACAGACAATTTGATTTTTTGCTGGAATCTGACCTGATGAGTGAAAGCGAAAAAAAGGATTTCTCACAAATATCCGTCGATATGGAAGACAATGAAGCTTCTTTTTCCTTAAAAGCATTGTCCGGGTATTTATTCCGCTATTACGGCAGGAAAGTACTCATTTTTCTGGATGAGTACGATACCCCCATGCAGGAAGCTTATGTAGACGGTTACTGGGAGGAGCTTGTCGCTTTTGTCAGAAGCCTGTTTAATTCCACTTTTAAAACAAATCCTTATTTAGAGCGTGCTATTATGACAGGAATTACCAGCGTCAGTAAAGAATCAATTTTTTCAGACCTGAATAACCTTGAAGTAGTAACAACCACTTCTGAAAAGTATGCAGAATGCTTTGGATTTACGGAACAAGAAGTTTTTGGCGCACTGGATGAATTTGATTTATCATCCCAAAGACAACAAGTAAAAGAATGGTACGATGGCTTTACATTCGGCAAAAAAACAGACATCTACAATCCATGGTCCATTATTAATTTCCTTGATGACCGGAAAGCAGGCGCTTACTGGGCAAATACCAGCTCCAACAGTCTTGTGGGAAAGCTGATACAGGAAGGAAATCCAGATATTAAGAAAGACTTTGAACATCTGATGCAGGGCGAAAGTATCCATGCAGAAATAGACGAACAGATCATTTATAATCAGTTATACTCAAAAGACAGTGCTATCTGGAGCCTTTTGCTTGCCAGCGGTTATTTGACGGTAAAAAACCTGAATCCTTATACCACTGAATATGGGGAGTGGAAAGAAGAATATGAACTGGAACTGACCAATTTTGAAGTCCGGGTCATGTTTCGCCGCATGGTCAAGAGTTGGTTCGACAAAGTATCACCTTATTATAACAACTTTATCAAAGCATTGCTTCTTGATGACCGGAAAGCAATGAATACCTATATGAATAAAGTGACATCGGAAATGTTCAGCAGCTTCGATACCGGAACCCAGCCTTCCGAAAAAGAACCGGAGCGTTTTTACCATGGTTTTGTGCTGGGGCTGATGGTTGAATTAGCTGACAAATATGTAATCACCTCGAACCGTGAAAGCGGTTTTGGCAGATATGATATCATGCTGGAGCCAAGGGCTGCATCACTTGATGCTGTAATTATAGAATTCAAAGTGCAGGAGGAAGAAGAAAAGGAACTGTCCGATACAGTTCGGGATGCTCTCCGGCAAATTGAAGAAAAAAATTATCAGGCAAGCCTGATTGCAAAAGGAATTCCCGAAGGCCATATACGGAAATACGGATTTGCTTTTTGCGGGAAAAAAGTTTTGATTGGATGATCATTCAACCAGCAAGAGAATTTATCCCTCACATTCCCTTCTTACGTTATTGTGGCAGCCATCCAAATATATTAAGATAAAGGCAACACGATAACAGGTCTATTCGAAAAGGAGAAGGGTATTTATCATGGATCATCTGAAAACAGGCGAGGTAATCAGTAAAAAACGCAAGGAGCTGGGTCTTACCCAAAACCAACTGGCAAAGACTCTCAACATATCTTTTCAGGCAGTCTCGAAATGGGAAAACGGCACCGCATATCCCGACATAGAAATGCTCCCCAGACTGGCAGCCGCGCTTAATACAACGGTTGACGCATTGCTGGGATACAGCAGCGTGGTGACAGACTATGACAAGCGATACCATACCGAAAGATATTACTGGGGTCTTACGCCAAACCGGATTTGCTATGATATTATGAAAATCCTTCCGCCGGTCAAGTCTTACCGTGTACTGGATATTGGCTGCGGAGAAGGCAAGGACGCTGTTTTCTTTGCCAAATGCGGCTATGCAGTGACCGCATTTGATGTATCTGAGCAGGGCATAGAAAAGGCAAAGCGGCTTGCCGAACACAATAAAACCGAGGTCAGCTTTTTTAAGGCTGACATTTTTGACTACCGCCCCGACGCGGAATATGACATTATATTCAGCAGCGGAGTGCTTCACTTCCTTCCCTTAAATGAGCGGAAAGAATTCTGTGACAGCTTGAAATCACACACTTCGGACATCGGCGTAAATGCCCTGAATGTATTTGTACAAAAACCGTTCATATCCCGCGCTCCGGACAGTACAAGGGATGAGGATCTAAGGCATCCATGGCTTTCCGGAGAATTGTTTGGATATTACCACGACTGGCTGTTCCACACCTGCCGGGAAGAAATATTTGACTGCAACAGCGGCGGGATTCCCCATAGACATTGCATGGATACATTGATCGCACAAAAAAGCGAAACCGGAAGTGAGGGATTCTAAAACCAAACCTCTGTCACAGCCGCACAGGTAAAATATTTTTTGAGATATCAGCAGATCACCCATTGCACAGACTTTTCACAGATCAATTAGTTTTGCTAATACCCTACGAGCACCAGCATAGGAAAGATCATGTGATATTCTGGTATGTTTAAACCAATTTATCTGCATACTCCCATTATTGTCTTGCCATTTTTCTGCGCTTCAAGGTATAATATGCTTGCACATATAAGAACTGGGACAAGGAACTAATGCTCATGTGACATTAACCAGAAGGGATCATAAATGATATATTTAGAAACGGAACGCTTGATCTTGAGAGATTACCGTGAGGATGATTTTGACGAATACTATCGATTAAAATCAGATTCCAAAACCATGTACTATTTACAGGATATACAATTACATACAAAAGAAGAGGCCTGTGAAGATTTCCACATGGTTTTAGATGATTTGTCAAAATCCGACAGGCAATTTTATTTCATGCATACCGAATTGAAGGATTCCCATGAGCAGGTCGGAAGTGTTGGGTATACGGTGATAAGTGAAACTCCTGTAGGGAAAATAGTTGGTGCAGGATATTTCATATACCCCAAATTCTGGGGAAAAGGATATACAACCGAAGCCTTCCAGCGGGTTTTGGAGTTTGCATTTTCTGACAATAATGTATACAGAATATCTACAGGATGCTTAGCTGAAAATGTGGGTTCCGAAAAGGTAATGAAAAAGTGCGGTCTGATAAAAGAAGCGGAACACATCGATTACGAATGGCATGACGGAAAAATGAAAACAAGGCTGGAATACCGGTTACTAAAAAAAGAGTGGAAAGGCTGATAAAAATATGTTTTTGGATACAAATTTTCTAAAAAATGATGAAATCCAATTGCTATTGGAAAAGACCGTAGATGGAAATCAAGAAAAAAACTGGGTTCCCGCCTATCATTTTTCCATCTGTGATCTAAATGGAACCAGAATGGGTATATGCGACCTGAGAATCGGATATAATGACAATCTCTATTTTGGCGGACATATTGGATATACTGTTTTCCCGGAACACAGAGGAAACCACTATGCAGGCAAGGCTTGTCTGCTATTATTCCAGCTTGCCCGAAAACATGATATGAAATATTTATATATAACATGCAATCCGGACAATTACGCATCGAAAAAGACCTGTGAATATGCCGGCGGCAGATTATTGGAAATAGCACAGCTTCCGGAAGGAAACGATATGCGTGACAATGGTGAATTTGAAAAATGCATATATAAATTTGCCTTGTGAAAAAATTGAAAAACAAGTTGATTATTTCTCATAATCTGTATATACTATGGGTAGAAGTAAATATTTGCCGCTTGCTGATGGTGCGGGGTACAAATGATTCAGTTTGTAAATGATGCCACTTGCTAAACAGGTGGAATATAAATGGTATAGTGCGTAAATGTTCCCCATCGGCTGATGTCGGTGGGGAATTTACATAAAAAAGGGTTGCCCAAAGGAGAATATTATAGTACATGGAGATACGACAGGGATATTCTTATCATGTCAAAGATGAGTTTTTTGATAAGATGCAGGATAAATATTTAATGAGCAATAAAGAAAATGGAAATTACCGTCCACATTTTTATGCAATACAATAATCATTGGTAAATTTGCAGGAAAAGAGAATGCATTTTTGATTCAGAATGCTTTTCCCATTATTGCAAAATTTTTTGATCATATACATACCGTTGAAAATAAACCAGTGACAGTACATAATGAATTAAACAGAATTCTTACGGAAAATTTAAGGGAAGTGCTTGCATTGCATAACCGTGGGATTCATTTGATATTTACGGATATTGATAAGATAAGGGATATTATGGAACAGCTTTTACTTCAAGAAAATGCAACATTTCACAATAACTCGAAGTGAAAAAATTATTCAGTTGTTATTCCCCTGAGATCTCTGTAGAACTCTTACTTTTCCTGTGTTTCTTGACTATTGCAACTACCATAGTTATTATACTTATAAAAAATACTAATGAAGCAATCGAAGAAATCGTGTCTATAATCAGTTGGCTATCCATATACTTATCCCTTACCTTTCCTTGCTAAATATTCATCTGATGCGCCTAAAGGATAAAACTTTTCTTCTGTGAGGTATTCAAGGAATTTTGCCTAATCAGGAACAGGAGTTATTCCTAAAGCCCCAATCAAGAAGATCAATCCCATAGAAATAGTGATAAACAAGAATAACATCAATGCTATTGCAAAAATTTGACCACATGGTTTTCCTGCTTTTTTTCGTCGTATTCCAAGATGATAGTTTTCACCCACTCTACCAATGCACCCTCCTTATGAATATCTATGTATCTCTTAAACAGCTCTTTACTTTCAGTTTCTAAAATTCCTGATGTAATATCCGGAAGGTAAAAGGATGATTTTATATGATGATCATTCCAGGTTTTTTTAGCCCATTTAGCCGCACCATCGGAAGGCACATCAATTGAATAGTATATTTTTCCGATCCAGTTCAACTAAAGCTTTCAGTTCTGCATGAACCAGCAATCTTTTATCTTCATTTTTTGACGTGTGGCTTTGAGCTACTATTGTATTATTATGGAATATAATGCAGGCTATCGGTAATTCGTTCTTTTCTAATGCTTTTTCTGCCAGATTAATTACGAGTTTCATTTTTTCATTTACAGTCATAATCTATAAACCTCCTATTCTTTTTGTTTTGTCGAAAATTATGAAACAATTAATATTATAACAGCTCCACCAGCATCTCCGCAAGCCCGCAGCTCTCCTCATCCAACGCCAACACACTTTCAAGCAGGCTGATCTGCTCCTTTCGGAGCTTTTCCGTGGATACCCCAAAAGCATTTACGGCATTATATTCGATCCTGCAATTCGATGCATGGCACACTTTACTCCGAAATGCAGAAATCCTATCGGAAATTGCCTGACGGTTTTCTTCCGCATAAAAAGAATCAGCAAAAACAGCAAGAGAGTTTTTCAACACATCCAGTGGCGAGGACACATCCGCCTTCTCACCAAAATGCAAAAGAATAAACGGCCAGAAATCAGTGAAGAGATATCCCTCATTCTCCTCGAAAACTGTCCGCCAGTCTTCCCTATTTCGAGAATCCTCCTGCTCCAAAGCAGCAAATACGTCTTTATCAAAATAGGTCCGGCACAAAAAACGATTGCCATTGTCGGTATACCCTGTGATCACACCCCACTCAGGGGCAACCCGCAGATTAATTGCCAGCACCGGTTTTCCCTTTCGGATATCCTCCATGATTGATATGCGCTCCGCTTTCCTGTCCTGCTTTTCCAATCTGTCCGCTATCCGGAAAGAACAGCCGATCGCTTTGGACAATGGTGCAGCATAATCATAGGATACAAGCGCATCCGTGCAACTGAAATCCCATACGTCTGTAAAGCAGATCCGGTAACAGGCACCGCTCATCCCCATGATCTGATGATAAGCATAAGGCTCTCCCATAAATTTGAACGCTGCATACAATGCCCCTGCCCAGGGACATTCCATTCCCTCTTCCCATGAAAGGCGCATTATATTCTTCAGGATACATTTCGAGCTGTCCCGCAGCAAGAGCTGCGTATGCTGACTCCCATAATAAATCGTGTTATTTTCCGGACAACTGATGGCATGGATTCCATCAGTGTTCAAATAAATCAATGTCAGATACTCTGTATCATCACTGGCCGTATTGCTGGGAAAATTTTCATGGTTTACCGCCATCTCATCCCACTTAAAATATTCATAATGCCCCATTTTCTGCATGGCAGAGGAATATTCCTTTTCATTCCCATAGTAAGCGCCAATAACCTGAAACGGCTTGTCGTCTGCATAGCAGACACTTTCCTTATCCAGAACCAGATTTTCATTTTGCAGAGCATAAGTAAAATAAATCCCATTCAGGGTCTGAAATTTTACGGTCAGAAGCTTCAACCGGTCACTCTCCATAGAAGCGCCGATGAAGGGCATATTCACATAGATATTAAGTACATTGTCACGCACCATATCATTCACAAAACGTGTCACAGGGATCTTTGTCTGTCCATCCGTATAAACCGCCTCCAAGATAAAAAGCTCTCTGGGTGTCAACAAACTGTCTATGCTGCAATTAAGCGCTTCCGCCAACGCCGGAAGAAGGGCTGTCTCAGGCAGACATTTTCCATTTTCCCATTTTGACACCGCCTGCGGACTTACCTGCAGCCGTTCTGCAAGCTGCTCACCGGTATATCCACGTTCTTTACGCAGAAATGCTATCCTTTTGCTAAAATTTTCTAAATCTACCATAATAACCTCCAGAATGTTTTCAGCGCTGTATCTATATTGTAGATGAAGCAGCGCTGATTTTCCATACATATCAGATTAAAGGCAAATTTAGAAAATCAACCTGAGGTTTAACCATTTTTTTACCTGATCCATGCTGCGATCACAGAAACATATCACGGTACCATTGGATATTTTCCAGACCCCGGTCCACATGGATCGGGCGGGGAATTCCATCCAGCCCCACTTTGCCCCAGTCCCATAATTTAAAAGTAAAAATATAGGGTGTTGCACTGATCTCCAAAACCATGGTATTTGCACCGGAATAATGGACTGTGCCTGCCGGGATCAGCACATGGTCATGCTTTTCGACCGGAATCCACATCTCCAAAGGAAAGATTAATGCTGTTCTCCTCCGGCACACCGTCAAAGCTCCATGCATAATTCTCTTTGGCAGGATCCAGCCCAAAGTGTTCTTTCATCCACTGACCGCCCCAGACTCCCGGATCAAAATATGGCTGAAGGCGGAATGGCTGCCTGCTCATCTGCTCAAGCCCTGCCAAAAAAGCCTGACCGGTGATCATGAATGGTTTTCCCTTCTGATTCGTATCCACAACATAATCAAAGCGAGCAAAGCGTGCCTTTTTATACCGGTCTGCCAGTCTCCATTCAATGAAAAAACCACGTTTTTGCTTGCTCAAAAGCGGATCGTCATAATTGGTACAATTCCAGTTCGCCATACCCGCCCGATACCTGAGCTGGATCTCCCATCTTGCCAGATCAAAATACAAATAGCAGTCACCATAAGTGATAAAGGATGCCCCGGTTCCAATAACTATAACAAGCCCTTCCTTTATTTCCTCAATCTGCCGCGATGCCTCCGCAAGCTTCTGGCTGTCAAAACAATCCTCCAGCTTCTTGTGGCACATAATCCCAAGCACCCGGTCATCCAATAAATAATCGGAAAACATCTCTGTCAGCTTCTCTCCTGAATATGCACAATCATCTGCATCCATGGTGAGAACCGGCTGCAGCCTTTCAAAGTGTGCGTCCAACAGGCTGCTATTATGTCTTGCCCTCTTTGCACCTGCTCCTTTGTCAGACCTTTGAATTTCCACATCAAATTCCTTATCAGCACTGTCAACCGCATAAACATCTAAAATAGCGGAACGTCCTTGTAAGTTCTTCAGCGGTTCTGTGTCCTGATCGACCTAATTTTTATATCCTCTCGCCCCAAAACAATACGCAATATCAGTTCCACACCCTCAAAGTTATCTGCAAGGCAGACGGTCATAAAATCATCATCCATATATCGGAGTGATTTCAGACGCTCTAAGTCCTGTTGATGTGCCTGCTCCGTTATATTCAAAAATATCATCTTCTTCCACTGCTTTTATTATACATCGAACAATCCCTGGATAGTGAAGCAGCTCATGTGGAATTACCAGTAAAATATAAATTAATACATTTTTAAAACGTGTTTCTGCTTTGCCATAAAGCAAGTAATAAGCATATGCCAATAAGAAAAAACGAAATACCGAATGCTCTTTACAATACCTATATGGATTGAAACATTTTCCACACTCGCCAACTCATACAGCCTGCATGCTGCATAAAATGTGACCATCACGCAAATGCTCGTAACAATAATGTCTGCCGTTCTGGGGTCACGAAACAACGGAAATAAGATATCTCCAGCTAACTGAACAATCTTTAGACGACTTCGCAATATGATCACTCATTTTCATCTCCTTATATCCCAGTACTGCAAAAATTACAATCATAATGATATTCCCAAGAAGGTGCTTGGCATACGAGGAATGTCTGTAATCAGACACCGCATCTGCATATTTTTTGATATTACAAAAGAACAGGTATCCTGCTCTTTTCGTATTCTTTCCAATACCTCCGCGAGTACTCGTGCTCCCCTTCCCAGACATCACGATATGAGAAAAGAAGCCGGCGCATTTCCTCTGCTACTAACGCATATTCCAGATCATCTGCCAGATTCACAAGTTCATTCGGATCTTTTTCCAGATCAAATAACTGAGTTTGCCGAACTGTATTACAATATTCAATCAGCTTATATCTTCGGTTTTTTACACCCCGGATCATGTCGTTATAAACAAAGTATAATGTTTCACGAATCTGCACAGATGCATCTAAAAACATATCTGCAAAGCTGATGCCCTCCACAGAAGCCGGAATCTCTACTCCGCACAATTTGCATAAAGTTGGGAAAATATCCAAAAGGTATACATATTGTTCCCTCACTTCTCCTGCCGGAATCCCCGGTCCTCTGAATATCAGCGGAACACGTACGCTATGATCATACAGATTTTGCTTTCCCATCAACCCATGACAGCCAAGCGCCAGCCCATTATCTCCGGTCAATACAATGATGGTATTATCCAGTTCGCCTGTTTCCTCTAATTTTGCAACTACCCTGCCAATCTCATAATCCAAATGGGAGATCATTCCATAATACTCCGCCAAATGACGGCGCACCTCTGCCTCTTTTCGGGGATAGGATGCCAGCGCCTCATCGCGAATGTTCTCCACACCATATAAAAACGGATGCTCTTCCATGTAATTATCCGGCAAAGAAATTTTTTCCGGGTCATACATATGCAAAAATTCCTCCGGCATCGTTCGCGGATCATGAGGAGCGAGATATGCCAAATACAGGAAAAATGGCTGCTTAGCATCCTCTTTCCAATGTTTATCTAAATAGGAAACTGCCGAATCCGTTAAAAGCGTGGAAGAATGCTTTCCCGGGTGAAATTTATCACAATGGATCTTGGTTCTTTTATTGTTATGGGTAAAATTCATCACAAAATCAATCACATTGTCATATTCCCCGGTGGGATCATGGTCACATACCGGCACATTCCAATGATCCCACATTCCGCCAAAAAAGATATTGTCTCCACAGGAAAAACTGCGGGCATAGCTTTCCGTGCCATTATGCCATTTTCCGGTTCCAAAGGTTTCATAGCCTGCCATGCGAAATGCCTCTCCCATACAGGTATGGGATTCAGGTATCTTCTGCCCTTCCCCCTGAATATGAAACACGGTTCTTCCTGTATTGATCATAGCGCGGCTGGGCATACAGACAGCTCCGCTGGTGCCTCCCGGAATATGCGCCTGATTAAAATAAGTCCCCTCCTGTACAAGCCTGTCCATCACCGGTGTGTAAATGTCTGGATTCCCGCACGCATGAATTGTGTTATAACGCTGATCATCGGTTAAGATAAATACTACATTTTTCCTTTGTTCCACTGTACATACCCCCTGTAAAATCCATCCCCTGTTACCTCACACCATTGCCTCAGTTCCCCCATCATTCTTTCCAGCACTTCGGGATTTTCTATACTCCTATTTTCATTGGGATCATCACGCAAATCAAAAAGATAACTATTTGCTTCTGCATTGTAACTCATTCCTCGATATACCACAAGCTTATAATTCTTCGTGATAATGCTTCTCCAGCCAAAATCAAAGAAATTTTCTCCATGATCTGAAAATTCAGCAATTTTCTTACCTTCATTCGGAAAAGCCATTGTTATAACAGATGTTTGCTCCTCAAATGCTTCCCCCCGGATCAATGCCGAAAAATCTTTTCCTTGCATAAACTCTGGCACAGGTATTCCAAGCATCCCCAAAACAGTAGCTGTCTGGTCAGGAGAAGAAATGAGCGCATCGGTGCGCATCGGCTGAATACCGCCACCGCCTACAAGCAGCGGAATCCCTACAGAACCTTCGTACCAGATATGCTTTGCCCACCTTTCATGCTCCCCAAGCATATCTCCATGGTCTGCCGATATAAAAATGCAGGTATCCTCATATAAGTTATTTTCTTTTAAAAAATATAACAGTCTCCCAATGTTCTCATCTAATCCACTGACTGCACCATAGTATCCCTTTACCGCTCTTTCTAAATCCCAGTCAGGTGACAAGGCATCTCCCACCCCTTCCGGTGCAGGCGTGTTTGCGCAATTCCCTTCTCTTTCTTTTCCTGTGTACATGTTCTGGTATTTCTCAGGCGTCAGGTCATAGGGTGAATGCGGTGGATTATAAGAAAGAAACAATGCAAATTTTTCCCCTTTATTTCTCTCCAAAAAACCAAGTGCTATATCTGTCTCATGTTCAACAGACCACTGATTTATTTCAATCCTGTTTCCTTCCGTATCCCAGTAATGCGGATCCATATGTCCATTATATGTACCATAGGAATACCAGAAATCAAAGCCATGTCTTCTTTTTCCCGGCGGTGTATAGGCATCCCATCCGCCGCTTCCATCCGGTTTATCAAGATGCCACTTGCCAATATATCCTGTATGATAGCCCTCCTGCTTCAAAATATCCGACACGCAGATGTCTTCTTCCCGCAAACATGCTTCCACATCCGGCTTACAATTTGTAAATACATTCGTTGCTATTGGCTGCTTTCCAGTAAGCAAACATCCTCTATGGGGAGAACATAGCGGGCAGGAGCTATAAGCCCTGTCAAACACCACGCTCTCTTTTGCAAATGCATCCAGATTCGGTGTTTTTATCCGGGGATCATAAAACCCAATGGCATCTCTTCTCCACTGATCCGCAAAAATATATAATAAATTCATCTTTCTCCCCTTTCTCTTTACGCCATCCATATTTTTCCGCCATCCCTTCCAAATAAGAAGAATACCAAATCCTGATTTCCCCTGTTTCATTATTGTCTATATGCAGTTCTCTCACCTGACCGCTCTCCAAAACCGCCGATACCAGAATACCGCCCTCTGCACGAAAATGATGGAAAAATATTTTATTTTCCAGCCATTCTTCCGGTATTGCAGGGAACAAATCTATAATGCCATTTTCTGACTGTAGCAGCATTTCCTGCAATGCGTCCGCTGCGCACATATTTCCCTCCAGCGTAAAGGGGCGGTAATGGAACTGGGAAATACCGTGATGCTTATAATCTCCATTTAAGTGGAATCCGTTTGGCGAACAAAAGGAATCCCAGAATGTGCGCAAATGCCAGGCCGCACCATTTCCATTTCCCTGAATGGCATACATTTCCGCCATCAGTGTTAAACTGTATCCCACCCAATACCCGGTTCCCAAAATCTCCTGCCTGTGGATATTGGCATCAATCAGGCGCTTTCCATTTTCACTGTGATAATTGACCAGCCGGAGAGGATGAATCCCCATCAGATGCGAAAAATGCCTGTGTGATTCCTTTAGCTCTTCATCCGGTGACAAGAGCATAATTCCCTCTTCATTTATGGCAAGCCCGGGCAGCTTATCCAAAACGGCCTGCCACCTCCCTTCTTCGCCGTTCTCTAAAATCTTTGCAAGATCTGTAAGCTGGGTAAAGAGATAACACATTAATGCAAGGTCGTAGTTACTGTTTGGCGTCAAAAATGCCTGTATGGTATCATCATGAATCTCCGGCGAAGAGGAAATGGGAAGGTAATATTTTCCATCCTTCTCCTCCAAAAGCCCTAAAATACACACAGCTGTTTTTTTCATATAGGGATAGGCTTTTTCCTGAAGAAACTTCCTGTCTCCTGTATATCTGTAATGCCGCTCAAAAAACTGGCATAACCAGATTTGGTTCGTGGGGGAAAAGGAGTACATTGCCCAGCCCCCTAAAGGCGTGCCGTCCAGTCCCATGATAGATGGCAGACACATGCCGTCTGTGCCATAAAAGCTCTTGGTAAATGCTTCTCCCTTTTCTACCATTTTCCAGAGGAAATCCAAAAAACATTCCCCTTCTTCCAGATGGTTTGCTTTCAGGTAGCTAAAATAGCTCAACTGCGTATTCAGGTCATGGTGGTAATCCCCTTTCCATGGCGGGAGATTCCCATTGTCTGCGGTCCACAATCCCTGAAGCTGCATAGGGTAGCCCCCTTTTCTGGAGCAAGAAGCTAACAGGTAGTTCGTAAGGTACCAATGGTGCTCCATGAATTTGTCAGGTATAGAAATACAACTCTTGTTCCAATATGCCTCCCACCAGCTGCAGTGTTCTGCAAACAGCTTCTCATACCCATCCTCTAATGCTTCCTGCAGATCTTCTTTCATTTTCTGCTGCCAGTCATCACCGTCAGCAGACGTGGCAACTCCAAAAGCAATCAAAGATTTTTCTCCGGTCTGCTTTGCTGCCACGAAAACACCGTAGGAAAAGGTATCGCTTACCGGCTGGACGAAGCAACAGCTTTCTTTGTCTATCTCCTTCACAGGAGCCGGATAATGCAGATTTTTCAGGGAAGCGCTGTCAATTCGCACATGCTCTCCGATCTTATATGTACTTCCTTTTCCCACGCTGAATTCAGGATTCTCCACATAGTAAGAAAATTCCGTTAAGGGCAAATTTATCTCCACTACTCCAAAATTTTTTTCCGCATGGATAAAGCTTTTAAGCCGAATGCCTTCCACACAGATCCCTGCTTCCGCCCTTTCAAAGCTTAAACTGCTCTCTACATTTTGTTCAGAAGGAAGCTGCAGGATCAGCTTGCCCGCGGGAAGCTTACTGGGCGTCATGCCACGGTATATGGAACTAAATTTCTTGCGTATCTCTTCCTCTTTTCCCTCTTTCACAAGCTGAATGATGGTCTGGTAATTAAAATCTTCCTCAAAAATCCGCGGTGAAGGAGACAAATCCCAGATATCCGCCCGGTCAAGGCTAAAGCGCAGCGCAGAAGCCTTTCCCCAGATCAAGGCACCCAAATGACCATTTCCTAATGGAATAGCTTCATCCCATTTTGTGATTGTTTTCTTAAAACTTAACCCCACTCTTACATCCTCCAATTTAATTCCGTAAAATTTTATTATGCATCATTCCTCATATCTTTCGTACTGCTTTTTCCACCAGCTCTCCAATTTTCTATATAATTTATTGCAAATATCTGAATATTCTTCTTTCCCATATAGATCATATTTCTCTAACGGATCGTCTTCAATACAATACATCTCATACACTGCATCCTCTTTTCCGCCGCTTCGGATTAATTTAAAATCCTTACTTCTTATCATGCAGCTTAAGGAATCTCTTTTTCTACCGTTAATGGTAAAACTTATGTCATCCCAATCCACTTCCTTTGATGACAGCAATGGCAGCAAGGAACGGCTTTCCAGCTCTTCTCTATCCTCCTGTTGATCATATGCCTTCTCCATACCGGCAATCTCTAGAATTGTCCTGAACAAGTCGATAGTGTTTACAATTTCTTTCCTGCGCACAGAAGCAAATCCCCTCTGAGGTTTGATCAATAATGGTACTCTCGCACACGAGTCATACATCTGAGATTTAAAGAAAAGCCCATGCTCTCCAAGATGATCGCCGTGATCAGAGGTAAAAATAATTACTGTATCTTCATACATCCCTCTTTTTTTCAGGCATTGGATAATTCTTCCAATCTCTTCATCTATAAACGCAATCTGCCCAAGATAGGCTGCAATCAACTCTTTACAATCTCTCTCAGTCATGCTCTCTGCCACATGTCTGCGAAGTGCTCTTGCTGTTCTTTCAAAAACAGGATACCCCTTTTTCTCATCCTGATAATAAGATTCCGGCAAACAAATTTCATCCGGGGAAAACAAACTGGCATACGGTTCCGGCACCCCATAAGGCATATGCGGACCAAAATAAGAGGCATAAAAGAAAAATGGTTTTTCATCATCCTGCTGCACTAAAAATTCTATGGTCTTATCCGTGGTCCACACAGTCTCATGTTCTTGCCTGCTCCGAAAACATGAGCCCATGCAGAAGCGCTTCAAATCAGTATCATAACACTTCTCATCCTCGTCAAACAGCTTTACCGGATCAATTCCCTTTGCATCGAAATACTCTTCCCGAAGCCATTTTATATATTCTGAATGCTTGTCATCATCTGCATATATAGAATATGGCGCATCATGCAGATGCCGTTCTGTAAACCCATAATCCTGCTCAGGCGGGAAAAAGTGAAGTTTACCTGCCATCCCTGTATTATAACCCTGCTCCCTTAATAACGCCGGAAGAAATTTCTGCTGTCCGCGAAACGGCATCCAATTCCCCACTGCCCCATGGAAAGCCGGATATTTCCCTGTTTTCATGCTGGCTCTGGAGGGGGCACAAACAGGACATGGACAGTAGGCATTTTCAAATAAAATGCCCTCATCTGCCAATGCGTCTAAATTGGGTGTCAGCAGGTGCTCCATATGCATCCATGGGGATTCATGCCTATTTTTCCACATGCAGGACAGAGCAGTATATTTCTGCTCATCAGTCATTATCCACAAAATATTAGGTCTTTCTTGTACGCTCATTCCTTACCCCTCTACTCTTTTAGCTTTCCGAAATACAAATATATCTCCTGCTTTCGTCCCTAACGCAATCCTTTTGTCGGTATATTGACCGCTTTTTATCCCATTTATCTCAACTTCTGCGCATTCCCATGGATTTATGAAAATGAGTCTCTTTCCCTTCTCACTTTCAATTTCCACATAACGCACTTGTCCTTCTTCCTTTTTCGAAGATACCAAAAAAGCTCCATAAGCACGCAAATTCACAAAATTTGCATCTCTCTCTTCTGGCCAGGATGGAAACACACGGATCACCCCTTCATGACCCTGCAAAAGCATTTCATTTATTCCCCCCGGTATGGCAGAAAAATCCTCAATTCCCCCACCATGGGCTATCATATAGCGGTTAGACCAGCTTAACATCTGGCAGCCCTTTTTCATGGCCTGAAATGTTTTTTCCGGGTCACATTTCACGCGGGCACGCATCTGTACATACTCGCAGTAAGCATTTGCCTGATAAAAAAGATAATCCTTCTGCTCTAATGTATTGCGTGCCATTTCAAGCAATTCCTTATCAGAATCAAGCCCAACACAGCCAAATGGATAAATAAACTTTACCGGAGTTCCATTTGCATCTTTCCATTCATAGTTATCTTCATTATATTTAAATACCTTCTGCCCATTACGCATGTACCAGGGAAACGGAGCCAGATGCTCGACAATATGCTGCCACTTTTCACGCCTATCCCTATCTATATGAAGCGCTTCGCTCATTTTCAAAATATTGCGAAACAGCATATTTACTATTCCCAACGCATGAGAGTTATTACGTTCTCCTTCTGATACCACTTCTTCATGCGCTGCATCATCCACGATGTTATAAACACCATCTTCATATACCAGATCATCTTCCCAGAATTCTGCGGTCTTTTTCACAAAAGGGTAAGCCCGCCTTCCCCACTCCTCGTCATAGGTAGAAAAGAAATGCATAAAAATATTACTGCAGCAATTAGCTGCATTGGTCTTTTGATGAAAAAAATTACCAGAACATATAATTCCCCACGGACCAATCTCCACCGGCAGGCATATCCCTCTATGCCCAAATTTTTCCCTTGCAAACCATTCTCCCATAGGAATGCTATCTAAAAGCGGTTCTATGTATGATTTTGCCAGCTCTTGTCTGTTAGCAGTGTACAAGCAGTAAAATGGTGATTCATAATTATAATTTAAGGTGTAAGCACCAGACCACAACGCTAAATTGCTGGTGGTCCAGCAACCATATAGCCCTGGAGGAACCTTTCCTTCTCTGGTACAACATCCCAGCCAGTACAAGGAAGAATAATAATAGGAATCCAGAACCTCATCTCCTGTTTCTACAGTGCTCTTTTCCCAAAACTCTCTCCACCATCGCGTATGCTGCTGCCAAAGCCTGTCAAACTCCCTACAAGCTGATTGATTTACAGATAATACTGCTTCCTTTGGGTCTTCTGAATCCAAATTACTTAAAAGGGTTAAGAAAAGCCTTACTCCCATTCCAGCCCTTACAGTAAAAAGTCCTCCCTTTTTCGCCATACGTTCCGAATCGAACTCTACATCTGTATCCACTCTGGCACATGCCGCTACAACCCGCCTTCCCGGCACGTAATAAGGCTCCGCCCCATAGGTAAACCAGACCGTATTTCCTGCATATCCGTCATCATATCCTTCAACCTCGTATATGTCATATTCTCCTGCCATAAGGCTCAAATCAATTCGCGCATCTTTTTCAGAATGATTATTAATTTCTATTACCAGAGTATTTTGCACCGCACATATCCATGATTTGATAGAAACAATTCCCAGCGCATATTCTACATCAATGTCCACATGCGCATCATAGGGATTCTGAACCATATAATATTTCGTCTGTTTTAAGCCCGGAAACTGCAACCGTAACCACCCTGCCGGAATTATCCTTCCCCCTGTTCTCCTACAGGTTTCCCTAAAAAATTTTTCCTTTCTCTGTTCTTCTGTCTCATACAAATACGGCTGTCTCCAAAAATCATTTTTTCCGAGCAAAAAAACATATCCGTCTTCCTCTGTCTTTACAACGACCCCCATATCTCCGTTTCCCAAAACAGGACCATCCACTGCTTTTTGTGAGGGTGTATGCTTTGTAGGCGTATTT
>ERZ808054.1104-NODE-1104-length-17699-cov-15.710930_pt1 | contig 17699 bp, 15 predicted proteins | sample MGYA00380201_ERZ808054 | MGnify/ENA primary metagenome ERZ808054 (study PRJEB31490, sample SAMN06133419) | mouse gut metagenome | isolation source: Z5_2 | host: mice | place: China: Chengdu | collected 2015-05 ... | reverse complement strand
GACCGCCTTTAGGCGGAAACACAAAAGACCCCGGAGGGGTTATAGCAAACCACCAGCAGAGCTGGTGGTACTGACTTAGAGAGTCAAAAGGTATATCTGAAAAAGAAAATATTGTTTTTGAAGTTATTCCGTCATTGAGAAAGCGGGAAAGAAATGAAAAAGGTAAGCTGTATCTAAATCCATATAATTTATCAGACTGGCTTCCCAATACATTTAGGGAGTATTTGGAAAAAGTCAATGAATAAATCGGATGTGAATATATGTCCTACTCTTCATTAAGATATCTTGAAGGAAAAAGTAACTTGGTTGAATTTTTGAAGTACATGATTGACTAACTTGGACATGGTGGAGGCATATATATCGAGCCTTTTGCTGGCGGGGCAGGTGTTGCGATTGAACTCCTCCTTCAGGGGGTTGTCAGCAGGATAGTTATCAATGATTATGATAAAGGAATTTGGTCTTTTTGGAAAGCTGTCCTTACTGAGACTGATCGATTTATAGCGCAGCTTGCTGTTGTTTCACTTACTATGGAAGAATGGAACCGACAGCGTAATATTTGCCTTACACGAAATAATAAATACAGCTTTGAACTTGGTTTTGCAAATCAAACGAATCGTTCTGGTATTGTTAAGGGCGGTGTAATTTGCAGTATGGATCAGTCTGGATCATGGAAAATGGATGCCCGTTTCAAGAGAGAGGACTTAATCCGAAGGATAGAGAGCATTGCTGAAAGAAAATCACATATAAAGCTTTGTGTGGAAAAGTGGTCGAATTCGACCACTTTTCCACACAAAGCTACTTGACAATAATTTATCTCCAATTTTATCCCGACTTAGCAATAATTTGCCACACGCCCCACGAAGTTATGCGGGTTTCAGCGATTTTCACTCAAAAAAAGTGAAAAAAGTTTGTGACAATAACTTGACACACGCGGGGTATGGGGCGCTGTGTGTAGCCTAAAGCCTTCCGAATTGAGGCGAGGATAGTCTGCCGGGGTAGAAATAAGGATGGATTTTGGATTAATGAGTTTTTCGGCACATTAGCGGTAAATATAATATTTATTGAACAAAATCGCTGCGCGATGGCCTGCCAAGGTTACGTATAGCGATTATTTTTTTCATTAAAAAAGCAGTAGTAAATGCGCCCTAAATAAGGTATTGTTAATTCACCACAAGCCAACAAACCTTATACATATAGGAATCCTCACTACTGCTATGGATAAAATCATACCATGTACCCGCTCTGTGGGCAAGCGGCTTTATAATGCCCACGCACCTCCATAAATGGCTGGATTTTATTGGACACTAAAATTTAACATTATGGAGGGCGTTTTCATGAACGAAAAATATCTTCTCAGGCTACAGGAAGACCTGCGGCTCAAAAACTTTACCCAGAGCACACGCGATGATTATTACCGCTTTACGAAACGGTTCCTGGAATTTACTGGCAAGGAGGCCATGTCCATCACCTATGCTGATATACGGAAGTTCATCTTCCACATGAAGGATAATGAATCCAAAAAGGCTTCCACGATCAACGTCTACACGGCAGCGATCCGGTTCTTTTTTGAATATACCCTGGGCTATGTATGGGATCCTAAAAAGATACCGAAGATGAAGCGTGACCGTCAGCTTCCCGTGATCCTTACCCGCGAACAGGTGAACGCACTGATTGATTCCATGGGGAATTATAAGCACAAGGCGATCGCATCCACCATGTATTCTTCAGGGCTGAGAGTAAGCGAGGTCTGCCATCTGCGCTATGAGGATATCCACAGGTCACAGAAGATGATCCATGTGCCGCTGTCGAAGAACAGGCAGGATCGGTATACCATACTCAGCGACCGCAACCTGGAGATCCTGACAGAATACTGGTACCGCTACAACCGGCCAAGGGGATGGCTGTTTCCCAGCACCGTAAGGGACGAACCCCTGACAACGGCAGCCGTTGAAACGTTCATCAAGGATCATGCCCGTGCGCTGGGGCTGCCGGAAGGGGTGACGCCGCATACCCTCCGGCACTGCTTTGCCTGCCATTCCCTGGAGGACGGGATCAGCCACACATTCATCCAACAGCTTCTGGGGCACCGCAGCCCGAATTCCACCGATGTGTACCTACAGATGACCTCCAAGGCTCTCATGGGGATAAGGAGCCCGTTTGACACGTTTGGAAAAGGCGGGATGGAGGTTTGTGGTGATGGAAGGTAATCCGACCGTCCAGGATGTCCTGCAACGCTTTTATTCCAAATATCTGGGGGAACATACCCCTAATGCCAGGCAGGCCAAGTCGGTAGTCCACATCCTTAACTGCAAGACAGGGGCATACGGGGTGAACGTTTCCAGATGCGGCCAATGCGGCCATATCCAGATACACAACAACTCCTGCCGTGACAGATCCTGCCCCATGTGCCAGGCGCTATCGAATGAACTGTGGATCGATGCGCAGAATGAACATGTACTGGATATTGATTACTATCATCTGGTATTTACCTGCCCAAGTGAGCTGAACGCCCTGATCTACTGTAACCAGAAAGAACTGTATTCCGTGTTTTTCCATGCCGTGGCAGAGACTGTCATGGAGCTTTCCAGGGATCCGGCGCATATGGGCGGCACCCCTGGCTTCATCAGCATCATGCATACATGGGGTTCAAACCTGTCCTACCATCCGCATATCCATGTGCTCTGTACAGGCGGAGGTCTCGACGCGGATCGGAACTGGCACCAGAAAAAGGGCGGCTTCTTCCTGCCGGGGAAGGCAATGGCCGCACTTTTTAAGGGCAAGTTCCTGTCCGGGCTGAAAGCGCTGCATGAGGCGGGAAATCTAAGCTATGAGGGAGAGGCGGCCAAGTACCGCAACCAGTATGAATACCAGGAACTGTTGGATGCCTGCTATGGGAAAAACTGGGTCACGGATATCAGGGAGTCTTTTGCCGGGGCGGAAACAGTGATGCATTACCTTGGACGTTACACACACCGGATAGCGATCGGCAACAGCCGCATCCTCCGCATGGATGGAGACACCGTGACCATAAAGGTAAAGGATTACAGGAGCAGCGGCCAGTGGAAAGAGCTGACCCTGGATGGCGTAGAGTTCGTCCGCCGTTTTCTGATGCATGTCCCTCCGAAAGGGTTTGTAAGGATACGGCATTATGGGATCTTAAGCAACCAGAACAAGCGCAGGCTGATCCCCATATGCAGGAACCTGGTCGGCTGCCGTGAATTTCTGAGACGGGTCAGGAAAGATGACAAGGTGCATGCAATCAGAATACTGTACAAGAAGGATGTCACTGTATGCCCATGCTGCGGCGGGTCCATGTCCTATGAGGTATGTACTGAATGGAATCCCAAGAGAAGCAGTGCATGACCCCAAAGCAACCGGATATGGGACATAAGATTTGGGGGAAAGGGGGAAGTATGCCCTAAACAGGGGAAACTTTTCCGAAATCTTGCCGGAAAATATCTAGGATGTCCATCAACCGATGGAGGCAGGGGACATTGAATCCCCATACCGTACGCGACTTTGTTCAATTCGGAAAAACCAAAAGCGGGTTAAATAAGAGGACATAAAGATTGTCCTCTTATTTAACCCACCTTCGGTTCTTTCCTTAGAAATTATGCCGAATTCGGCATAACGGGTCCGCATCAATTACTAAAACTTTCTTTCCCTGTTTCGCCAGCCCGATTCCTAAGCTGCTCGTTGTGGTGGTCTTGCCGACCCCACCTTTCTGGTTTGCTATCGCTATCACTTTACACATGGTTTTATTCCTCCGTTTAGTTAGATTTTTCTTTTACATTGGCTTTCTGCACTTCCACATAAGCCCGGTAATACCTGTTTGTACCCTTGTTCCGGTACAGTTCGGAAACTTCCGTCACAGCCACTTTGGGCTGTCTTTGCAGAATCCTCTCGAACCACTTAATATCATTCTTCGTTCCCATCAGTCGAATTTTCAGCACGTTTCCTCTCCATTTCTGCAAGGATTTCCTCGATAGACCGCTGTTTCCGGCAGTATTCCGGGTAACGGAGCTGAATGCCCTGCCAGAAGTACAGTGCGTAGCCGCAGCAGAAAATATCGCTTACGGAATACCCCCTGCACTCTCCGATCTGCTCGTCCTTGCGCTTATAGTCATCAACGCCCGGCGTTCCGTCCGTGTAAAGGTTAAAGGCAAGCCTTACCACCTTTACGCTGCCGCTGGTCTGCCAGCCCTGATGCAGACACTCTGTTTTGACGCATCCGGACTTCATATCGTAAATCTGGCTGAAATGATTCCTCGTGTCCTCAGAAATACCGAGAATGTAGATCAAAGCCTTGTGATAGCAGTCCTGATACCTCGCCTGTTCCAGTTTTTCATAATAGAATCTTTCATGTTTCTCGTTTGCAAAAACCATGTGTGTGTTGTTGGCACTCTGTGCCCCTGCTCTTAACGCTGTGTTGTTCATACCTGAACCTCCTTCATTAAAGATATTGAATAAAAAAAGGGAACAAACCCCGAAATAGGGTCTATTCCCAAACATCAAACAAGGGAAAGCACTTTGCTTTCCCTTGCAGAACTTATATATAGACTTTTACCACAATATCTTTAAATCTGTTAGCCTTTGTGTACTCTGGACGTTCAGCCATAAATGCCCTTACATCCTCTCTCGACACCGTTAAGGTACAGAAGTAAATATAGGGTTGTCTAATTCCTCTAGTTGTTAATAGCCGCCTGTGCCGCCGCCAATCTCGCAATCGGCACCCTGAACGGTGAACAGGACACATACGTCAGCCCAATCTTATGGCAGAACTCCACCGAAGACGGATCTCCACCATGCTCACCGCAGATACCCAGCTTGATATCCGGTCTGGTAGCGCGGCCCTTCTCTGCCGCCATCTGTACCAGCTGGCCTACGCCGCTCTGATCCAGTCTGGCGAACGGATCTGACTCATAAATCTTATTCTTATAGTAATCACCCAGGAACTTACCTGCATCGTCACGGGAGAACCCGAAAGTCATCTGTGTCAGGTCATTTGTACCGAAGGAGAAGAACTCTGCTTCTTCTGCGATCTCATTTGCCAAAAGTGCAGCTCTCGGAATCTCGATCATCGTTCCCACATGGTACTTGATATCGGAATTCTTCTCTTTCTTCACCTGCTCAGCTACTTCCACCACTACATCTTTGACGAACTTAAGCTCCTTCTTTTCGCCGACGAGCGGAATCATGATCTCCGGTACGATATCGTATCCCTTCTCGCTCTTCACTTCGATGGCAGCCTCCATAACGGCCCTTGTCTGCATCTTGGCGATCTCCGGATAGGTAACTGCCAGACGGCATCCGCGATGACCCATCATCGGGTTAAACTCGTGAAGCTCGTCACATTTTGCCTTAACAACTTCAACGGTAATACCCATATCTTTTGCAAGATCAGCCATTTCCTCTTCTGTCTTGGGGGTGAACTCATGAAGCGGCGGATCCAGATAACGAACGGTCATTGGTCTGCCCTCAAGAGCCTTGTACATACCCTTGAAGTCGCCTTTCTGGTAAGGAATTAACTTATTTAAAGCCTCTTCTCTTGCCTCTACGGTATCGGAAAGGATCATTCTTCTTAAGTTGTGGATTCTCTCTGTCTCAAAGAACATATGCTCGGTACGGCAAAGGCCGATGCCCTCCGCTCCAAGGTGAACGGCATTTAAAGTATCTGCCGGTGTATCCGCGTTTGTGCGAACACCAAGAGTACGGAAGCTGTCTGCCCAGTCCATGATTCTCTTGAAGTTTCCGCCTACAACTGCATCCTGAGTCTGGATATCGCCCTTGTAAATCTTACCGGTCGTACCGTCTAAGGAAATGTAATCTCCCTCATGGAAGGTGTATCCGCCAAGCTCGAACACTTTTGCTTCCTCGTCGATCTTGATCTCGCCGCATCCGGATACACAGCAGGTACCCATACCACGTGCAACAACGGCTGCATGGGAGGTCATACCGCCGCGGACAGTCAGGATACCCTGAGCTGCGTGCATACCTTCAATATCCTCCGGAGAGGTCTCAAGACGAACCAGGATCACTCTCTCGCCTCTTCCGCCGATACCGGCAGCCTTAGCCTCGTCAGCAGTAAAGTAAACCTTACCTGCTGCTGCACCCGGAGATGCCGGAAGAGCCTGTCCGATCACTTCGCCTGCCTTTAAGGCTTCCGGAACGAAGGTCGGATGTAATAACTGGTCAAGGGATTTTGCTTCGATTCTGCATACTGCTTCCTCAGGAGTAATCTGTCCCTCGTCTACTAAATCGCAGGCAATCTGAATCGCAGCCGGGGCCGTTCTCTTGCCGTTACGTGTCTGTAAGAAATAGAGCTTTCCTTCCTCGATGGTGAACTCCATATCCTGCATATCGTGGAAATGGTTCTCAAGCTTCATGGCAAGATCCATGAACTGTGCATAGCACTCCGGAAGATCCTTCTCAAGCTGGGAGATCGGCTGCGGGGTACGAACGCCTGCAACAACGTCCTCGCCCTGTGCGTTGATCAGATACTCACCGAAAATACCCTTTGCACCGGTGGAGGGGTTACGTGTGAAAGCAACGCCTGTACCGGAGGTATCACCCTTGTTGCCGAATACCATGGTCTGCACGTTTACAGCAGTGCCCCAGTCGCCCGGAATATCGTTCATACGACGATATACGATTGCACGGGGGTTGTCCCAGGAACGGAATACAGCCTTCACTGCGCCCATCAGCTGATCCTTCGGCTCCTGCGGGAACTCTTCGCCGTTCATAGCCTCTTTATAAACAGCTTTGAACTTTACAGCCAGTTCCTTTAAATCTTCTGCGGTCAGCTCTGTGTCATAATGAACGCCCTTTGCCTCTTTCATCTCGTCGATGATTTTCTCGAAGTAGGACTTCGGAACTTCCATAACAACATCCGAATACATCTGGATAAATCTGCGGTAAGAATCGTAAGCGAATCTCGGATTGCCTGTCTTCTTAGCGAATCCTTCTACTGCTACGTCATTAAGACCAAGGTTTAAGATTGTGTCCATCATACCAGGCATGGATGCACGGGCACCGGAGCGAACAGATACCAGCAGCGGATCTTCCGTATCGCCGAATTTTTTACCGTTTACGCCCTCAAGCCATGTTAACGCCTCGAAGATCTGATCCTGAATTTCCTGCGTGATCTGCTTTCCGCTGTTATAATACTCAGTACAAGCTTCTGTGGTAACAGTAAAGCCCTGCGGAATCGGCATGCCCAGGTTCGTCATCTCAGCCAGGTTGCATCCCTTGCCGCCGAGAAGGTTTCTCATTGCTGCACTGCCTTCTTCAAACTTATAAACCCATTTTGCCATAAGTTTTTCTTCCTCCTAATAATCTTGTAGCTCTTGACTACGTCTCTATGGTTTCTTCCATTTCCCGGTTTTTACCGGCTTGCTGCTCTCCGCCTGCGGTCCGCTGCCTGGATTGGCTGCTGTTTACGGCAACCAGAATGTTTCGCATAGAAAACAGCACACAAAAAACAGCCGGCCGGAAAACGGTCTGATAATATTATAAGGGATGTTGCCAGATATTGCAACATCCCTCTTCACAAACTTTTTCAATTTTTTCCAGTTTTAATACATTCCGCCGATGAATACGGACATTCCGATTCCCAGCACAGCCCCGGCCGCCACCTGAAGCGGTGTATGGCCCACGTACTCCTTTAATTTTTCCTGGAGGAACACCCCATCCAGATTCAAAATGTTTTCAAAAAATACGCTGTTTAAAAGCTGTGCCTGCTTTCCCGTTTCCCTTCTTACCCCCATGGCATCATACATGACTACCATGGCCAGAACAAAGCTGACGGCAAACTCAAAACTCCCCAGGCCGTATTTCATTCCGGATGCTGTCGCCAGTGAACATACGGTCGCTGAATGGGAACTTGGCATTCCGCCGGAACCGAAAAGTCTTTCAGGGTTAAAAGAGTGATTCAAAACCACGTCAATGATGGTCTTCAGCACCTGCGCCACTGTCCAGCCCAGGACAGAACATATCAGCACCTGGTTTCCAAGTATCTCATCCCAAATAGTCATGGTTTCCTCCGTGCTGTCAGATAATCAGTCCCTTTTTTGTTTAATATCCGATAAGCCAGTCATAGAGCTCCTGATACTTCTTCGCGGATGTATTCCAGGAGAAATCCACTGCCATACCCCTGTCAATGATCTTGTTCCATTCCCGCTTCTTATCGTAATAAATATACTTTGCATAGCGGATAATATTTAACATTTCATGGGCATTGTAATTGGTAAAGGAGAAGCCGGTTCCGGTTCCCTCATACTCGTTATAGGGCCATACAGTATCCTTAAGACCGCCTGTCTCGCGGACAATCGGAACAGTGCCATAGCGAAGAGCCATCAGCTGACTTAAACCGCAGGGTTCAAACAGGGACGGCATCAGGAATGCATCGCAGGCCGCGTAAATCTTATGAGACAGGGGTTCAGAATAATAAATCTGAGCAGACACCCGATCATGATATTTCCAGTCATAATGACGGAACATGTTCTCGTACTTCGCATCCCCTGTTCCCAGAACTACCAGCTGCACATCCTCTGTACAGATTTCATCCATAACGCACTGAATCAAATCCAGGCCTTTCTGATCTGTCAGCCGGGACACGATGCCGATCATGAATTTCTTATCATCTCTTGCAAGTCCCAGTTCTTCCTGAAGCGCGCGCTTATTTTTTATTTTTTCCTTGCGGAAATTCCTTGCATTGTAATTCTGTGCGATGAATGTATCCGTTTCCGGATTGAAGTCGTCATAGTCAATTCCGTTTACAATTCCGCGCAGATCATTGGCACGGGCACGCATCAGTCCGTCCAAACCCTCGCCATAGAACGGGGTCTTGATCTCATCCGCATAGGTATTGCTTACGGTTGTGATAGCGTCTGCATAAACCAGACCGCCTTTTAGCATATTTCCGTCTTTATATGCCTCCAGTTTATCTGGAGTAAAATAATAATCCGGAAGTCCGGAAAATCTCTGGATGGTTTTCACATCCCACACACCCTGGAATTTCAGGTTATGGATCGTCATAACAGACTTCATGTCCCTGAAAAATTCCCCGTCATGGAAACGCCCCTTTAAGTATACGGGTATCAGGCCTGTCTGCCAGTCATGGCAATGTACCACATCCGGCTTCCAGCCGATAACGGGAAGGGCAGATAACGCCGCCTGCGAGAAGAAGGAAAACTTCTCCAGATCATAGAACCAGTCACCATAGGGCTTATATCCCCAGAAATAGCTCTCATTATCAATAAAGTAGAAGGTAATCCCCTCATACACGTACTGAAGGATTCCCACATAACGGCTCTGTCCCAGATAATCCATATAAAAATGGCCAAGGTATGTCATTTCATTACGAAACTGTTCCTTAATACAAAGATATTTCGGTATCATAACCCGTACATCGAAATACTTTTTGTCAAAGCATTTCGGCAGGGAGCCTACAACGTCTGCCAGACCGCCCGTTTTAATAAAAGGAACTGCTTCCGAAGCAACAAACAAAACTTTCTTCATTCTGAACCCATCCTTCCGTTTAAATGTTACTGTTCTCGAGGGCCATCTTTTTGTCCGCGGCATGCGGACAAGAAGCATCGGGCGGCCGCCCAATGTGGAAAACCGGGCGAAAATCGTCTTACAAGCAAGCTTGACGTCTATTTTTCGTCCGGTTTTCCCTGCCCCGCGAACTGTAACCTTAAATAGCCTTTACGATTATATTCAGTATAACACATCTCGCTAAATTAAGAAAGTAGGTCCATCATTTTTTTAAATTCTTTTGTAATCCAGCCTGATTTTATCAGCAATCAGCGCAACAAATTCTGAATTGGTCGGCTTTCCCTTTCCGCCGCTGACGGTGTATCCGAACAGCGCATTGATGGTGTCCATTTTTCCCCTGCTCCAGGCCACCTCGATGGCATGTCGGATGGCTCTTTCCACACGGCTTGGCGTAGTCTGGTGCTTCTTCGCAATGGTGGGATATAAAATCTTGGTCACCGAAGACAGCATTTCCGAATCCTGCACTGACATGATGATGGCATCCCTCAGATACTGGTATCCTTTAATATGTGCGGGGATTCCGATTTCATGCAGCATCTGGGTCACGTCTGTTTCCAGATTCTGCTCCATGTAAGCCGTCTTATCCATATAGGGCTGTATCACCCTTCTGTTTCGTGAATTTCCGGAACCATTTTTTTCACATCCGCTGCTCACTCTTCGGATTTTATCCAGAACATCGTCCTTGCTGAAGGGCTTCATGATATAATAGTTGGCCCCAAAGCAAAAGGCATCTTCTGTCACATTCTGGCTGCTGGCGGCGCTTACCATGATAAATGACGGGCTTCCTTTCATCTGCGTGTTATTTTTGACCTTTTCCATCACGGAAATTCCATCCAGTCTCGGCATAATTACGTCCATAAGAACAATATCCGGGTTAGTTTTTACAATCATCTTGTAGGCATCTTCGCCATTATCCGCCTTTCCCACAACATGAATGCCTTCTTCTTTCTCCAGTATTTCACCCAACAGATTTAAGGTCTGTCTGTTATCATCCGCAATCGCAATCGAAAGTTCTGCCATATTTCTCCTCCTGAACTGTCACAATAAATGATGCCTCGCTCCGGTTTTCCATTTTTTCCCAAAACCCGGGATACGAATATCTCAATTATAGTCTCAGTATGGAGAGTGGCGCAACGCAATTCGGCCGCAAATTCCGACAGGAATTGACAAATGAAAAAATCCCGGTCCAAAAATCTGCCCGGGATCGTTTACTATTTGACAGTCAGAAGATAATTTGCGAACTGCTGGGCCGTCCGCCCGGAAAGGCCGCCGCCACGCATTTCAAACCGGTTGGCCTCATAGCAGATTTCCTCATCAGACATCTCCTCTTCGGTGATTCCCGCCCGCCTTGCAAGCTTTACGGCCATGTCGTTAAAGCCATTTTTATCAGGTTTCGCGTAAAATATAGAAAGGCCGAAACGGTTCACTAAGGACAGTTTTTCCTCCATGGTGTCGGAACGGTGCATGTCCTCGCCATGTTCCATGTCATTTCTGTCGCTTAAAGTCTCTTTAATCAGATGTCTTCGGTTGGAGGTGGCATAAATCAGCACATTATCCGGTTTTGTCTCCACCCCGCCTTCAATGACTGCCTTTAAAAATTTATATTCCACCTCAAATTCTTCAAAAGAAAGATCATCCATATAAATAACAAATTTGTAATTGCGGTTCTTGATCCGGGCAATAACAGCAGAGAGATTTTTAAACTGATGTTTGTAAATCTCAATCATTCTGAGGCCCTGTGGGTAAAACTGATTTACAATAGCTTTGATACTGGTGGACTTTCCGGTTCCGCTGTCACCGAAAAGAAGTACATTATTGGCTGCCTTGCCTTCCACAAATGCCCGGGTATTTTCAACCAGCTTTTGCTTCTGGAGCTCATAGCCGATCAAATCATCCAGCATCACCGTATCCATATTATTGATCGGCAAAAATTCAATGGAGCCATCTTCGTTTCCTTTAATCCGGAAAGCCTTATTTAAACCAAACATTCCCACGCCATAATCCCTGTAAAAGTCTGTCACATGCCGGAAGAATTCCTCGGAATCCCTGGCTGTTTCAAGCTTTTCGCTTAATGTGCGGACCTTTTCACTGACATTTTTATTGTACATCAGCTCTTTTTTGCGGATTGCCTTATAGTGGGTCAGATGGGTAAAGCAGTCCACGGAAAGCTCTTCTTCCAGCCAGGAAAAATCATACTCGAACAACTTCATAAAGGTTTCAAAATCATGCTTTACAAAGCAATTCACAGTCCCCTCCTGGGCGCCCATCTTTTCGCATACAAGACTAAAAGGATTTTCATTTGTTATCAAAAGAAAGGTCAGGTAATTATGCCACAGATTCTTATCGAAAGCATAATCTGTGGCCACTGTCAGAAGATTTTTCACCTGACCGAACACTCTTGTCCTCAGGTTTTCCCTGGATTCTGTTCCGCTTTTTAATTTTTCACAGATATCGGCAAGCTGCCAGAGGATAGAATCCTCTGGCAGCTGTCCATATACCAGCAGATTTGAAATAATCCGGTTCATCTATTCTACAATTGCTCCCTTGTCTGCGGAAGAAACGTTTCTCGCATACCGTTTCAGATATCCGGTCAGTTTCTTTGGTTCTCTTAACTTCATGGTCTTCTTTCTCTCCTCCATTTCCTCATCAGAAACAAGGAGCTTAATGGTATAGTTGGGGATATCAATGGCGATCCTGTCACCGTCCTTTACATAGGCAATGGGGCCGCCTGCTGCCGCTTCCGGAGAGATATGCCCAATCGCTGCGCCACGGGATGCGCCTGAAAATCTTCCGTCCGTCAAAAGGGCGACAGTGGTATCTAACTTCATTCCCGCGATTGCAGATGTGGGAGAAAGCATTTCTCTCATACCCGGACCGCCGGACGGTCCCTCATACCGGATCACCACCACATCTCCGGAAACGATCTTCCCGTCATAAATGGCGGCAATGGCCTCTTCCTCAGAATCAAAACATCTGGCAGTTCCGGTATTAACAAGCATCTCCGGCTTAACGGCAGAGCGTTTCACAATTGCGCCGTTGGGAGCCAGATTTCCAAACAATACGGCAAGGCCGCCTGTCCTGGAATAGGGATTGGACATGGGACGGATTACCTCTTCATTGCGGTTTACTGCTTTGGCCACATTCTCGGCAACGGTTTTTCCGGTCACGGTCAGACAGTCACCATGAATCATTCCCGCATCCAGAAGCTGTTTTAATACGGCCGAAATACCGCCCGCCTGCATTAAATCCTGCATGTGGTGATGGCCGGCCGGCGCCAGATGGCACAGATTCGGAGTACGCTCACTGATGTCATTGATCATATGAAGATTGAACTCAATTCCTGCCTCGTGGGCAATGGCCGGAAGATGGAGAGCAGAGTTTGTGGAACAGCCTAACGCCATATCGGCAGTCAGAGCATTCTCGAAGGATTTTGCATTGATAATATCTCTCGGACGGATATTCCTCTCAAGAAGCTTCATGACCTGCATGCCTGCGTTCTTTGCCAGGCGGGTACGCTCCGCATATACGGCCGGAATCGTTCCGTTTCCCGGAAGGCCAAGGCCCAGGACCTCTGTCAGGCAGTTCATGGAATTGGCAGTGAACATGCCGGAGCAGGAACCGCAGCCGGGACAGCTGCTTCCTTCGATTTCCGCGAGCTCATCGTCGTCGATTAAGTTGGCTTTTCTTGCTCCCACGGCCTCGAATACGGAATTTAAGTCTCTCTGGCCGATGGACAGCATGGGGCCGCCGGATACAAAAATACACGGCAGATTCAGCCTTAAAGCAGCCATCAGCATGCCTGGTACAATTTTGTCACAGTTGGGGATAAATACAAGAGCATCAAAGCAATGGCCTTTTACCATGCACTCGATGGTATCAGCAATCAGCTCACGGGAGCTTAAAGAGAAATGCATGCCTTCATGACCCATGGCAATACCGTCGCAGACACCGATGGTATTGAACTCCATGGGGGTTCCGCCTGCTGCAAGGACACCGTCCTTTACGGCTCTGGCAATGGTCTGTAAGTGTACATGGCCCGGTGCGATTTCATTGAAAGAGTTGACCACGCCCACAAACGGACGTCTCATCTGCTCGTCGCTGTAACCATCTGCTTTTAAAAGGGACCGGTGCGGCGCATGCTCCACACCCAGCTTTACTTTATCAGAATTCATATTATTTCCTCCAGGGGGATTATGGATTAGGGAACGGATTTTGGGGATACGGACTCGCCGAATCCGCAGTGCGCGGACTCGCGGCCTTTGGCCGCCGTGCGCGGGCTTTGGCCTGTACAGACCGGAGAACTCCTTGCCGCTTTCATGCTGGCATGACGGCGGCTATCCGTTCCCCGGGGCAGATTTTGGGGATACGGGCCCGCCGAATCCGCAGTGCGCGGACTCGCGGCCTTTGGCCGCTCGTGCGCGGGCTTCGCCCTATACAGACCGGAGAACCCCTTGCCGCTTTCATGCTAGCATGACGCGGCAAGTTGCTCTCCGGTCTGTGCACTGCTCATGGCTTTCGCGGCTATTTCGCCTCGTCCAGGTTTTGGGTTTGTTTCCAGCCCATTTTTGCTCTTAACTCACGGCCGGTCTGGGACGCAAGGGTCTCGGCGGCCGCTTTTCTTTTTGCGTTGAAGCAGGTTCTGCCAACCTGATTTTCGAGGATCCAGTTCTTAGCAAAGGTACCGTCCTGAATTTCTTTTAATACCTGCTTCATCTCGGCTTTTACAGCGTCTGTGATGATTCTGGAACCTGTGCAGTAATCACCGTATTCAGCAGTATCGGAAATGGAATAGCGCATTCCTTCAAAACCTGCGTTAAAGATCAGGTCAACGATTAATTTCATCTCATGGATACATTCAAAATAAGCGTTTTCCGGCTTATAACCAGCCTCCACCAGCGTGTTGAAGCCGGCTTCCATCAGAGCCGTTACGCCGCCGCAGAGAACTGCCTGCTCACCGAAAAGGTCTGTCTCCGTCTCTTCCTTGAAAGTCGTCTCAAGGATACCGCCCCTTGCGCCGCCGATGCCTGCTGCGTATGCTTTGGCTACTTCCATGGAGTTACCGCTCGGGTCCTGCTCAACAGCTACCAGACAGGGAACGCCCTTGCCCGCAACATACTGGGAACGAACTGTATGTCCCGGCCCTTTGGGTGCGATCATGATTACATTTACGCCGGCCGGCGGAACAATCTGTTTGAAATGGATATTGAAACCGTGTGCAAAGCACAGAGTTTTGCCATCGGTAATATAGTCCTTAATGTCGTTTCTGTAAAGGGCAGCCTGTTTCTCATCATTTACAAGAATCATGATGATGTCGGCAGCTTTAACGGCATCGGCGGTATTCATAACGGTGAAGCCGTCCTCCTTTGCCTTTGCTGCGGACCTGGAGCCCTCATAAAGACCGATGATAACATCGCAGCCGGAATCTCTTAAGTTCAGTGCATGGGCATGTCCCTGGGAACCGTATCCCACAACGGCGATCTTCTTGCCGTCCAGAAGTGACAGATTGCAGTCTCTCTCATAATACATCGTTGCCATGATTTTTTCTCCTTTATTTTTAAAAATTATTTGTAACTCTTAATGTGTTTTCAGCGCCCAAGCCAATGGCGATATCTCCCGACCGGCTAAGTTCCAGGATTCCAAAGTCTCTTACTTTGTCAATGAAGGAGTGCACTTTATCTTTATCACCGGTAATTTCCGCTGTCAGGTGCTCCTCGCCAAAGTCGATGACCTTTCCGCCGTATTTATTGATAAGGTCCAGAACCTGATGTTTGGAGGAGCCTCTCTGGGTTCCTGTCAGATGCATTTTAATAAACATATGCTGGGCAAAAGCTGCATTTTCCGGCTCCAGCAGCGTTACGGATTTGACATCAATAAGCTTTTCCAGCTGCCTCACAACCTGGTCCTTCATATATTCGTCCCCGGTGGAAACAATGGTTATTCTGGAATATTCCGGGTTTTCTGTCTCGCCTACGGAAAGGGCGTCAATATTATAACAGCGCTTTGCATACAGTCCGGCGATACGGTTCAAAACGCCAAAGCGGTTGTTTACAATCAAACCTACTGCGAATCTCTCTTCCATACTTTCTTATCCTTTCACAATCATATCCTTAACGGAACGTCCCGGCGGAATCATTGGCAAAACCTTTTCATCCATGTCGATGTGGCAGTCAATAAGAACGGGACCTGCTGCCTTTTCGGCCACATCCAGGGCCGCCTTTAAATCATTCATGGTAAAAGCGGCAAAACCTTCGGCTCCGAAAGCTCTGGCAAGAGCCGGAAAGTCGGTGCTCCGATCCAGAGTCGTCTGGGAATAATGACAGTCATAGAAGATAGTCTGCCACTGTCTTACCATGCCTAACACATCGTTGTTCATAATCACAACAGTAACAGGGAGCTGCTGCTTCACAGCCGTCACCATTTCATTCAGATTCATGCCGAAACTGCCGTCTCCTGTGAAAAGTACTGTACGTTTCCTTCCATTGGCGATACAGCCGCCGATGGCAGCGCCAAGGCCATACCCCATGGTTCCAAGTCCCCCGGAGGTAAGAAGTGTCTTGGGCTTTTCAAACTGGTAATACTGCATGGTCCACATCTGATGCTGTCCCACATCGGTGGCCACAACCGTATCCGGATTGCTGCGGCGGTTCACCTCCTCAATAATGGTCTGAGGTCCGAACTCCTTCGGCGCAGGAAGCACTGCCGCACTTTTATACTCCTCCACCTGGGCAACCCACTCCGGATGCTCATATTTCGGAGTCACCGCGAGAATTTCTGTCAGCGTTTCCTTCACATCTCCCCACATGCTCATATCCGGGCTTACATTTTTCCCGATTTCCGCACGGTCGATGTCAATATGAACAGTCATACATTTCTTTGTATATTCATCCAAATCCCCTGTGGCACGGTCTGAGAATCTCACACCGATGGCCAAAAGCAGGTCGCATTCCGACTGGGCCTTGATGGAAGCATATTTTCCATGCATTCCGCACATTCCCAGATTTAAGGGATAAGAAGCCGGAACGGAAGTGAGTCCCATCATGCTCAGCCCCACCGGCGCATCCAGACGCCTGGACAGCTCTAAAACCTCTTCTTCCGCGCAGGAGGCAACCACACCTCCTCCTGCATAGATAAAGGGCTTCTTTGCTTTCTTTACCATGGCCAGAAATTCTTCCATATTATTGGTGCTCCCGGGCCATTTTCTGGCTATGGGCGGCACCTTCATATCTTCCACATACTCACACTCGTTAATCTGCACATCCTTTGGAATATCAATGAGAACCGGACCTTTTCTGCCTGTGTTGGCAATCTCAAAAGCCTCAATTATGGTTTTCTGCAAATCTCTCACATCCCGGACCATGAAATTGTGCTTTACCACCGGCTGAGTGACCCCTACAATATCAACCTCCTGAAAGGAATCCTTTCCCAGATTCTTCACCGCGACGTTCCCTGTAATAGCCACCATGGGAACAGAATCCAGATAAGCGTTTGCAATTCCGGTTACAAGATTTGTGGCTCCCGGCCCGCTGGTGGCCAGAACCACTCCTGTCCGTCCGCTGGCCCTTGCATATCCGTCCGCCGCATGGGCCGCCCCCTGTTCATGGGCTGTCAGGACGTGTTGGATTCTGTCGGAAGCCAGATAAAGTTCATCATAAATATTGAGAACTGAGCCGCCCGGATAGCCAAAGATTACCTTCACTCCCTGGTGAATCAACTCTTCCACCAGAATTCGCGCACCGTTCATTTTCATAAAAATTCCCCTATCCTTTGGTTTGTATTTCTCAATGAAACAAAAAAACCTTACAGCGTTCTGCTGCAAGGCTTCTATTTCATTCCTCAAACATTTTTGAGACATGTCACAGTTAAATAACCTCAGGTTCAGCATAACGCAAATAAGCATTCCCGCGCACGACGATAATGCTGACAATAATTCGAATCACAACTGCGAATAGAACCAGACCTGTCATCATATTTGCGTCTCCTTCCCCTCAATGTTATATCTTATTATACAAACTTCTTTCTAAAATGCAAGTATTTTATTTTCATATCTTCTATAATCATAAGTTATGCGTAACAGTTCAGCCATGCGAAGATTTAGAGCGAAAAAAGCGTTGAAAACTTGTTTTCATAAGCATTTTTCACTC
>ERZ808054.1103-NODE-1103-length-17712-cov-30.329402_pt1 | contig 17712 bp, 19 predicted proteins | sample MGYA00380201_ERZ808054 | MGnify/ENA primary metagenome ERZ808054 (study PRJEB31490, sample SAMN06133419) | mouse gut metagenome | isolation source: Z5_2 | host: mice | place: China: Chengdu | collected 2015-05 ... | reverse complement strand
GAGAAGCGAAAGCGGCTTGTGACCGGAGACAGAAAGGGGTCGGATGCTTCGGCATCCGGCCCCTGAGTCGTTTCTTTGAGAAAGTCATCCGAAATAACAACAAAAGTCCCGGAAAACTACCAGTTTTCCGGGACTTTTGGAGCTGGAAATCAGACTTGAACTGACGACCTGCTGATTACGAATCAGCTGCTCTACCAACTGAGCTATTCCAGCGTAGGCACACGCTGTAGCGCTGCAACAGCCTAAGGATACCACATGTTTCGTCTCCCGTCAAGCATGGATTTTCCTGGAAGCAAAACTTTTTTCCATGTCCCCCCGATTTCGTGCATCATCGCCCGTCCGGGGGCATATACTGGGAAAATCTGCAAAGGAGGCTTATGAAATGGACCCTGTTTTTCCCCATGGCGACGTAGACGATCTGATCTACCGGGAGGAGTGGGCGGTCAGCGACCGCTGAGGCCCCCCTTCCCCGGCGGGGACGCCCTCATTCCGGCGCGGCGCGGCAGATGACGCCGCCCCCCGCCACCGCTTCCCCGCAATAGCACACCAGAGACTGGCCCGCCGTCACCGCCCGCTGGGGCTGGTCGAACTCCACCCGCACGCCGCCGTCCGGCTCCAGGTACAACGTCCCTGAAGCCTCGGTCTGGCTGTAGCGGGTCTTGGCGGTGACCGCCAGCGGACCGCAGGGCGGCAGGGAGACCCAATGGAAATCCTCCGCCCAGACGGACCGGCTGTAGAGCTGAGATTCGTCCCCCAGAATCACTTGGTTGCGCACTATATCCTTGCGCAGTACGTACAGAGGCCGGTCCGCGCTGACGCCCAGGCCCCGCCGCTGGCCGGTGGTATAGCAGGGGAGCCCGCGATGCCGCCCCAGCACCCGGCCGTCCTCATCCACAAAATCGCCGGGGACAAGCTCCGCCCCGCCGTATCTCTGCAAAAAGCCCCCGTGATCCCCATCGGGGACGAAGCAGATATCCTGGCTGTCCGGCTTCCCGGCGTTCTCGAACCCCGCCGAAGCCGCCAGGGCGCGGATGGCCGGCTTGTCATAGTCCCCCACCGGCAGCAACAGGCGGCTCAATTGGGCCTGGGTAAGGGGATAGAGGAAATAGCTCTGATCCTTCCGCCGGTCCAGCCCCCGCAGGAGCCGCCAGCGGCCGGTCCCCTCGTCCCGGTCCACCCTGGCGTAGTGCCCGGTGGCGATGAAGGGGATATCCAGCTCGCCGGCCCGGCGGATCAGCGCCTCGAATTTGATCCGCCGGTTGCACTGGACGCAGGGATTGGGCGTGCGCCCGGCCAGGTAGCTCTCCACGAAATCATCCATGACCCACCGGCGGAACGCGCCGCTGAAATTGAATACATAGTGCTCCATCCCCAGCCTGCGGCAGGCCCTGCGGGCGTCCTCCACCGCCTCCAGGGAGCAGCACGTCCCCTCCTGGGGCTCTCCGATGTCCTCGTTATCGTACAGCCGCAGGGTACAGCCCACCGGCTCATACCCCGCCTCCCGCAGCAGCAGGGCGGCGGCGGCGCTGTCCACTCCGCCGCTCATGCCGATCAGGACCTTCTTCTTTTCCATCGCAGTCCTCCAGGGCTCAATCCAGATATTTCTGCATGAACGCCTGCTTGGGCAGGGCGTCCGACAGCTCCACCAGCATGGGATCGAAGCCCCCTGACATATCCGGGGGCAGGGCCATCCCTAGACGCTGAGGCCCCCGCCGGTTTGGCAGGGACACGGTCACCGTGGTCCCCTTCCCCTCCTCCGACGCCAGGGCGAGGCTGCCGCCGTGCTCCCGGGCGATCCGCTGGCAGAGGGGCAGGCCCAGGCCCAGGCCGTGGGGCGGCGGGTCCAGCCGTCCCGGCTGGCGGCAGCGGTCGAACACGGTACCCAGCAGGTGGGGCGGGATGCCCCGGCCCGTGTCGGACAGGACCAGATAGACATAGTTCGCCTCCACCCGGACCTCCAGGGACACCCGCTTCTCCCCGGTCCCGATGAATTTAAAGGCGTTGGACAGCAGATTCAGCAGCAGGCGCTCAATGCGCTCGCCGTCCGCCGCGATGATGTGGCTGTTCTTCCTGCAGCGGAAGTCCAGCTGGATGCCCACCAGCTCCGCGGGCACCTGGGCCCGTTCCATGACGGACCGGCAGAGCTCGACGATGTCCTCGTTCACCAGCCCCGCGCCCTCGGGACGCTCCGGCTCGGAGGCGTCAGCCAAATTATTGGCCAGGCGGAGGATCCGGTAATAGCTCTGAGACAGCACCGCCGCGTTCAGATCGGTCTTCTCTTCCCCGTCCCGGACATCCGGGGGGGCCAGGCGCGCAAGGGCGCTGTGGATGTTTCCCAGAGAGAGGCGCAGCTGGCTGGACACCTGCTGGAGCACCTCGCTCACCTGTTCGTCCTGATGAAAAAGCTCTTCCGACATAAGCCGCCTCCTGTCAAAGTGCCGCCTGCTGGAGCTATTGTATGCGCCGGAGGGAAAAATCACCCGGTAAATTTCTCCAAGTGACCGGCGGTGCGGGGGAGGCCCCAGCAAACTTCCAAGAATCGCAGATGTATCATATCAAAAATTTGTCGAAATTACAAGAAAATTTTAACTCTTCCAATAAATCTACAAAAAAATCTTTTCTTTTGAAAAGCGGCGGTGTATAATATACCCAGATTGCCATATCATCTAGTTACTGGAAATTCCAACTTAAATTTTGAGAGGAGTTCTTTCTTATGAGCATCAAAGTCGGTATCAATGGTTTTGGCCGTATCGGCCGCATGGTCTTCCGCGCCAGCGTCAATCACCCCGAGATCGAGATCGTCGGCATCAACGATCTGTGCCCCGCCGATTACCTGGCCTATATGCTGAAGTACGACACCATGCATGGTCAGTTCCAGGGCACCGTGGAGGCCACCGAGAACGACATCGTCGTCAACGGCAAGGCCATCCCCATCTTTGCCGAGCGCAACCCCGCCGACATCCCCTGGGGCAAGCTGGAGGCTGAGTACGTCGTGGAGTCCACCGGCCTGTTCCTGACCAAGGAGAAGGCCCAGGCTCACATCGACGCCGGCGCCAAGAAGGTCGTCATGTCCGCCCCCTCCAAGGACGACACCCCCATGTTCGTGTGCGGCGTGAACCTGGACGCCTACACCCCCGACATGCAGTTCGTCTCCAACGCCTCCTGCACCACCAACTGCCTGGCTCCCATCGCCAAGGTCCTCAACGACAAGTGGGGCATCACCGATGGTCTGATGACCACCGTCCACTCCACCACCGCCACCCAGAAGACCGTTGACGGTCCTTCTCTGAAGGATTGGCGCGGCGGCCGTGCCGCTTCCGGCAACATCATCCCCTCCTCTACCGGCGCCGCCAAGGCCGTGGGCAAGGTCATCCCCGCTCTGAACGGCAAGCTGACCGGTATGTCCATGCGCGTTCCCACTCTGGACGTGTCCGTTGTGGACCTGACCGTGAACCTGGCCAAGCCCGCCAAGTACGATGAGATCTGCGCCGCCATGAAGGAGGCCAGCGAGGGCGAGCTGAAGGGCATCCTGGGCTACACTGAGGACGCCGTTGTTTCCGCCGACTTCCTGGGCGATGCCCGCACCTCCATCTTCGATGCCAAGGCCGGTATCGCTCTGACCGATACCTTCGTGAAGGTCGTTTCCTGGTACGACAACGAGATGGGCTACTCCAACAAGGTCCTGGAGCTCATCAAGCACATGTACTCCGTGGATCACAAGTAATTGATCCCTAACTGAGTTAATAAGCAGAGCCGCCCCTCCCGAACGGGAGGGGCGGCTTTTTGCTGTTTTCACCGCACCCGGAAGTCATGCTTTGCGGCGGCTTCCTCCCGGCGCAGCTTTTCTCCGGCCAGAGCCTCCAGCATCTGCCCGATGATCTGGTTGGAGACTAGGAAGCCCTCCGGCGTCAGACACCAGCGGTCTTCCCGCATCCGCGCGCGGCCGGTGCGCTCAAACTGCTCCATGATCTCCTGGAGCGGCCCGAAGGGCAGCCGGAAGCGGTACTCGAACTCCTGCCGGGAGATGCCCCTCACGGTCCGCAGGCCCAGCATGATGTATTCGATATCCCGCTCCCGCTGGGGGATCCGCTCATTCTCCGAGAGGATGTCCCCCTGGGCCTCCACGCCGTTGCAGTACGCCTCCAGATCGCGGACGTAGGCGTAGCGCGCGTCCCCCAGGTCGGAGTGGGCCCCGGGCCCGAAGCCCGCGTACTCCCCCAGGGTCCAGTATTTCAGGTTGTGCCGGGACTCGTACCCCGGCTTGGCGAAATTGGATATCTCATACTGCTGGTACCCCAGCTCCGCCAGACGCTCCACCGTCCACAGGTACATGTCCGCCTGGAGGTCGTCGTCCGGCAGCTCCAGGGTCCCCTGTATATCCCACAGGGGGGTCCCCTCCTCCACCTTCAAACCGTAGCAGCTCAGATGCTCCGGGGACAGGGCGGCGGCTTTTTCCAGGGTATCCTTCCAGCTCTCCAGGGTCTGGCCCGGCAGGCCGTAGATCAGGTCCAGGGACAGATTCTTTATTTTCGCCCTCCGGACGGCGGCAACGGCCTCCTCCGCCTGGGCGAAGGTATGGGGCCGCCCCAGCTGCTTCAGCTGATCGTCGCTGGCGGACTGGACGCCCAGGGAGATCCGGTCGAATCCCGCCCGGCGCAGGGCGCGGAGGGCCTTCCAGTCCCCGGCGCTGTCCGGGTTGCACTCCAGGGTGATCTCCGGCTTTTTCGCCAGACGGTAGTATTTTTCCACCGTCTTCAAAATTTGCCGCAGGCGCTTCTCTCCCAGCCAGGAGGGGGTGCCGCCGCCGAAGTAGACGGTGTCCACCTCATGGGCGGCGGTGTGGGGGGCGATCTCCGCCAGCTGGCGGCACAGGACGGAGACGTAGCGGTCCATCTTCCCCTCGCTGTTGGGCAGGGAGTAGAAGTCGCAGTAGATGCACTTGCTCTTGCAGAAGGGGATATGGATATACAGCCCAAGGGGCTTGTACTCTTTTTTCACAGCGGTCACCTCAGTCCCCTATTGTAACCGAAACCGCGTCCGTCTGCAAGGGTTACTTGGTCGTTTTCCGCCGTTTGCCGTAAAAGAAAAATAGCAGTCCCCCCGTCACGGCCATCACCGCTGCCACCAGAATATAAGGTGTGTACCCCTTAACGGGCAGCACAGGCGTCTGCGCCGGGATCAACTCCGCCGTGGAGACTTCCCGCACCGGGAAGTCCGTGCCATCCGGTTCATCCAGGCAGAACCATGCGTTGAGCCGGCCGTACATATAGCTCACATATCCCCAGGTCAGGCCGTTTTCGTCCACAAATATCTGGGAGATATAGCTGTCATTCTCCAACGTTCCGGTGAGGTTGTCCAGCACATGCCAGCTGCCGCCGGTCTCCCAGGTCATACTGATCCCCTTCGAGCCGGGGTAGCTGTAGAAGTTGACCTCCGCCGCGCCACCGGCATAGTCTGCGAACTCGCCGTTGTAGGGCCGAATTTGGTCCGCATACTCCTCCTCAAAGGAAATAAAGTCATAAATCAGGGAGAGGTCCGCCAGGGGGACCCAGCCGGAGGTCTCCTCGCCGTCTGTCCAATAGGCGGTCAGCGCCCATCTGTCACGATAGATGTAATAGACCCACATCCGCTCCCCGTTCTGGAACTGGGCGCGTACCGTGCCGCCGTTTGGAGCGTCCCAGAGGGTAATGAAGCCCTCCTTGCCATTGGCGTAATAGCCCCGGTTTTCGTATTCGCACTGGTCCCGGTGGATGTCGTAAAAGTAGTTGCCGTTGGGCTCCCACATGACGTCCGCGTAGGCTGGGGCCGACAGGGTCAGGAGCATGACCAGGGTCAGGAATGACGAGAACAAATGTTTCACGTGAAACACCTCACTTTTTCTTTGTCCAGAATTTTCGCAGCAGGTACACGGTGACGCCTGCCGCCGCTCCCACCAGGAGCCAGGGCAGATACCGTTCCGCCAGGGTGGCCGCAACCTCCCCGGGACCCGGCATGATGGCGTCGGCATAGGCTGGGACCGTCAACAGCAGCGCGGCCAGCAGAGCCAGGGATACGGTCAACTGTTTTTGTTTTTTCATAAGGGACCTCCTGTCTATAAAAGATTGACGGCGCAGCCCGCGCCATAGGAAAACAGATTGATGAGCAGGGCGAAGAGGAAGGAACGCTTGATCTGCTCCGAATACGCCCGGCAGCATTGCCACTCCACGACCACCGCCGCCGTCTCCAGGACCAGCGCCGCCAGAACGGCGTTCCAATGCCACAGCCCCGTGGCGGTGTGATAGAGCAGGACAACGGGCGGATTGGTCAGGCAGTTCATCAGGGCCACCAGCCCCAGCTCCCGCCTCCCCCGGAGGCCCCAGAGCAGGGCAAAGCCCTCCTCCAGCGCCAGCGTCAGAAGCAGGGATACCGCCAGCACGATCAGCATCCCGCCGCCCCCTTTCGCAGGGGGAGCCACAGCAGGAGCAGGCTGACCGCCGCCATGACCGCATAGCTCGCCGGTCCCCGCAGCAGGCTGGGCCATCCCAACCAGGATGGCAGGAAGCCCAGGAACAGCGCGAAGGTCAGCAGTCCGAAGGTGAAGCCCTTGGCGCCCGGTACGGCCCTGGCCGCCGCCCACAGGGTGACGGGCATGGTCATATTGAACAGGAATACGGCCATTATTCCCGGCAGGGGCAGGGCCGAGGCCAGATACAATGCCGCCGCCAGTCCCAAGCTGACTGCGGAGGCCCGTTCCGCCCCAAAACGGTCCATGGCGAAGCCTCCCGCCGTCTTGCCCAGCACCAGCGCCAGCGTGAGGAGCAGAGCCCACTCTCCCTTCCATGGGAACGCCTGATTCATGCCCATATAGGAGCGCAGGACCACCACCAGGAACAGGGGCAGGAGTATGGCGTATCCGCCGGAGGACTCCAGTTCTACAGGAGCGTTTCCGGAGCGCATCGTGCCGAAGGTCCGGCGGCACAGCCAGAGGATCGCTCCGCCCAGCAGGAGCAGTCCCGCCGGGGCCAGCCACAGGGCCGGGGCCGTCCCTTTGCCCCACAGCGTCCCCAGGAACAGCCCCAGCGCGCCCGGAGACACGAATACCCCCAGCGCCCAGGCTCTCTCCCGGCTCCGGTTCAGAACATCGATGCCGCCGCCCAGGTGGAAGAGGGCGTTGCCCACCCCCGCCGTCACGGCGGCGGGGACCGGCCCGGGGAGCAGACAGGCCAGCGCGGTCAGAACGCATCCGGCGGCAGATACCGCGCCGTTCCGGTCCAGCCGGTCCGCCAGCAGACCCAGAGGCATTTGCAGGCCGAAGGCACAGAAGTTGTATAAAAGCAGGCACAGCGCGAAGTCTGCCCCGCCCGCCATGGTCCGGAATACCAGCAGCGCACAGCTCAGGTCTACCCAGAAGTGGGTCAGACTGTAGAGGGCCAGCAGCTTTTTGTCCATGAAAGTCACCCCTTTGCTTTTATAGACGTAAATGAAGAAGAAATGTGCCGGGGGGAAATAAAAATTACTGCCCGGGTATTTGTGCCCGAGCAGCATGATTTGCCTTTGATGTAAATCAGAATATTCCCGTATCAATCTTCACTGAAAAGCTTCGAGATCGGTACATCCAGCTTCTGCGCCATAACAAACAACGTATCCAACGATACCCCTTTTATTGCGGCGCCGTTGTTTGCCTCGATCTGTCCCACAAAGGAGAGGCTTTTATCGATCAATTCAGCGAATTGTTCCTGTGTATAGCCCTTTTTCTTACGGTAATATGCAATTTTTAATCCCAAAAGGCGGTAATTCTCCCGAAAATCCTCGCGCATCATATCACCTCGCTACTATAGGATAACAAATTTCTTGGTACATTATTATCATCTATAGGACAATTATTATTGACTAATAGCGAGTAATACAATAGAATAGGGGCAGGAGGTGACGATATGGCAGACTATAAAGAGCTCTATCTCGAAATGGTCCGTGGAACAGAAAAGGCGATCAATATTTTGATCGACACCCAGCGAAAATGCGAAGAAATGTATATCAGCAGCCCAGATACGGAGATCACCATCCTGCCAGCAGAAGAGGATCAGGGATATCGGTCATAAACAAACGCCGCCCCGGCTTCAAAAGAAGCCGGGGCGGCGTTTGTTCTATCCGCAGCCTATCAGATTATTTATCCCCCTCCAGCAGCGCTTTGGCGCTGGAGGCAAGGCCGGCAAGACCCTGGATCTCGCTGGGGATGATGATCTTGGTGGCCTTGCCGTCGGCGGCGGCCTGGAAGGCTTCCAGAGCCTTGATCTTTACCACCTGATCGTTGGGATTGGCCTCGTTGAGGAGCTTGATGGAATCCGCAAGAGCCTGCTGGACCTTGAGGATCGCGGCGGCCTGGCCCTCGGCCTCCAGAATGGCGGCCTGCTTGGAGGCGTCGGCCCGGAGGATGGCGGACTGCTTCTCGCCCTCCGCCACCAGGATCTGGCTCTCCTTCTGGCCCTGGGCCTGGAGAATGGCCTCGCGGCGCTCGCGCTCGGCGCGCATCTGCTTCTCCATGGAATCCTGAATGTCACGGGGCGGGATGATGTTCTTCAGCTCCACGCGGTTGACCTTGATGCCCCAGGGGTCCGTGGCCTCGTCCAGGATGGAGCGCATCTGGGTATTGATGTGGTCGCGGCTGGTGAGGGACTGGTCCAGCTCCAGATCGCCGATGATGTTACGGAGCGTGGTGGCGGTCAGGTTCTCGATGGCGCTCATGGGGTGCTCCACGCCATAGGCGTACAGCTTGGGGTCGATGATCTGGAAGTAGATGACGGTGTCGATCTGCATGGTGACGTTGTCCTTGGTGATGACGGGCTGGGGGGCGAAATCAACGACCTGCTCCTTCAGGCTGACCCGCTTGGCCACGCGGTCAATAAAGGGCAGCTTGATATGGACGCCCACGCCCCAGGTGGTCTGGTACGCGCCCAGGCGCTCCACCACGAAGGCACGGGACTGCTGGACGACCTGAATGTTCGTCACCAGCAGGATGAGGATGATGACGCCAATGGCGGCAAAAATATACGGCATGTGGATATCCCTCCTGATTTTTGATAAGAATAGTATATCACACCTTGTGCAAATTTTCCAGTCTTATTTTTCCGGCGTCCCGGCGGCGGTCAGAGGCCCATTTCCTCCTTGACCTGGCGGAAGCACTCCACGGCGAAGTCCAGGTCCTCCCGGGTATGCCCGGCGGATACCTGGGTGCGGATGCGGGCCCGGCCCTGAGGCACCACGGGATAGCTGAATCCCACCACGTAGACGCCCTTCTCCAGCATCCGGGCGGCGAACTCCCCGGCGGTCTTGGCATCGTAGAGCATTACGGCCACGATGGGGTGGCTGCCCTCCAGCACATCGAAGCCCAGGGCGCTGAGCTTCTCCCGGAAGTAGGCGGTGTTCTCGTGGACCCGGTCCCGGAGCTCCGTGGAGGCGGTAAGCAGCTCGATGGTCTGGATGCTGGCGGCGCAGATGGCGGGAGCCACGGTGTTGGAGAACAGGTAGGGACGGCTGCGCTGGCGCAGCAGGTCCACGATCTCCTGACGGGCGGCGGTATAGCCGCCGGAGGCTCCGCCCAGGGCCTTGCCGAAGGTGCCGGTGATGATGTCCACCCGGTCCTGGACGCCGCAGTACTCCGGGGTGCCCCGGCCGGTGTCGCCCATGAAGCCCACGGCGTGGCTGTCGTCCACCATGACCAAGGCGTCGAACTCATCGGCCAGGTCGCAGATGCCCTTCAGGTTGGCGATATAGCCGTCCATGGAGAACACGCCGTCGGTGGCGATGAGCTTCACCTGACAGCCCGCGCTGCGGGCGTCCTCCAGCTGGGCGCGGAGGTCGTTCATATCGTTGTTCTTATAGCGGTAGCGCTTGGCCTTGCACAGGCGCACGCCGTCGATGATGGAGGCGTGGTTCAGCTCGTCGGAGATGATGGCGTCCTCCGGCCCCAGCAGGGTTTCGAAGAGGCCCCCGTTGGCATCGAAGCAGGAGGAGTAGAGGATAACGTCGTCCATCCCCAGAAATTTCGCCAGCTTTTCCTCCAGCTCCTTATGGATGGACTGGGTCCCGCAGATAAAGCGGACGGAGCTCAGGCCGAAGCCCCATTGATCGTAGCTTGCCTTCGCCGCCTCGATCAGGGCGGGGTGGTTGGAGAGGCCCAGGTAGTTGTTGGCGCACATGTTGACTACTTTTTTCGCCTGGGTGGTGTCGATCCTGGACTTCTGGGGGGTGGTGATGATCCGCTCGCCCTTCCAGGTACCCGCCTCCTTGATGGCTTCCAGTTCCTTGCGGTATTTTTCCAGTGCCTGTTTCATAGTCATATCCTCCTCAAAATTCGTTATAGAAAACGACTTCGTCTAATTCCTTGCGCTGCCCATGGGCGGGGCAGGGCGCCGCGTCCGGGGCGGGATAGCCCATGACCAGCAGGGCGGTGGGCTCCAGGCGGTCCGGCAGGGCAAACTCCTCCCGCACCGCCTCCGGAATGAAGTGCATGACCCAGGTGGTCCCCACACCAAGGGCGGCGGCGGCCAGCATCAGGTGGGTGGCGGCGATGGCGGCGTCAATGTCTCCGCTGGACTTGCCGTCGTAGCCGCGCTTCCAGCACTCGTCCCTGTCGTGGCAGACCAGCAGCGCGGCGGGGGCGTCAAAGTGGCACTCCGTACACCGGCGGAGCTTTTCCAGGGCCTCCCGGCTGCTGATGGCCAGGATCCGCTGGGGCTGGCGGTTGCAGGCGGTAGGGGCCAGCTGTCCGGCCCGGAGAATCTTCTCAACAGTCTCCGCCTCGATGGGCCTGCCGTCAAACTGCCGGACCGAATAACGCTCCGAAGCCAGACGCATAAATTCCCCGTACATGGCGGGTTCCGCCATCTGTTTGCCGGTCCACTCCGGCTTGAGCAGCCGGTACTCCACCCGGGTTTTCAGCTTCCCGCCGTGCTGCGTCCAGTCCGGCTTTTCCGACTCCTTGATAAGGCCGCATTTCTGCATGGCCCGCTCCGAGCCCCGGTTCTCCGTGAGGCATCCGGTGGAGAAGCGGTACACGCCGTCCTCCTCGAAGGCAAACGCCAGCAGCCTGCGGAGGGCCTCGGTGGTATAGCCCTGGTTCCAGCACGCCGGATAGGTGAAGTATCCGGCGTCCACCAGCTTCCCCTGAGGGACGGTCTCCCGCACGGTGTAGCCGATGCTGCCCACCTGCTCCCCGGTATCCTTCCGCTCCATGTGGAGGAAATAAAATTTCCGATCCGGAGAGGCCGCGTCCACCAGGACCTCCCGAAATTCCCGCTCCGCCTCCTCCCGGGAGGAGAGCTGGATGTCCTGGAGGTAGTACATGGCCTTTTTATCGCTTTTCAGCCGGAAATAGGCCTCGAAGTCCTCGTCCACATAGTCCCGCAGGATCAGCCGCTCCGTCTCCAGCCAGACCGCCAGGATATCCCTCAGGGACGCGGGGGGAAACTCTGCCAGCGCGGGATGGTCCGTCAGCGTCCGCACGATCCGCCAGCCGTCCCGGCTGTGGACGGCGTTCTGGGGAATGGGCCGGAATCCAAGGTCCAGATATACCTTGCAGGCCAGCCACGTGGTGGTCTGGGTGGGAATTTTTCCGCGGGTATGGCCCAGGGCGCGCATCACCCCCAGAACATAGGAGATCAGCGGCTTGGACAGCCCCCGCCCCTGGTACTCCCTGCGGACGGCCACCCAGTGCAGCCAGCCGCTGCCGGAGCGGTCCCGCCCGGTGATATCCTCGTAGGCGGTGGCGGTCGCCACCTTTTCCCCGGCAACGTTCTCCACAAAGACCATCCGGCGGCACAGGGAGTCCTCCCTGCCACCGTAGTATTTGTTCCAAACCTCCACTCCCTGGGCGTGGCTGGTCAATTCCCCGGCGGAACGCTCGATATCGATCCAGACGTCCCTATCCCCGAGGCGGAAAAAGGCGAATCGATAGCCCTCGGGGAGCGGAAGCTGGGGAACGCCGTCCAGATCGCCCTCCAGAAGAAGCTCGTAATATTTGATACGGGCGTCATGATTGTCAAAACGCATACTCTGCCTCCTTAAAGGCGGTCACTTGCTCCAATCCAGAATGACCTTCCCGGACTGTCCGCTGTTCATCGCGGCAAAGCCTTCCTCGAACTGCTTGTAGTGGAACCGGTGGGTGATCACGGGCGACAGGTCCAGTCCGCCCTGGACCATGTAGCTCATCTGGTGCCAGTTGTCCATCTTTCGTCCATAGATGCCCTGGAGCGTCAGACCCTTGCAGATGATCTGGTTCATATCCATGGGCACCGGCTGGTTGGAGATGCCCAGCAGGCTGATCTTTCCGCCGTTGCGCATCACGGAGATCATCTGCTGGAGCCCCGCGCCGCTGCCGCTCATCTCCAGGCCGATATCGAAGCCCTCTACCAGCCCCTGCTTGTGCATCACCGCCGGCAGGTCCTCGCTCTTTACATCCACCGCGGCGTCCACGCCCATTCTCCGGGCCAGCTCCAGCCGGTAGGCGTTTACATCCGTGATCACCACCCGCCGGGCTCCGGCGTACTTGCAGATACCCGCCGCGATGATGCCGATGGGACCCGCGCCGGTAATCAGCACGTCCTCGCCCACCAGGTCCCACATCAGCGCCGTATGGGCCGCGTTGCCGAAGGCGTCAAAAAAGGAGACGATATCCTCCGGCAGGCTCTCGTCGATGATGATGACGTTGCTCTCCGGGATGCACACGTACTCCGCAAAGGCGCCGTCCCGGTCCACGCCCACGCCCTTGGTGTCCTTGCACCACTGGATGTTGCCGGTATGGCAGTTCCGGCAGCGGCCGCAGGTGATATGCCCCTCGCCGCTGACCCGCTGGCCAATATGGAGCCCGGTAACGCCCGCGCCCAGTCCGGCCACCTCGCCCACGTACTCGTGGCCGATGACCATGGGGGGCCTGATATGCTCCTGGGCCCAGGGGTCCCAGTTATAAATATGTACGTCCGTACCGCAGATGGCGGTCTTATGGATCTTGATCAGCACCTGTCCCGGACCCGGCTCTGGAACAGGGACCTGCCGTAACTCCAGCCCGGGTCCTGCGGCGGGCTTTACCAATGCGTCCATGAGCTGCATCACAATTGTCCTCCTATAACAAACAATATTCGCCTGTTTCGTTTTTCTGACAAGGACAGTATACGGCACTTCCCGTGAAATGTCAATGGGCCGTTTCCGGTTTTAAGAAATAAATTCAGAGCCATGTTCCACGCGCCGCGGAGACAGTCTTCCGGTGAAGCGGCTCGCATAATTCAGGGGTGGGCTGTGCAGTATGGGAACCAGCGGAAAAAGCAATTTGACTGTGTCGGTCACCTGTTATTTAAGGTGCCTTGATTTGCGTCCGCCCAAATTCACACAAATTTTTAGCATTGCTAAAAATTTGTGTGAATACACAACAGCAGATGCCTGTTTCAGGAATTTTGCCTAAAAATATGCCGGAAAATGAATATGAAAGCAAATATTAAGCGTATTTCGCAGAAAAAACTGACGTGCATATTAACTACGGTTTTCGCCGCGCGGCGCGCTTCGCGGGGGAGGGGGAAAAAATAGTGCTTGCTTTTCTCTCGAAAACAGATTATGATTTCAATAAAAAGTTTTGAGGACTAAAAAATTTTTATGTTGCCGCAAAGGAGGAGCGATACGGATGGACCGGCCAACGAACAGGAGCGCCAGCGTCTTTGCATATGAGGGCATCCCTCCGGTGGGCCAGCTGATCCCGCTGGGATTGCAGCACGTGGTGGCCGCCGTCGTGGGCGTGATCACGCCGTCGCTCATCATTTCGGGCAGCGAGGTGTGCAACCTGAGCGCCGACGAGAAAACTACGCTCATCCAGGCGTCCCTCGTCATTACCGCCCTGGCCACGCTGCTCCAGCTGTTCCCGGCCTTCCGGCGCATCGGCTCCAGACTGCCGGTGGTCATGGGCATCAGCTTCGCCTACGTCCCCGCGCTGACCGCCATCGGCGGACAGTCCGGCCTGCCCGCCATCCTGGGAGCCGAGCTGGCAGGCGGGCTGATCGCGGTCATATTCGGCATTTTCGTCAAGCCGATCCGCAAGCTGTTCCCGCCCCTGGTGACGGGGACGGTCATCTTTACCATCGGTCTCTCCCTCTATCCCACCGCCGTCCGCTACATGGCCGGCGGCGATGCGTCCAGCGAGTGGTTCGGCGGGGCGCGCAGCTGGGGGGGTGGCGCTGTTCACCTTTGCCGTGGTCATCTTCCTCAACAACTTCGCCAAGGGGATCTGGAAGCTGGGTTCCCTGCTCTTCGGTATGATCGCGGGGTATATCGCCGCCTGCTTCTCGGGGATCGTGGACCTGTCCGGCGTGGCGGACGCCCAGTGGGCGTCCCTGCCCCGGTTCATGCCCTTCGATATCGAATTTGTCCCCTCCGCCGTGGTCTCCCTGGCCATCGTCTATATCGTCAACTCCGTGCAGACCATCGGAGACCTGTCCTCCACCACCATGGGCGGCATGGGCCGGGTCCCCACGGACCAGGAGCTGTCCGGCGGCATCATCGGCCAAGGGCTCATGAGCATCATCGGCGTCTTCTTCGGCGGCCTGCCCGTGGCTTCCTTCAGCCAGAACGTGGGGATCGTCACAGTCAACAAGGTGATCAACCGGGCGGTGTTCGCCTTTTCCGCCCTCGTCCTGCTGATCGCGGGACTGGTACCCAAATTTGCCGCCGTGCTGACCACCATCCCCCAGTGCGTGATCGGCGGCGCCACCCTGTCCGTCTTCGCCACCATCACCATGACGGGCATCCGGATGATCGTCTCCGACGGCGAGTTCACCGTGCGGAAGAGCACGGTGGCCGGCCTGTCCGTCGCTCTGGGCACGGGCATCACCCAGGTCCCCGGATGTCTCTCCGGCGCGGGCTTCCCCGACTGGGTATCCACCGTGTTCGGCTCCACCGCCGTTGTGGCGGCGGCGATCATGGCCATCATCCTCAACCTGGCCCTGCCAAAGGACCGCCCTGTGGAGTCCTAGATCCTGTCCGGGCTTTCCCGCATTGAAGTTGAAAAGGAGGCCGTCCACATGCCGCCTGCTGAAAAGGGGCGCGTCCGCCGCCGGAAGGAGACGCTTCGCCGTCTTTATGGCCGGCATGCTGGTCTGCCCGGTGGGGATCGCACGGATCACCCGGGCGAGGCTGGGCACGTCTCCATGGCCCAGGCCCTTCAGGCGCCGGTCACGGTCCTGTTCAGCCTGTGCGTGGACGGCGCGCCGGCAGGGAGTTCGGGAATATCAAGGTTTGCTTTGACAGTCTCCTCACCATCATTGCCGCGCTGACCGCGCTGTGCGCCTTTGGACGCCTGAACGGCGTGGGAGGCGGCACGGTCTTTTCCGCCCTGGCGGCGGGACAGCTGGTAAAGGGCTGGGGCTGGCTGCATCAGCGGATACAGAGATCAAAATAAATTCAGTCCGGGATGATCCGGATCAAATGGAGGAAAACACCAATGGAAAAAATCAAATGGGTATTGAACCAGATGCCGAAGACCGACGACCGCCGGCTGGAGCTGATGTCCCTGTCCAATGTGGCGAAGGCCCGCTTCTTCCACAGCGGCTTCCCGCAGTACACCATCACGCCCCTGGCCGAGCTGGACGGCATGGCCAAGTATCTGGGGCTGGGGGGGCTGTACGTGAAGAACGAGGCCCACCGCTTCGGGCTCAACGCCTTCAAGGTGCTGGGCGGCTCCTTCGCCATGGGCCGGTACATCGCCAAGGAGATGGGCCGGGATGTGTCCGAGATGTCCTATGACTATCTCACCAGCGAGTCCTTCCGCAAGGACTTCGGTCAGGCCACCTTCTTCACCGCCACCGACGGCAACCATGGCCGCGGTGTGGCCTGGGCCGCCAACAAGCTGCGCCAGAAGGCCGTGGTCCATATGCCCAAGGGCAGCAGCAAGCCCCGCTTCGACAACATCGCCGCCGAGGGCGCCCAGGTGACCATCGAGGAAGTGAACTACGACGACTGCGTGCGCATGGCCGCCGCCGAGGCTGCTCAGACGGACCACGGCGTCATCGTCCAGGACACCGCCTGGGAGGGCTATGAGGAGATCCCCAGCTGGATCATGCAGGGCTACGGCACCATGGCCAGCGAGTCCGCCGAGCAGCTGCGGCAGATCGGCACGAACCGTCCCACCCACGTCTTCGTCCAGGCCGGCGTGGGCAGCCTCGCCGGCGCGGTGGTGGGCTACTACACGAACCTCTTCCCCAACGACCCGCCCAAGTTCATCGTCATGGAAGCCCAGGCGGCGGACTGCCTCTACCAGGGCGCTCTGGCCGGGGATGGCGAGCCCCGGAATGTGACCGGCGATCTGTCCACCATCATGGCCGGTCTGGCCTGCGGCGAGCCCAACATTATCTCCTGGGACATCCTGCGCAACCACGTGTCCGCCTTCGTGTCCTGCCCCGACTGGGTCAGCGCCCGGGGAATGCGGATGCTGGCGGTGCCTGTGAAGGGCGATCCCACGGTCATCTCCGGCGAGAGCGGCGCGGTGGGCATGGGCCTGCTGGCGGCGCTGATGGAGACCGACGAGTACAAGGATCTGCGGGACGCCATCGGCCTGGATCATTTCAGCCAGGTGCTGATGTTCTCCACCGAGGGCAACACCGACCCGCTGAAGTTCCGCAAGGTGATCTGGGACGGCGAGTACGCTACTACCTGAGGAGGATATTATGAAGGAGATCATTTCTACCCCCAAGGCCCCCGCGGCCATCGGTCCCTACTCCCAGGCCGTCAAGGCCGGCGGGATGCTGTATATCTCCGGACAGCTGCCCATCGATCCCGCTACCGGCGCCTTTGCCGCCGGGGACGCCGGCGGCCAGACCCGCCAGAGCCTGGAGAACATCGGAGCGATCCTGGAGGAAGCGGGCTGCGGCTTTGGCAGCATCGTGAAGGTCACGGTCCTGCTGGCGGACATCGGTGATTTTGCCGCCATGAACGCCGTGTATGCTGAGTATTTTACTGAGGCATGTCCCGCCCGGGCCGCCTTCGCGGTGAAGGACCTGCCTAAGGGCGCTTTGGTCGAGATCGAGGCCGTTGCTGTCTGTGGGTGAAGGAAGATGGTGATCAAGCGCCCCTGAGAAGGGGCGCTTGAGGGACGGTCTATACGGATATGGGAAACACCCTTTCTGCTCTTCGGTGGGTTGGAGACTTACCGTTTGGGCAGATCGGGTGTTTCTTTGATTGAGTCCTTCGCAATCTGCAAACTCGGAGCCGCTGCCGAAAGTAGCCGAGTTGAACATCCTGGGGAAGTCTGCACCACAACGCCTCGCGAGGCTGTCCAACGCCTGGAGGACGCTCTTTATAATGTTGCCTTATCCCACACCGCCAAGAAGCTTGTACGGTTCATCTTTGCTCTGGAGAAATCCTGACAGCCTTACTGCCCCGCAATTTAATTTCCACTTGCTATAATTTTCTGTAAAATGCAAAATTCCTCTTTACAATGGCGAAAGTTTCTGCTATACTATATGAGCGTACTGAGGGAGGTCTCGGCGGACAAGTTCATATTGTTAGATATGCGCCCGTGGCGCAGTTGGATAGCGCGTGTGACTCCGACTCACAAGGCCGCTGGTTCGAATCCAGTCGGGCGTACCAAGCGGAGTGTCCTTATAGGATTTGAGTATCCTTTGAGGACACTCCGCATTATTTTTACTCAAAATCCTATACGGCGATCCGCTCCGGGGAGTAGCTGACGGCTACTCCCTT
>ERZ808054.1102-NODE-1102-length-17713-cov-6.912622_pt1 | contig 17713 bp, 17 predicted proteins | sample MGYA00380201_ERZ808054 | MGnify/ENA primary metagenome ERZ808054 (study PRJEB31490, sample SAMN06133419) | mouse gut metagenome | isolation source: Z5_2 | host: mice | place: China: Chengdu | collected 2015-05 ... | reverse complement strand
TTTTCTTCACGGCGCATCATAACAAGCATGCTCATGCATTGACAGAGTTGTTCGGTGCTTTCGACACTCCGGAATGTTACGGCCTGCTGTTGTTTCCTCTTATAGCTTCTTAACAGCCTTTCGGCTTCGTTATTGGTGGTCGGTACCCTGTGGTCATGCAGGAACAGGAGATGATTTGCCATGTATTGTTCCATTCGTATGTACAGGTTATAGCCATCCTTATAGTAGTCATTTGCAGGGATGTATTCGTATTCCTCCTTTGCCTTTTGGAGTATAGCGCGGTATCGGTCTTCAAATTCCGCGATTTTTTCCGGGCTGCATTCTTCGGAGTCTTCCAGTCCTTTACGGTAATGGATCATTTCCTGAACCAGTGAACGCATCTCCTTATTCCATGTCCTGTCCGGCTCATTCTGGATGCTGTCCTTGAGATAGCGCAGGATATGCGCAAGACATTCCTGGTGGTCTGAGCCATAACTGTAATATGTAACATCATGGTCATGGACAAGGATTCCCTGATAATCCTCGACAGGTGTTTCCTTTACACTGTCATGTCCTTTTTTCTCACAGACAAAATAAAGTGTCTGGCCGTCGGGGGAAGCGCACACGCAGACATATGCACTTTTTCCATTGATCTTTGCAGTGGTCAGGTCCGTGTGCATGACGGGGGCAGAGAGCAGGTCTGCAAAGACTTTTTTCCGTTCTGCTTCCGTTTTTTCGGCAAACTCCCTGCACAGTTTACTGACCATTCCCTTGGAAATGTTTAGTTTTGAGTCTGTCAGGTCTGACAGGAACCTCCGGCTTTTATCAATGGAAGTGCAGCAGTCATTATTTAAAAGGAACAGGAATGCCTTTATGCTTCCGCCGTAATTAACCTCATTAACAACACCGGCTGGAAACTGTGCATGGATTCTTTCCCCGGTTTTGGGATTGCAATAAACATCTGCATGGTATTCTGTCACTTCGAGAACAAGGCGTATATTAACCAGCTGTTTTACGATGGTTTTTGATGTCTTTTTAAAATCCCGGTTTTCCAGGACCTCCTGCGGCGGGGAAAGCAGTATGGGCTCACCTGTGGGAACCTGTTTTTTCCGGCTGTGGCCTTTATGCCCCGGCTGTCCCCCTGGCTTTTTACCTGTTTTTTCCCGGCTGTTGCAGATCTTTTTGCGCCGGATTGTCTGGGCGGACGTGAGGGAGGAATTTTCATAATCACGGTTGAGCTGCGCCCGCAGCTTCAGGTTTTTCCCTTTTTCCTCCTCTAGTTGTGTCTCAGCCTCATATATTTTATGACGCTGGTCCGTTACCTTGTCCAGGGCCTCATCGCGCTCTGCCTCGGCTTTGAGGGCTCTCCTTTCCATCTGCTGTGCCTTTTTGTTGGCGGCTGACAGTTTCCGGTTAAATTCCTTTTCCAGCTCCTCAAATATCTCAAACCAGTTTTCACGCGCGGCTGCCATGTCACGATGGGACTGGGCCAGTTCTTTTTCCAGTTCTTTGATTCTGCGCCCAAGAGCCTGGACAGTCTTCTGGTAATGGTTTTCCATATCCTGGTATTTTTTGCCGGATTTGAAAGCCTCCAGTTCAGTACTGGCTGCCTTGAGACGGTATTGGAGTGATGTAATATATCCAAAAGAACTGCTCATAAAATCCGCCTTTCTGTTACGATCGGGAAAGTCTGTTGATCACAGCCATCAGTTCATCATTGTGTTCTTTAAGGATACTGATCGTTTCCTCCTGGGTTTCAATAATCTGCTCCTGTTTTTCGATCTGCGTTTCCAGTGCTTCAATAAGCCTGTCCCTGACCGGGAAATTTTTACTGTTATCCTTCTGCATGTTTCTGCCTCCCGCTTTTTAAGGAGTATATCAGAAATGAATGAAAAAAGCGAGTCCGGGAAAAACCATATACTGGCATTTTGACGGTGGATAACATGGTATTTATTGTAAATGTTTGTGGAGGGCTGTCCTGTTTTCAGATAAAAATGGAACCTGTTTAAAACAGTATTGTGGATAAGTGTCCGTATAAACGCAAAAAGGAAAGTATGAAGATACTCTCCTTTTTAAGACTGGAATTATTGTGGAAAAATAAAAAATAAATTTCGTCACATTTCACAATGGTTTATTGGGGGGTGTGAACTGTAACGGCATCGGCGGGACTGGAAATTGATTTATCGTGTCATGTTGACACAATTCACCATAATGAGATAAAATACTTATTAGGATACACTGCTTTTCTCCAAACTGGCATGGCAGCAGGAGATGGCATGATTTCGTGGACGGCGGGATGCCGCTGCCTGAAGTATAGAAACGAGGAGGAACCATATGAACGATGGATAGAATGCGGCGTAGCATTTGGATGGTAAACACTTAAAAACAAAAAAGTATTTATAACGTACTGCCATATTAAAAACGGCAATACAAGACGAAACGAAGAAAAGGAGGACATTAAAATGAAAAAAAGAGAAAATTTTGCAAAGAAACTCATCGTGGCGGCAATGGCGGCGGCAATGGCATTGGGCGCCGTGGAAGGCGCAGGGATGGTTACCAGTCCCGCGCGTGCGGATCAGGAGGACGCCGGCAGCTTCGACCCGGTGTACTACGCGGCGCTGTATCCGGACGTGGCGGCGGTTGTAGGGACGAGTCCCGAGGCGCTGTACAGCCATTATGTAATGTTCGGTCAGGCAGAGGGCAGGATTCCGTACGAAGGCGCTGTCGGGGGCGAGGCCGTGGACGGGACTGGTGATTTATCACAAAATACTGTGACGGAGACGGCACCCCCAACCGATATCGGGAACGGACCGTTCTATCTGCTGGACGGACGGGAAGTGGACAGGGCGACGTTCCTTCTTAAAAAACAGGAACTGCAGCAACAGTTTGACTCCGCAGGATACGTCCATGTGGGATGGATCGAGCAGCAGGTGCAGGAACGGCTGATCTCCGTAAGGGAGAAGTACCCCGACGGCACGAATGCTGGAAACTGCAGCTCGGGCGCGGCCAAGATACAAAAAGAACTGTATGGTGACCCGTATGTCTTCTGCGTGGGATCGAACGGCGACGGGGAATGGATCCACGTGGACGGCTTTGTCCCGCAGATCGTGACCGGGACGCACAACGCCCCATTGAAGGAATTCGTAAGGGTGGGCGACGAGGTCTGTACGCAAGGAGGAGGACTTGGTCATGTCTTTTTTGTCACCGCCCGCGACGACTCCGGCATCACGGTCGTCGAGTCGAATATCGGGAATGACAAGGCAATGCACTGGGGCAGGCGGATATCATGGGAGGCACTTGAAAACGGCGGCGACGACCAGTGGACCGTAATCCATCGGTTTATGTATTAACCAGAACTGGGATATACGGGGCATCTTCCCAGTTTCGGCAGTGACATCTGGATACGCGGAATGTTTCCATGGCTGGATTGGCCGACAGAAAAAGACAGATGGTTTTATTTCATCTGTCTTTTTAGATGTCTGTATGGGGGCTTCTGGACACGTCTCCGGCATTTCTGTGGATACCTTCCGACAAAAAAAACTATCATTTAATTCCATTTTGATATACGGATCCGGTCTGATCTGGTTTTTGTAAGTAACTAAATTCGAATAGATATTCTGTCTTAATCCAGTCTATGTTTTTTGCATGGAAAACAGTGCAAAAACAATGGTGGTGTCGGAGGTAAAGATGCAGAAAGTAAAGGGGTATCACCTGAGAGCGGTACCCTTTTTTGAATATTTCATTACATAAAAAGTTACTTTTCACGGGTAGGGAACCAATTAGTTCTTGATTGTTCATAATGCTGAAATTAAAAATTTTTTTATCAACATAAAACAGGCTGTTTTTGTAAAAATGTGGATATCCGTCTTCTTTTTCCAGCGGCCTGTTTTTATCTTTTTCTAATTCAGGTAAAATCTCTATAAATTTTCACTTTTAAACAGTCTGACCGCTTTTTAACCATTAAACATATATGGTAATCTTCACCAGACAGCCAGATTATCCACATTCGCTTTTTCTTTCAGTTTTTGGTATAATTAAATCATGGAGGGAAACAGCCATGATACATAAAAATCCTGAAACAGAGCTCATTCGACAGCAGGGCTTATACATACGCACGTTCGAAGAACAGCTCGCCGTATGTGAAGAAAGGAATAAAGCCCAGGAACTCCTGATAGAACAGCTTAACCAGATGCTGGATCTTTTTGCAGGTGAAATTTCCCGTATAAAAGCTGAAAACGAAAAGATCCGGAAGGAGAAATAGGGCCATATGAATGACCATGAGTATTTTCTGAACACTTCATTATCATATCAGTTGAAAGCTGCCCGCAGGGAACTGGCAGACTTCAGATCCGGGGAAGCCTGCCAGAAACTGCGCAGGGATTATGAGGGCATAATCCGCAGCCAGAAACGGGAGATGGAAAAACTGCGCAGGGAACGGGACGGGCTCTCGTTTACAAGGAAAGAGATCACCCGCCAGTGGACGGAAGTCATGGATGACATGAGCCGCGATCACGAAAAAGAAGTGAAAAAACTGAAAAAAACGATCGCAGAGCTGATGGACATCATTGCCAGTCTGACAAACCGGAACACGGAGCTTGACGGACAAAAGAAAGAGCTTTTGCATAAATTCTATGAAACTGCCTCGCAGCTGGAAGATGCCCGGGACCTGATCGTAAAACTAAAAGCACAGGCCAGCCATAACTATGAGAATTCCTCCCTGCCGTCCTCCAAATGCATTGGACGGAAAAAAATCACAAACAACAGGGAAAAGACAGGAAAGAAACCCGGTGCACAGCCCGGCCATGAGCATCACCCCCGCAAAAAACTCACGCCCACCCAGACAGTGGAGATTGCACCGGATGAGAAATACCAGGATACAGCCAGATACATTCCTACAGGAAAAACCATCACAAAACAGGTAGTCGGGGTGGCTGTCCACGCCGTTGTCACGCAGTACAGTACACCGGAGTTTTATGACAGGAAAACGGGGCGCAGGGTGCATTCCGCGTTTCCTGACGGCGTTACAGACGATGTGAATTATGATGGGTCACTGAAAACATTTGCATTCCTGCTCAATAACCGGTGTAATGTGTCAACGGAAAAGACAAGGGAACTCATTTCAGAGATGACAGGGGGAGAACTATGCCTTTCAGCGGGAAAGATAAACGGCCTGTGCCATGAATTTTCAGAAAAAAGCAGGGAAGAACAGGACCGTCTGTTTAAGGCATTGCTCGACGCACCCGTAATGAATGCCGACGGGACAACCGTAAGGGTCAATGGAAAAAACAACCAGGTTTTTGTCTGCTGCAATAAGGATGCCGCCATGTATTTTGCAAGGGAAAGCAAGGGACATGACGGAGTGAAGGGGACACCGGTAGAATCTTATGGGGGAATCCTGGTCCACGACCACGATAAAACGTATTACAGTTATGGTTCAGACCACCAGGAATGTATGGTACACATCCTGCGCTATTTAAAAGGAAGCATGGAAAATGAACCCGACAGGACATGGAACAGGGAAATGCATGGACTGATACAGGAGATGATCCATGCAGTAAAATGTTCCAAAGACGGGGTCCTGACACAGGAAGAGAGGGATGCATATTCAGAGAGATATGATAAGATCGTGGAAAAAGGAGCAGAAGAATACGAAGAGACTCCCCCGGGCGAGTATTATACAGCGGGATATAATCTTTACCTGAGGATGGCGGAGTACAAACACAACCACCTCCTGTTCCTGGAAAATCCATTTGTTGCAGCGGACAATAATCTGGCAGAGCGTCATGCCCGGATCATAAAGGGGAAAACAAACCAGTCCGTATCGCTTAGAAGTTTTGACCACCTTACTGATTACTGTGACTGCCTGAGCGTGATGGAAAGCATACGGAAAGGTGGGAGGGGGTTGTATGGAGAAATAAAAGCGATTTTCCAAAGGCCAAAGCCACCGTCTGCAACAGAAATACTTTCTGATGAACCCGTTCCAACGTAGTAGAATAAGGGGGCTTTAAGCCCCCTTTGTTTCTGTACCTTAAATTCCCCTACCCGTGAAAAGTAACCATAAAAATGTGCAGATACACATAAAATAGTAATGACTATTGATTCAATAACCTTTTGATGGTACAATATTATTACTATAAAATGTGCCTACACACAAAAACGAGGAGTGACATTATGGAAATTAAGAGAGATGCTTACCTTGAACAGTTAAAGATAAGAAAAGATAACGGCATGATTAAGATTATTACAGGAATCAGGAGATGTGGGAAATCTTTCCTGTTATTTGTATTGTTTAAAAAATATTTGTTGGAGAATGGCGTAGGTAATGACCACATCATTGAGATTGCATTGGATGGTATTGAAAATGAAGGACTGAGGGATCCGAAAAAGTGTTATCAGTATATCAGGGAGCGGGTGGAAGACGAACAGAAATATTATTTGCTTTTAGATGAAGTACAGTTCATGCCCCGATTTGAGGAAGTGCTGAACAGTCTGCTTCGTATCAGGAATATTGATGTCTATGTGACCGGAAGCAACTCTAAATTTTTATCAAGTGACATTGTAACTGAGTTTAGGGGCAGGGGGGATGAAATTAGAATATATCCGCTATCCTTTGCTGAGTTCTATCATGCTTACGATGGGGACTATGATGATGCCTGGAATGAATATATGACCTACGGCGGACTTCCGCAGGTTGTACAATTTTCTGTTGAACGCCAAAAGGCAGAGTATCTAAAAAATATTTTTACCAATGTTTATATTAAGGATGTGGTAGACCGAAATAAGATTCAGAACGTTGATGAGATTGGCACTTTGGTGGACATTCTTGCCTCATCCATAGGAGCCCCCACCAATCCAACCAAAATATCAAATACCTTTAAAAGTGAACGATGTATCAATTATAGTAATAAAACCATATCTAACCATATAGATTATTTGGCAGAGGCATTTTTGATTTCTAAAGCGGACCGATATGATATTAAAGGAAGGAAATATGTGGGGGCAAATCTGAAATATTATTTTTCGGATATAGGGCTTAGAAACGCCAGACTGAATTTCTGGCAGCAGGAGCCTGCCCACATCATGGAAAATATTGTTTATAATGAGCTGCTTATCCGGGGTTATAATGTGGATGTCGGTATCGTAGAGGTGTATGCAAAAAATAATGAAGGAAAAACAACCCGCAAGCAATTAGAGGTTGACTTTGTAGTAAACCAGGGCAGTCAGAGATATTATATTCAGGCAGCGTATGATATGGCTTCTGAGGAAAAGCAGACACAGGAGTTTAACTCATTTAGGAATATTCCGGATTCATTTAAGAAAATTGTTATCGTTAATGGAACAAAAAAACCGTGGAGAAATGAAGAAGGATTTGTAATTATGGGTATGAAGTATTTTCTATTAAATGCGGATAGTCTGGAATTTTAACACACTTATGCCGGTGGCAGGAAGACGGATAGAAAAATCCGTTTCCTGTACGGGTAGTTCACTACAAAGACATCCATCGGGACACAGGAAACCCATGCTTTCAGGTTGCATGCGTCCGTAGACGGCACGCAGGGAGGGACAGACGCTAATTTTCATAAATGTTCTGACACCTTCCTTGTCTACCAGTGCCCGACCGCGGGGATTGACACGGACGCCATTTTGGAAGATGGAGGGAAAGAGGTAAGCCAGATACAGGCGGCACTGGATGACACTGCCGGGATGATCTGCCTGTCGCACCCGGACACGTCAATTTTGCCAGCGAATACGAAGCGGAAGGGAGACCTGAATGAATCAATCATATATACGGGAGCCTGGTAATGGGTTATATGATTACCAAGCAATAAGTTTTATGTAATACCGTATGGGTATTATTTTTTTGCCGAAAAAATGTATGTCGCTGGATTATCACGTAATGTTGACAAAAATCATCATAATGCGATAAAATACTTATTGGGATACACTGTTTTTCTCCAAAACGGTGCGGCAGAAGGAGATGTTATTATTTATGCAGGCCGGCGGAATGCATCTGTCCTGCCAGCCCGCTGTGGATGTAACAAAAAATATTTAAAAGGTATTGCCATATTAATAACGGCAATATAAAACGAAAAAGGAGGACTTTAAAATGAAGAAAGAGAGAATTGGAAGGAAAATTATTGTGGCTGCAATGGCGGTAGCAATGGCATTCACCATTTCGGAAGGTACAAAAATGGTTACCAGTCCCGCGCATGCGGATCAGGAGGACGCCGACAGTTTCGACCCGTTGTACTACGCGGCGCTGTATCCAGACGTGGCGGCGGCCGTAGGGACGAGTCCCGAGGCACTGTACAACCATTATGTGAACTTCGGACAGAAGGAGGGCAGGATTCCGTATGAGGGCGCGTCTGGGGGCGAGTCCGTGGACGGGACGGCGGATACGGCGGCCGACACTGTGGCGGTAACCACGCCCGTGCAGACCACGGCGGACATCGGCAGCGGGCCTTTCTGGCTTTTCCCGTACGGCGAGGAGGTTGACAAGGCAACATTCCTGCAGGAGAAGCAGAGACTGCAGCAGCAGTTTGACGCGGCGGGCTACGTGCATGTGGGATGGACCGAGCAGCAGGTGCAGGCAAGGCTTCTCTCGCTCAAGGAACAGTATCCCGAGGGAATGAAGGTTGGAATCTGCAGTGCCGGTGCGGCCAAAATCACAAACGGACTGTATGGGGATCCTAATGGTATCCGCGTGGGATGAGTCGCAAGAGGTGACGAGGACGACGAGTTAATCACCGTGGATGGATGCGTTCCCAAAAGATCGATAGGTTCCCGCAGTGTCGCGGTAAACTCCTTAAGGGTAGGAGACGAGGTGTATGTCAAGTCCTACGGACTTGGGCACGTCATGGTTGTGCTTTCCCGCAGTAGCGAAGGTATCACTGTGGTGGAATCGAACCAGAACAGTGACATGAAAATGCACTGGGGGAGGTTTATCAGCTGGGATGAACTGGATGAATCGCTCCTGTATATATGGCATTACGAGTATTGATGCACCGGAACGGCGACGTTATTGCCGGAATCATGTTACGGGACGGGGAACAGCAGGAATGCTGTTTCCCGTCTTTTTGTTTCCCGGTTCGGTTTTATGTCTTATGTACGGTTTATATCCGGCAGGACAGGACACAAACTGCTGTCCATAAAGGTCAAAAAAAATATCCGGCGGGCACGGACGGAAGGCTCGCACAGAAGATTACAACGGCATGGTTTTCGTGGTATACGGGGAGCTGTATGTGATACAGGGATACGACGGCAATGGTGTACAAGCTGCAAAACTTACCATATTGTATGGGATAAAAATCCTTTTATAGCAAAAGCCTGTTATATGTCATGCACCTGCCAGAAGGGGATGTTTTAGTATTCCGGTTCATACAGGCTGTCAGCAGCCATGCAGACATAATTATATATGTCTTTAAAGGAACCAAAATCAGCCATGATCTTTTCGGCTGTGTTTTCAAGCCCGTTTATTTCGCAGAAAATCTCCATGGTGCCCATATTGGTTATGATATCTATGAAGTCCCCGTCATAATGCAGTGTTGCACGGACATATACCTGGTCATCTTCCCCGACTTCTTCCATGACGGAAGAAAAAACGTCATTTTCTTTAAGCCTGCCTGCCAGAATGGAAGCCTGTTTTATATGTCCATCATTGATTTGGACGGCGGTTTCCTGCACGGTTTTTTCAGGAACAAATACATCCCTTGTATAAAGGATTTCCCCCTTCAGGATGGCACTGATCTGCCGGTTTACCAGTTCTTCCATAATGTCTACCCGGTGGGGCTCAAAATACCTGTCCCCCCGGAAAGAGAACGAAAATCCCTGTAAGTTAATCAGATCCTTTCTGATTTCGGATGTCAGCATCGCCTGCCCGACCCTTGTAAAGTCATCCCCGATTGCCGGACCGTAGTCAAGAAGTCTGGTGCCGATATGGTCAAATTCCTCAATTGTCACATATGGGAGCATCGACAGGTTGAAGTCAAAATTGGGGGCGATGCCGGTAATCTTCTGTGTATCATTATTTATAAGGACACCAATATTTCCCAGATGCCTGTCAACATTAAATGTCACGGCATCCAGAACCAGCATCTTCTGGAATTTTTCCCTGCAGCCCAGACTGTCGAAAAATGTTAACAGTCCGTCCATGGTAATACTGCGGTCCACCAGTTTTCTCAGCGGCACAAACCCGACATCCTCGCCCGTGAAAGCCCTGCATTTTGTTGCTGTTTCACCATGAAATTTCATGACGGAATACCGGACACTTGACGGGTCGGCTGTATTTATAATCTCGGAAGCCAGAGCCTCGCAGTAAGGCTCCAGCCCTGCATTTGCAGCTCCCGAAACCCCTCTCTTGTAAAGATAGATATCCCCGTTTTCTTTCTTCCAGCATTTTCGGAACGACCCGTCGGTTGTCAGCTCCGGGGAAGTGCTGCTCATCTGTATTCCGTACAGTCCGAGCCCTTCAAAGGCGAGTCTGGAGACTGTATCATTAAAATTATTTTTGTAAAAGGAGATATCATTCCATGTGGCCGTCTCGTTTTCTTCCTTTATCCAGAAAGAGTCGTTGATGGATGCCGCATGTGTAATCCGTATAAAACCTTCCGCAGTATCACATCCACAGTCTTTCATGAGCCGCTTTAAATGGTGGTTGTGCTTATATGCCTTTCTGTCCTCGATCCAGTCATTTATTTCGCACTTTCCAATGGGAAGCCCTGAATATTCATGCTGTAAAGCCCACTTATTGTTCCTTTTATCAAAACATGCAGCAGGGACATCCTTATTCATCAAATAATACATACGGCAGCTCCTTCCTTTTTGCTTCCTGCATTCATTGCTGCCATGCCTGAATTCCCTGGCAGGATACCATTTTCCATGCAGGCCGCCTTTTATAATTACATCATAGCATAACCGTCATAATATAACAACGATATGGCATGTAAGAGGACATTTTGACCGTCATGGGTAATGCCATGTTTTTCATTTCGCCACATTTGCGATTCCGGATGGGAAGATATGTGGAGTGTCTTTCTTTATGTTTGATGGCGGAACCGTTCAATGCGGTATCCGGCAGCAGGATATGTGTGATAAAGGGAAAACTGCCTGACATGCAGACACCGGGTATTTGTGGGGGAAGACTGGAAACAGCATAAAACCATGCCGGTATTCTGTTAAACCGCGAGTAACATTAATCTCCGATTGTAAGGATACCGGAACAGGAGATAAGAATAAGTTTTGTCAAAAAACGGTAATGGAAACGATTGCCATTACCGTTTTTCATGTGTCAGTGAATGTATGCATACTCCATGGCTGCCTGCATTACAAGGGAGTGCTGGAGCCATATCTTCGGATACTGTTCAAAGGCAAACGGGCATTGCACATTTCCTGTCTCAAAAGTGATGGAACATACGGGATTATCACCGCTGTAGATCCAGTCCAGATAGCTTCCCGAGGCAGTCCCGCTCCCCATTCTCTTATAGGGCACCAGCGACAGCATATAGCTGGAAAACTCTGTATTTATCCCTGTATACAGGCTTTCCCTGGTGTCCCAGTATGCCACTTCCCCCATGGAATGGTAGTTTATAATGACAGACGGGCGGCACAGCAGGGTGACGGCTCCGAGTGACAGGGTTTCCGGCTCGGTAAAGGGGGCTGCTCCCGGATATCCCGCGTAGGAGGGCAGCAGGGTCTTTGCATCAGAGCCAAATCCCGTGACGAAGTTTTTGTTGAGATCCGTCCCGCGGGCATTGGCCTTCCACCGTGCAAGATAGCCTGCATAGGAGCTTTTCGTCCGTCCGGAAGCTGTATCGTATGCATAGCAGGCCTGCAGTACCTGTACCAGCTCCGGTGACCGGAGACCGCCTTCACCAAACTGGCTGACTGCTATGCCGTCAGGGTTGACCATGGGCACAATGTGGACTGCCATACCGTCAAGCAGCTCCCGGTAGCCCCTCCCATGGAAACTGCCGCATTCATAGCATTCAAGCATCTGTTCTAACTGTTCCATGACCAGGTACGGATTGATGTATTCGCGGGCATGGATGCCTGCATGGATCAGTATGCTTTTAGGAGCGGAACTGTTTCCGAGGATGAGTTCGTAGAGGTTTCTGCCGTCAGCGGACTGTCCGGTTATATTGGCATGGAACAGCCCGGGATACCGTGCCTGCAACTGTGCGATATCTTCCTGCATTTCTTCATAAGTATAGATGTCACAGTCATATACAATGGCATCAAGCCGCTTCAGGTATCTCATGTCCGCATAGCCCTCCAGTCCTGTGCCGCATATCCGTATTGTGGCGAGGGAATCCACCGGACCGGACAGAAGCTGTACATAAGTGCCGTCGGGGAGCAGGGCTGTGGGCTCTCCTGCCAGAGACGGATCTGCATAGATACCAAGCCCTGTACCTGAAAAGCGGACGTAGTAAACAGGGGGCTGGGAGGTTCCGGATGCAGAAGTGTTTATGGTATAAAAACCGGATCCGGATAATAAAAATAATAAGGAAAGGATTAAAATGGTGTGTTTTAAAGGTTTCATTGCGGATTCTCTTTCTGTGTGCAAAGATTATAATATTTTGAACCGGTATTTTACTGTCCGCAGTCAGCAAGCGGGTGCCAGTATGCATAAACCTCCGAAGTGCAGGTATAGGCATAAGGGTCTACCACCCATGTTGTCCCGTCCAGGTCAGCCCTGCACCACTGGTGGCACCATTGGTTCTCATGGACATGCTCGTAATTGATGCCAAGCATGTTAAGGCATAGCCCGGTTGTCCTGGTGGAGCCGGCACAGGATGCCACATGGTTTACAAGATAGCCGTATGCATCATTGTAATGCGGATAGTTCGTGGAATATGCGACCTGCCCGCTGTCAACCATATTTCTGAGGGCAGTCATGATTCCCATTGCCTGTTCTTCCCTGCTTAATCCGACAAGCGGCTGTACGATTTTCATTGCTTCATTGTATGCCGTTTGAAATTCTGTGTCTGTCATTTTCTTTTTCAGGCTGGTGTAATTCTGCAGTTTGTCGATTGTTACGATACCATTAACTGTGTCATCTGTTACTGCGGAAGTTTCTGCTGCCACTGCTGCCGTATCTGCAATCCCATCAACGGCTTCACCGCCTGCTGCCCCGGCATATGGCATCCGTCCCTCTTTCTGCCCGAAAGTAATGTAATGGTTGTACAGGGCTTCTGCATCTGTTCCGAATACTGCTGCCACATCCGCATACACGGCGGCATAAAACACAGGGTCAAATCTTTCGGCTGCCCTGACCTGTACAGGGTTTTGCATGGTCACTGTTATGATTGCAGCCGCGGCAATTCCCATAAATCTCCTCAATATCTGTTTCTTCATCGATAATGCCTCCTCTTTCTTATTTCCCTTTATTGCACTTTTCAAATTCCTCACTATTTCAGTGAAGAAATTTATTCTGCAAGTTAATTTTATACCGCATTGTGGAATATTGTCAACAACTTAAAGCATAATTAGTTTTCTGTTAAATTCATTTCTGCCTGACGGCAGCAGGAGTATGATGTGTGCGGGACTGAAATAAGTCAAAAAATATATTTTTTTGATCCGTCCGCTGTGTTCTTCCATATTAAATTTGGACGGCAGGGATTATGACGCAGCACCGATGGTTATGGCCGGGGATTATCCAGGCCGGGAAGAACAGACTGGTTTGTTGTGTTGACAAATATGAACATAGCAAACTATCTGCGCATATAACCAGACCCCCTGTTTTTGATATTCACGCAGAGTTCCGTTGTTTTCAAGGATTTATTCGCGTAATGTTGATAGTATTAAACACTATGCTATAATTTGTTTGTCAAATAAAATAGAAAAACAACGGAGGAAAAAAGAAAAATGAAAAAGAAACTGACAAAAATGATCGCCGCAGGCGCCCTTGCGGGACTGATGGCATGTGTGATGACCGGATGCGGAAAGACGGAGATTGATGTCATGGACGGGCTTACACTCGAATTTAACGGTGTGGACGGACAGGGGACGGCGCGTATTGCGGACGAATATTTCTGGGAGGATGCAGCCTTTGAGGCCGCGGGAATCGATGGGGATTCGGAGGACCTGTCGCTGCTGGGCAGGGTGATGACGATAGAAGAGGCAGTATCCTACAAGATATCCCCGCGGGAAAACCTGTCCAACGGGGACGAGGTGACTGTGACATCTGTCGTGGACAATGAATCTGTTGAGGATTATAAGATAAAGTTTGCGGCAGGTGAGAAAAAGTATACGGTCGAAGGGCTTAAGGAGATTGAGCAGGCGGATCTGTTTGAAAATGTGGAGGTGGAGTTTACGGGGATCGCCCCTGATGTAAAAGCCTCTGTCAGATACGGAAACAGCGCCCCCGTGTTCGTCACCTATTCGCTCGACAGGGATCAGGGTCTTACCGTGGACGATACCGTTACCATAACTGCGGAATATGATGCGAACCAGCTTCTGGAAAAAGGGTATGTGGCAGAAGGGGACACGAAGGAATTTGTAGTCCCAGAATGTGACAGGTATGTCTCGGAGCTTTCTCAGATACCTTCCGATATCATGGAAAAAATGAAACATCAAATCGAGGATGCCATCCAGGCGAAGGACTGGGATACGGTCACAGAGGTGAAATTTATCGGGAATTATTTCCTGTCATTAAAGCCGGGCATGGACGGCAGCGACCACAATGCGGTTTATGTGCTGTACCGGATTGAGGATGTGGACATGGAGTATCCGGACGGGGACCAGAAGCTTTATTTTTATACATATGGAAGGTTCGAGGACCTGCTCCTGTTAAAGGACGGGACATGCAGCGTCGATCTGAGCAGGTATGAGATGCCGGAAGGCTCCGCCTTTACGAAATCCATATCCAGCGGGGACTTATTCTGGAGGGGGAACTATTATTATGTAGGCTTCGAAGACCTGGATACGATGTTCAACAAGTGTGTCACGAAGAATGTCGAGAAATATGAATATGAGACAAACGTAACTGAAGAATAGCCGTGCTGGAAAAAGTGGTTCCGCGTCGGCTGATGTTTTGTATGGAGGAAAAGGATGCACAGATGAAAAAATATATGATAATGTCCCTTGCCATGGCTGCCTGCAGCGTAATGGTTTCCGGATGTGCAACAGACGGCAGTGCAGGGGAGGATACGGACGGCAGTATACAGAAAGCACCAGCCAGTGCCCATGTTATACCGGAAGGGACAGCGGAACCTGTTATACAGGAATCCATAGTACAGGAGCCTTCCCTGGAGTCTGATGACTGGAAGCCTACGCAAAAAGTCTTAGACTTTGAGCGCAAACACGGAATCCAAAGACCAGGAGCGACAAACAAGGAATGATATCACGTCTACGAAAAAAGGTTGGGAACATTATTATCTGTTCTTATAAACCTAAAGCTATGAGGTTGACCTAACGGTTTCGCCTTAAGGCGAGGGATTTAACCCCATTATGCAGACATAAATGAATAAATTCTATTGACAATGCGCATAATACGCATTATAATAAATTTGTAAAATTAATAAAAAGGAGAGATGCCATGAATGAGGTTTAGAGAAGTTGAGAACATGATATTGAAAGACGGATGGTACTTTGTAAAGCAAAAGGGTTCGCATCATCATTATAAACACCCAACTAAGCCTGGAAAAGTCACTATACCAGAACATGGTGGTGACTTGAATCCTGATACAGTAAAATCGATTATAAAGCAAGCGGGGCTTTAAGCCCCCTTTGCTGTAACCATATGGAGGTGAATGAATATTGAAATTAATTTATCCGGCTGTATTTAAACCATTTTCAGACCAAAGCGGGGGATATGTAGTAGAATTTCCAGACTTACCCGGCTGCGTAACAGAAGGCAGAGATCTTGAAGAAGCGATTGAAATGGGTATAGATGCCGCAAGCGGTTGGATATTGGGAGAGCTTGAAGACGGTGAACAAATACCAAATGCTTCCAGTTATTCAAAAATAACTGCTGAAAATGATTGTATGGTCAACATGTTATTATTAGATATTGACGCATACGAAGAAAAATACGGTGAAAAAGCGGTAAGAAAAAACCTTACAATACCTGCATGGCTAAATACTTTTGCTGAAAAAAACAATATCAACTTCTCTCAACTTTTACAAGATGCCTTATTCTCACTGGCTCAAGCGAAATAGATAGATAGATCAGGAAAGCTACCTTATAACGGTGGCTTTCTTTTTTTGCGTTACTTTCTCGAAAGTGACGCAAAAGCACTTATTAAAATGATGCAGATGAGGGGAAAATGAGGAAGTTAAGGACAGACTGAAAAATGGCAGCCAGAACATAATAGCTAATACCGATGACCAGCAGTGGGGCAGCCAGTGTAAACAGGATTCCCAAAATCCCGTCTCCAATTGTGACGGAATCCATATCGCTGCTGGTAAAATACCATATATAGTATGTTACGAGTCCGTATACCAGTGCGAAGACTATGACAGTATCCGTGATTCCGTCAGGATCGAATGCAAAAGCGACCAGGCATCCTGCTATGGTGGATTTGATGATTAATTTCAATATACTCATATTACCCCTCCGTTTATTTTTTCAGCCTGCATGACCAGCTCGTCAAAAATGTCCTTTACGGGGAGGAGTTTTTCAGGGAATCCGTAGGTCAGGGTTTTGCTGATAAATCCCTTTTTTTCAACAGGCAGTGATTTGCCGGGGGCAATACTGTATTCATAATCAAGAACCGGGTCCCTGTAGAGCAGACGGAGTTTTATGTTTCCTTCGGCAGACGGACCGATCATGCCGCCCTGATTCACTTTTACCTTGTCAAGCCGAATGACCGCCATGGTGACGGATGAGAACTCAAAAACAGGCATCCGGTCGGATGGCCGGCCGCCATTTTTTTTCATGATATTGTCATAATCGCCGTCACTAATGCTGAAAAGCCTGTGTTCCGCATCTATGTACAACCCGCCGTAAAAGCACGTGGTTTTGAATAGTTCCCGCATTTTTTTCGTTTTTTCATAGTATGGCAGGTAATGGTCCCTGTAATGTTCGAGACTGAATTGCGCATTTAGACTGTTGAATCCCGTATATATTTTGTGGAAACATTCGTCACAAAGGTGTTTGTTGTCTTTAAGGGTATATGCCAGCAGTCTTCCGGCATCTTTTCCGCAGATGCCGCATTGTTTCTTATCAAAAAATCCCATCCTGTTATCCTCTTTTCTTTCGTCTGTTTTCTGTATTCCCCCGGATTTCTGCCGCATGGTTTTACAATGTCCGCGGTGAACTGACAGTCTGTCCGGATGTATACGAACCCTGCCAGTATATTATAACATACTGTTAAACAAAGTCAACATTACGCGATTAATTAATCAATACATTGCTGACCTAATTTAACAATATATTGATTTACGCAGGATTCGGCAGGCAGCCCGGTATAGTATAATGGTTGTGTCAGGAAAAAGCTGAAAGTGCAGCTATACAGGAGGTGGAAATGAAACAGAGAACGCCGCCATGGCAGGTGAATCCGGCAGGAGGATAAGTATATCATGACCGGGATGACAGCAAATCCTGCTGCCGATATAAGATTGCGCTGGTGCAGGAAAAGAAGGCCGTAAGCCGGGGACTGTACTGGTGCTGATGGTTGACAGAATTTATAAGGCAGCTGCGGAAAGAAACAAGACAGTTACAGGGAAAGTAAATTTATGGATGGCAGTTTGTGAAGGAGGCGAAAAAAGCGTGGAAAAAATTGATAATGGATCT
>ERZ808054.1099-NODE-1099-length-17723-cov-4.578545_pt1 | contig 17723 bp, 16 predicted proteins | sample MGYA00380201_ERZ808054 | MGnify/ENA primary metagenome ERZ808054 (study PRJEB31490, sample SAMN06133419) | mouse gut metagenome | isolation source: Z5_2 | host: mice | place: China: Chengdu | collected 2015-05 ... | reverse complement strand
GACAAACATTTAATGCCGGAGATTGCGAGACTTGCGGAGATGAAGATGTATGAGCGTTGAAGTGGCGGAAAAAGCGGGATTTTGTTTTGGCGTTGACCGCGCGGTGAAAATGGCATATGAGCACGTTGCGCGCGGCGAGCGCGTCTTTACATATGGACAGTTAATTCATAATCGCGATGTCACGGATGATTTGCAGAGTAAAGGCGTCGGATGTATTGAGAATTTGGACGAGGTGCGGGCGGGAGATATTGTGATTATTCGCGCGCACGGCGTCTCCAAAAAGGAAATGGAGATTTTGGAGGGGAAAGGCGCAAAGGTAGTGGATGCCACCTGTCCTTATGTGAAAAATATTCATAAAATTGTCCGGCGGGAATATGAGGCAGGACGGGAATGCGGCGAAGGATTCTGCCGGGCTCGATGCGTTAAGGAGTATGATTGCTTACATCGAGGGGAATTATGCGGAGCATATCACGCTGAAAGGGATTGCGGCATCCGGCGCGTGCTGCAAGAGCAGATGTTCCCTTTTATTTAAGAAATATCTGCGTGATACCCCCGTTACTTACCTGACCAGATTCCGGTTGAAAAAAAGCCTGCCCATCCTTTTGGATTCGGAGGAAAGCATTACGGAAATCGCCCACCGGTGCGGGTTTGGAGGGGCAAGTTATTATTGTGAGGTGTTTAAGAAATATTACGGGGTATCCCCGCTTACGTACCGGAAGACAGGAGAGGGCGGTTTCGTTTATGTATCACGCACATAAAGTTTTTCCCACGGGAGTCCCCCGTGGTTCTTTTTGTTGTAATAAATTAACATGGCTTCGGCGAAACCGAGGGAGCCGTGCCTTCTGTCGTTGGCAGCCCGGCTCAGTTCCTTTATGGAAACGTGGCAGAGCTTGGATTGGAAGACGTCATCCTTTATGTCGTCGCCATAGGCATGGATGAGTTTGGCTACCCCGTTTAACATGTTGGCGCTGAAGGAATGGTTTTCCCCTTCCCAGGTGCCGGCGATGAGACGCAGGATACGGTCGAGGACATGGTATCCGTATTGCCCGTAAATGTTTTCCAGTGTGGATATGGCGCGGATGCTGTTCGGGCAGGGGACGGAGCTTATGGTGAGGGAATAGGATTCCACCAGTTCTTTTATGATAAGCTGTTTGTCGTTTCCGGCTTCCACGTTGGCCATGAATATTTCGTAGGGGAGCAGCGGTTTGACATACTTCTGCTGGTTGGCGAAAATATCCGCTTCGTGGGCGTATAGGAGGTCGTCGTAAATCATGCACCATACGGGTGTTTCCCTTGAGCCGGAAACCAATGCGATGATTTCAATGGTATGCTGGCCGTTAAACACATAATTGATGCCGTCGCGGCGGCTGACTTTGACCGGATTGATTTGGTACAGGTCAAAATGTTCCGCCGCCCGTTTCACATGCCGGGCGGACAGATTCCGCTGGTATTCCTGGTTGGAAACGAGGTTCTTAATGGGGATTAATTCGTAGTGGACATCAGGGACGAACTGCAGGATGTCCGTTTCCTGCTCACTGTCTGTTTCCGGTGCGGTGTTTTGGTCCGGTATCGTTTGGTATTCCTGTGCCGCCTGATGTTCCGGTATCGTTTGTATGTCAGTTTCTTTTATGTCTGTCTTTTGTGTTTCCATAATATATTCCTCATTTCGGTAATTGTAATTGTTGAATGAAAATTGGCGGAAGCGGTCCGTTTCGTCTCCTTCCCCTGCCGTATGCGGCACAAAGCGCTTATCAATTGCGCTTCATGGGAGGCGGATGTTTAAGCATGGTCCAGCATCCGGTACAGACGGTCTGCAGCCTGGCGGAGGGCACAGAGCTGCGTTTTTGCTTTCTGTTTGGCGGCGGGGGAGATATGTTCCAGTGCGGCATGGTCCTCCACATGTGCGATGGAGCTGACCCAGGAGGGGATGGTCAGGGCAAGGCTGGAGACTCCGGCATCCGGGTCATAGGCGGGAAGGCTATGGATTTGAGGGGCAAATTTGGGGCGGAAAGGCACAGGGGTTTTGCAATGCTGTTCCTGCCGGATGTCATCATACCTGATATGGCGGCAGTTACCGTCCGTTTTTTCTTTCAGGCGGTTGAGCGCGCAAACCGGGAGTTTTGCAAGTTCGCCCACATTTTCAAGGGAGATGGCGAGTGCGGAAGAAAGGATGCAGGCCGCGAGTTCCCCGTTTTTTCCGCGCAGCAGGTCGATGTTTTTGGCGAAACGTCCGTATTTTAAAACGGTGCCTGCAGCAAGGCAGTATTGGGCGCCGACGGCATGCGCGGTTTCGTATTTTTTCTGTGGTTTTGCCGGAAGGGATACTTGTTTTTGTCCGTATGCCGCAGGGAAAAGTTTCAGGCATTCCCTGACGCGGATGTCCAGGTCGGCGTGGTATTGCTGCCCGATTAAATATTTCCTCATTTCCGGCGTTAAGTCTTCCCGTTTCAACTGCGTTTGGCAGACGAAGGATACGGCATCCGGCAGTCCGGTGAAATTCCGGCAGGTGACCGGAAACGGAATCCCCAAAAGGCGGCAGAGCTCATATCGTTTGCTCCCGTCGATGATGCAGTTGTCCCAAATGAGGAGAGGGGTGCGGCAGCCGTGGACGGAAATGTCTTCTTCCAGCGCCCGGTATTCCTGTTCCGTAAGGGGCTGTTTTAAAGATTGCAGGATGGCGTTTTGTGTGTAAACGGTTTGGGATGTAGTCATGATTACCTCATTTCCGTGCCGGCGTTCTGTCCTTTTTTGGACTGGCAGTGATTTCCGGTCTGCACAGGTCAAAAGTAAAAAGGAATTCCCCGCCGGAGCGGATACTTTCCCCATACAGCCGGTATCGGCAGGCGGCATCCCATTCCATGAGGGAAAGGATTTTTGTAAAAAAGATGCGGCAGGGAATCTGTTTCGGGGTGCGTTTGGGCAGACTGCACCAGCGCAGGGAATCTTTCGTGTCTTTGGTACAGGGACGGATGATTAGTTTTTTTGTGTCCGGATTGACATAAATCCGGATATATTCCGTGTCGGGAAGTTCTTTGATGCAGGCGCTATTTACGGCCGCTTTTTGGTTGTGGAAGGTAAAGGCGGGTCGGTTCATTTCAGGATCTCCTTTTGCATTTTTACGGTTACGTATTCCGTGTTTTGTGTGTTCCGTTTACTGCAGTGTTTCGGGATGTTTCCGTATCTGTGCCGTCTCCGCTGTTTCCTGCAGTTCCCGTAAGATGGAATGGATACCGTCATGGATTTTGGCGGTATCCGTGACATGGATGTCCGGTTCGGCGTATGGCTGCGATTTTATGGATGCCTTCCATTCCCTGCCGGAAAAAGAGGCGGTTTCACGTGCCTGGGCATGGGTCAGGGAATCGCTGCCAAAGCCGGTTTCCCATTCGGGCGGACAGACAGCCTCCCTTGTGGATGATGCCGTGAAAACTTCTGCTTCGCGGAGGTTGAAAATGAGGATGCTTTCCTCCGTGTTCCGGTGGCAGATGCCGAGGATGCGGTACCGGTATCCGCTTTCCCATCCAAAGAGTGTGAACAGGGTTGGCAGGTAGGCGCAGCCGTGGATTTGCCGGGATACTGTTTTCCCTTTTTTGTCTGCTGCCCACCGGATGGCGTGGCGGTCTTCTTTTGTACTGGGGCGGACGGCAAACAGCATATGGTCCGGGTGGACGAGGAATTCCACATATTCGCAGCAGCACATCCGGCGGATTGCCTCGGCGCTGAAACGGACGGTTTTTGTGCGGAAGGTCACACAGATGCGTTCCGTGGTATTGAAAAACTGTGCGCGGACCACCTGGAAGCCCTGTAAGACGGCATTTTCCAGCGCGGGGGAAAAACAGTCCGGCGTTTTGTCCGGTACGCTTTGGGAGGCGAGGCGGTAGTCGTCCGGCCGGAAACCGCCCCATTTCGGATGGACGGGGACGAACCCCCGGAAGACGCCTTCCGTTATCACTTCGGTCTGCGGGAGGATGCCTCTGTTTCCGTATTTTGCGTTGGCAAGCAGTCTTTGGACGGCGATGAAATCGCCGCGTGGGATGATGGACTCGTGGTGGTCCCTCCAAATGTACTGGTTGCGGTCTTTCCGGTTTTTCTTTGCCTTGTGGTCCAGGTAGTTGGGGGTAAAAGTTTTCCTGGCCAGGATATCCCCGCAGTGCCGTTCGTTTTGAAGAATGCCGAAGATGCTTCCGGCGGACCATACGGTATTGCCTTTTTTTGTTTTACACCCGGTATTGGTCAGGATACCGGCAATCTGACGGCAGGAATAACCGTACAGATACAGGAAGAAAATAAGGCGGACAATCCGCGCTTCTTCTTCGTTGACGGTAAGGTTCCCGTTTTCGTCCCGGTCATAGCCAAGGAGGGCAGGAGTGAGGAAGATGCCGCGTTTGAAGCGCATTTCTATGGATGCGTTCATAATTTCGCTTTTGTTATGGCTTTCTTCCTGCGCAAACGTGGCAAGGAAGGAAAGGCTGAGTTCATTGCTGGAATTCAGGGTATAGATATTTTCCGTTTCAAAAAATATGCCGACGGGAGGTTTTAAATCTTTGAGCTTTCGGACATAGCTAATGCAGTCTAAAAGATTCCGGGCGAAACGGGATACGCTTTTTGTAACGATCAGGTCGATTTTTCCGTCCTCGCAGTCGGCAATCATCCGGACAAAGGCATCCCTGTGCTTTAAGGAAGTGCCGGAAATTCCTTCATCGGCATAGATTTCCGCCAGCTCCCAGCCGCTTCGCTGGCGGATCATGTCCGTATAATGATTTTTCTGAAGCTCATAGGAGGATGTCTGCCGCAGGTCGTCCGTGGAAACCCTTGCATATACGGCGACCCGTTTGACGGAAGTCTGGCTGTGGAAACCGGCTTCGGGAATGGCAGGGATGACGTCGAGGATGTCTTGCCCGGTACCCTGGTAGCGTTCCCGGATTTTGGATTTTAAGTTTGTGGTATCTCCCATGCTGTTTTCTGCTTCCTTGTCTGTTCATATTTGCTTTTTCATATGTTTCCCCGCATTTTTCCGCGGTGGCGGCTGTGGGGTTTGCTGTTAATTTTACGGGATTTCTGGGAAAAAGCCATAAACCGGAAGGATAAGCAGTATGCTGCGGGTTTATGTCCTGTTTGTGTTTTACGGCCGGATGTTCCAGCCGTGTATGCGTATGGCATTCTTTGCGGATTTCAGGATTTCATAGAGAAAGCGTTTCTCGGCGGCGGAACAGCCATACAGGAGCAGGCAGATGTCCGTTTGGTAATCGGCATTGCCGGCCGTTTGGTTTCCTGCGAGCAGGTCGTTCATGGTTACGCCGAGGGCATCCGCGATGGAAAGCAGGCTTTCAAGCCCCGGATGTTTCTTTGCCCTTTCGATGTTGCTGATATAAACGCTGGAAAGACCGGAAAAAGCGGCAAGTTCCTCCTGGGATAGTCCCTGTATCAAACGCAATTCCCGGATTCTTGTGCCAATCAGGGTATAATTGACAGACATGGTCATTCACCTCCTTTGCGGGCAGAAATTGTTTCAGGCGTGAACAGCAATGAACGGTTTGCCTGACTGCCTGCGGAAATAAATTATCATGGAATTACGGTTGTGTCTGTGTTAAGATTAAGGAAAAGGCAGACAGCAGTATAGAAGATAGAAGGAGAACGGTATGGCAAGGACGGCAGCAATCGGGGTGCAGGATTTTGGAACGCTGATGGAAAATAACTACTTTTATGTGGATAAAACGGATTTCATCCGGGAATGGTGGGAGAACGGGGACAGCGTGACGCTGATTACCCGTCCGAGGCGTTTTGGCAAGACGCTGAACATGAATATGCTGGAACGTTTTTTCTCCCTGGATTATGCGGGGAAGGGAAACATTTTTGAAAACCTGAGGATATGGGAATCGGAAAAGTACCGGGGGATGCAGGGGACGTATCCGGTTCTCGGACTCAGCTTTGCGAACGTGAAAGAGAATACGTTTGGAAAGGCGAAGATAAGGCTCTGCCAGATTATATCGGACTTGTATAATAAACGGGAGTTTTTAAGGGACAGCGGAATCCTGTCGGAAAAGGAGCGCGGATATTTTGACCGGGTATCCGAAGACATGACGGAGACGGATGCGGCGGTTTCCCTCCACCGGCTTTGTGATTACATGCAGCGTTATTACGGGAAAAAAGTAATTATCCTGTTGGACGAGTATGACACGCCGATGCAGGAGGCGTACATGCACGGGTACTGGGATGAGATAGTTTCCTTCATGAGGAACCTGTTCAATGCCACGTTTAAGACAAACCCGTTTTTGGACAAGGCGGTCATGACAGGGATAACGAGGATAAGCAAGGAGAGTATTTTTTCGGATTTAAACAACTTAGAGGTAGTAACGTCCACTGCGGATAAATACACGGATGCATTTGGTTTTACCCAAACGGAGGTATCGGACGCATTACGGGAATTTGGGATGTCCGGAATGGAAGAAGGAGTCCGGGACTGGTATGACGGTTTTACGTTTGGAAAAAGAACGGATATTTACAATCCATGGTCCATCATTCATTTTCTGGGTAAAAGGAAATTTGCCACTTATTGGGCAAACACCAGCAGCAACAGCCTTGCGGGGAAGCTGATCCGGGAAGGGAGCCGTGACGTGAAGGTCACGATGGAGGAGCTGTTAAGCGGGGGGACGCTGCGGACGAAAATCGACGAGCAGATTGTGTTTAACCAGCTCGACCGGAATGAATCCGCGATATGGAGCCTGCTGCTTGCCGGCGGGTATTTAAAGGTGGAGGAACACACCATGGACGCGGAGACGGGGCGTGAGGAATACGCCTTAAGGCTGACGAACAAGGAAGTAAGGCTGATGTTTGAAACCATGATCGGGGACTGGTTTAAGAACTATACGCCGGAGTACAATGATTTCATCAAGGCGCTCCTGGCAGACGACAAAAAGGCCATGAACCATTACATGAACAAGGTTGCCCTTGCGACGTTCAGCAGTTTTGACACCGGGAGGAGGGCGTCGGAAAGTGCGGAGCCGGAACGCTTTTACCACGGGTTTGTGCTGGGCCTGATGGTGGAGCTTTCGGACCGGTATGCGGTGACCTCCAACCGGGAAAGCGGTTTCGGGCGTTATGACGTGGTACTGGAACCGTTGGGTGGGAATGAAACGGACGATGCAGTTATCCTGGAATTTAAGGTCCGCCGGCCCCAAAAGGAAAAGTGCCTGGAGGAGACGGTACAGGCGGCGCTTTTGCAGATTGAGGAAAAAAAGTACGCGGCAGCGCTGGAAGCGAAAGGAATCCCGTCGGAACGCATCCGCAAATACGGGTTTGCGTTTGAGGGGAAGGACGTGCTAATCGGATAGGCGCAGGCTGCAGACCGGTATGTATCGCATGAAACCGGGCAAAAAACATGTAAAAGAGACAAAAAACCTATATTTATTACACTGGTTTCCGGTCCAAATACCTGTTAAAATTCCAGTGGGACAGGCGGGAATCCACCTGTACGCGGGCATAACGGAAACGCTGACGGGAACTGCGGCGGGAAAGGAATACGGCGATGGACAATTTTTTGAGGGAAATCCGGCAGAAAGCGGAAGGCTGCCCGGAACTGATGAAAGTATTTACGGACTGCTGTGCGGATACATGGAACACTGCGGTGAAAGAAATGGAAGACGGCACGGCGCATGTGATTACGGGGGATATTCCTGCTATGTGGCTGAGGGATTCGGCGGCACAGATGCGTCCGTTTCTTTTTTTCGCAAAAGAGGACGGGGAAATGAGGGAGCGGATTGCGGGAGTGGTCCGCAGACAGTTTATGTATATCTGTTTGGACGAATATGCCAATGCGTTCAACGAATTTCCAAACGGCGCGTGCTGGGAGAAGGATGACCCGGAGCAAAGTCCATGGGTTTGGGAACGGAAGTTTGAGGTTGATTCCCTCTGCTATCCGGTGCAGCTTGCTTACCTTCTTTGGAGGAATACGGGATGTGTTTCCCAGTTTGACCAGAATTTTTTCCGGGGAGTGGAAAAGATTTTCCGCGTCTTCCGGACGGAACAGTTTCATGAAGAACGGTCCGCATACCGGTTCCGGAGAAAGAGCGCCCTGTTCCGGGATACGCTTTCCAGGGACGGGAAAGGGGCTTTGGTGAAGCCCGGGACGGGGCTTATCTGGTCCGGATTCCGTCCCAGTGACGATGCCTGCACGTATGGATACCTGATTCCGTCCAATATGTTTGCCGTAGTCGTCATGGGGTATCTGGAGGAAATGGCGCGGGAACTGTTTCATGAGAAACGGCTGGAAAAAGAGGCGTGGCTGCTGCGGGAGCAGGTCCGGGAAGCCATTGAAAAAGAAGGGAAAACCTACACGGAAGAATTTGGCATGGTCTATGCCTATGAAGTGGACGGGTACGGTATGTATAATCTTATGGACGATGCGAACGTTCCCAGTCTTTTAGCCATGGAGTATCTGGGATATCCGGCGGACCGGCAAGCGGCAGAGAATACCAGGAGGCTTATCCTGGGTGAAGGAAACCCTTATTACTATAAAGGCGTGAAAGCGTCCGGGATAGGGAGCGCCCATACGCCGTCCGGTTATATCTGGCATATCGCGATGGCAGTGCAGGGACTGACAAGCAAAAGCCAGGAAGAAAAACTGGCAATCCTTAAGCGCATGGCGGCAACAACAGGAGGAAAAGGCGTAATGCATGAGGGTTTTCTTTGTGACGACGATAAGCAATATACGCGGGAATGGTTCTCCTGGGCGAATGCGATGTATATGGAGCTGTTTTTGGATTACCTGGGGTACCGGCTGGAAACATCCGCCTGCGGTGCGGACCGGTTGGCATGAAAGACTGGCGGCACGGCTGTCTGCTGCAGGATTTTTCCTGATTTTGGCGGCAGGCGTGTTTGCGTGTGCCAGGCTGTGATTGACGAAGCGCAAAGACAAGTGGATGAATTTATGGCAAAGAAAAAATAAAGGGAGAGTGGAAGAATGGTTAAAATCATAGGAAAAGAGCAGCCAAACATACCATGGCAGGAGCCAAAAGGCGGGGAGAATCTGCCGGTGTGGCGGTATGACGCAAATCCGGTTATCGGACGGTTTGCGGCAAAGAATGCAAACAGTATCTTTAACAGTGCGGTAGTCCCTTTTGGGGATGGGTTTGCAGGCGTATTCCGCTGTGACAGCAAGTCCATCAGCATGGATATTTTTCCGGGATTCAGCAGGGACGGCATAGATTGGGAGATTTCGGAGGAACCGGTGCGCTTTGAGGGGGCGCACCCGGAAGTGGCAAAGAGGGATTACCGGTACGATCCGAGGGTTTGTTTTTTAGAGGACCGGTATTACATCACCTGGTGCAACGGATACCATGGATATCCGACCATCGGGGTAGGCTATACCTTTGATTTCCGTACCTTTTACCAGTTGGAAAATGCGTTCCTGCCGTTTAACCGCAATGGCGTGTTGTTTCCGCGCAGGATTAACGGGAACTATTATATGCTGAGCCGGCCCAGCGATAACGGGCATACGCCGTTTGGGGATATTTTCTTAAGCGAAAGCCCCGATTTAAAATATTGGGGATGCCACCGGTACGTGATGGGAACGGTGAAAGGGGATGCTTCCGCATGGCAGAGTACCAAGATAGGCGCAGGGAGCGTTCCCATCGAAACGGACCGGGGATGGCTTTTGATTTACCATGGCGTGATTCAGACGTGCAACGGTTTCGTATACCGGATGGGTTGTGCGCTGCTGGATTTGGATGAACCCTGGAAGGTCATAAAACGGTCCAGGAACTATATCCTGGGTCCCCATGAGCTGTACGAATGCGTAGGGGACGTGCCGAATGTGGTATTTCCGTGTGCGGCGCTGGCGGATGCGGCGACGGGGCGGATTGCCATTTACTATGGATGCGCGGATACGGTGACCGGATTGGCATTTACCACGGCGGACCGGCTGATGGAAGATATGGAAGACGTGGAAGATACGGGATGGGGAAACCAATGATTGGCAGAACAGACCAAAGACCGTATATCAATGTTATATTCGGAAATTGTTACAGTTCGGTCTATGACGATGAGGCATTTATGCGTCCGCAACGGCATTAACGGACGATGCGAGAAAAATGGCGGCGGACTACCCGGAGTCCGCCCTATGGGAACTGTGCGGGCACAGCCTGGACCGGATGGATGCAAAAATGCCGTTTGACGCGGCGTCGTCAGGGGACTGCTGCGGCAAACGGCTGGTGGAACATTATATCGGGCATCATTGGGGCGGCAAGCCTGGTGCCGAATCCGGCCGGTAATTGAAAATTGAAATATTTACTCCTGCAGCAGTTTTTCCACCGAAACAAGTTTCACGCAGAGTACAAAAATCTTTGTGGCGTCTTCCATTTCCTCAGAGGTCGGAAAAGTCGGTGCGATACGGATATTGGAATCCTCCGGGTCGGTACCGTAAGGATAAGTTGCACCAGCGCCCGTAAGCACGACGCCCAAGGATTTACACTTTGCAACGATTGCCTTGGCACATCCGGGCATTGCGTTGAAGGAGATGAAATATCCGCCTCTTGGCTTGATCCAGCTTCCGATTCCCGTTCCGGTCAGTTCGACATCCAGCGTATGAAGGACGGCTTCAAATTTGGGGCGGAGAATCTCCGCATGTTTTTGCATATGGGCTTTCAGGCCGTCTATGTTTTTGAAAAATCTTGCGTGCCGCAACTGGTTAATCTTGTCATGGCCGATAATCTGCGCATCCATAAACTTCTTAATATATTCCATATTGTTTTGCGAGGTGGCAATCGCGGATACGCCTGCGCCGGGGAAACTTACCTTTGAGGTCGAAGCGAAGATGTATACCATATCCGGGTTCCCGGCCTTTTCGCATTCTTCCAGGATATTTAAAATCTCATCCTGTATTTCGTCATAAATATGGTGGATGCAGTATGCGTTGTCCCAGAAAATACGGAAGTCCGCAGCCTTCGGTTTCAGGTTTGCAAAACGCCGCACCACTTCGTCCGAGTAAGAGATTCCTGTTGGATTGGAATATTTGGGGACGCACCAAATGCCTTTTACCGCGTCGTCGTTGTTTACGTACTGTTCCACCATGTCCATATCGGGTCCGTCTTCGTACAGTGGAATGTTAATCATTTCGATACCGAATAATTCCGTGATTTTAAAATGACGGTCGTATCCGGGAACCGGACATAAGAACTTTACGTGGTCCAGTTGGCACCAGGGAGTGGAACCGTTCACGCCTTTTACCATGGAGCGTATCACGGTATCGTACATGATGTTCAGGCTGGAATTGCCGCATACGATGACATTGTCTTTGGGGACTCCTATCATATCGGCAAGAAGCCGCCGGCACTCACCGATACCGTCCCAATCCCCGTAATTTCTTGTATCGTTTCCCAACAGGGTATGCATATCCGCCCCGCTGTTGATGACGTCCAGCATCGGCATGGACAATGCCAACTGCGAAGCGCCCGGCTTACCCCTTGCCATATTGAGGGAAAGTCCCATCGCTTCCGCTTTCTTGAATTCTTCTTCTAAATCTGCTTTCAGCGTGAGTAGTTCCTCACGGCTCATGTCTTTATAGGCTTTCATAGTGCATCTTTCCTTTTCGGTTTTTTTGGTAGTTTGTGTTTTGCATGAAATTTTCGGTTACGCTATATTTTACCATTTTCCTATCGTGGATGCAATAGGGCGATTTGGATATGCGGGTGCGGGAGACAGGGAGGAGCGGACGCAGGAGACAGGGAGGAGCGGACGCAGGAGACAGGGAGGAGCGGACGCAGGAGACAGGAAGGGAACGCCCTGCCCGGCTTGCCTCTGCCGCCCTGTGCTTCCCTTTCCGGTATCCGTTCAAACCTGATGGCAAAAATGGGCGGTTTCTAATTGTTTCCAAACGGCGGTTTATGTCCAGGGCGGCGAAACTCCTCCCACGGCATTTCCCGTTCCGGGAAATACCTTTGCGGTCGTCAGACAACGCCGCCCAATACGGCCATAAACCGCCGTTTGGAAACAATAAGAAACCGCACCATTTTTTTAAACAGGTTTTGAACGGATACCGGAAGGGGAAGCACAGGGCGGCAGGGGCAAGCCGGGCAGGGCGTTCCCTTCCTGTCTCCTGCTGATATTGAAAAGGGGAGGGGCGGGAGGAAGTGTTTTTATGAAGGGTGTTGGCGTGGAAATTAATTTCCGGTTTTTGCAGGGGCTTGGGATTTTATTTACAGATGTCATGTATGGTGTTAGAATTGGTAAATGGAATGGTGGAATGGTGGAATGGTGGAATGGTGGAATGGTGGAATGGTGGGAGAAAAATGGGGAAATTTAATGGAAAAGGAGTTGGGATAGAAGATGGGGATGGATAAGCAGGTTCAGGATAAATGGTGGAAAAGCGCCGTGATTTACCAGATTTACCCGCGCAGTTTTGCGGATAGCAACGGGGACGGTATCGGGGATTTGCAGGGGATTATTTCGAAATTGGATTATTTGGGGAATTTGGGGATTGACGCTATTTGGCTTTCCCCCGTGTGTAAATCGCCGCAGGATGACAATGGGTACGATATCTCCGATTACCGGGATATTGACCCGATGTTCGGGACGCTGGAAGATATGGAAGAACTGATCCGGGAAGCGGGGAAACGTAAGATACGTATTATTATGGATTTGGTTTTAAACCATTCTTCGGATGAACATGACTGGTTTTTGGAAGCAAAAAAGAGCAGGGATAATCCGTACCATGAGTATTATGTCTGGCGTGACGGGAACGGGGATTCGGAAGACGGGGGCAAAGGGATGCCGCCGAATGATATGAAAGCGGCGTTTGGCGGTTCGGCGTGGGAATGGGTCCCGGAAGTACGGCAGTATTATTTTCACCAGTTTTCCGTAAAGCAGCCGGATTTAAACTGGGAAAACCCGAAACTGCGCCGGGAAATTTATGATTTGATTAACTGGTGGATCCAAAAAGGCGTAGGGGGATTCCGGCTGGATGTGATTGACCAGATTGCGAAAGAGCCGGACCGGCGGATTACGAACAACGGACCGCGTCTCCATGAATTTTTAAGGGAGTTAAGCCGGGAGACTTTCCAAAAAGCGGATTTGGTTACGGTTGGGGAAGCATGGGGGGCGACCACGGAGCTTGCCAGACTGTACAGCAATCCCGATAACAGTGAATTGTCCATGGTATTCCAATTTGAACATATCTGTCTGGACCAGATAAAGGGAAAGGAAAAATGGGATTTGGCGCCCCTGCCGTTCCTTAAACTGAAAGAGGTATTCGGGCGCTGGCAGACGGAGCTGTATGGAAAAGGGTGGAACAGCCTTTTTTGGAATAACCATGACCTGCCGAGAATTGTCTCGCGGTGGGGAAATGACGGAGAGTACCGGGTGGAATCGGCGAAAATGCTGGCAATTCTTTTGCATGGGATGCAGGGAACCCCGTATATCTACCAGGGCGAGGAACTCGGAATGACCAATGCCGCATATGAAATCGGGGAGTACCGCGACATCGAAACGGTGAATCTGTACCGGGAGCGTTTGGAAAGGGGATATACGCAGGAGGAAGTCATGCGCTCCATTCATGCAAAAAGCCGGGATAATGCGAGAACACCGATGCAGTGGAACGGCGGCGAAAATGCAGGATTTACGGACGGAAAACCATGGATTCGGGTCAACCCGAATTACAGGGAGATTAATGCGGCACGGCAGGTGGACGATGGGGATTCCGTTTTTGGATGTTATAAGGAACTCATCCGTTTGCGTAAGAAATATCCGGTATTTACCGAAGGGAAGTTCCAAATGCTGCTTGCGGAGGACGAGAATATATTTGCCTATACCAGGGAGGATGGGGAGGCGCGGCTTCTCGTGGTCTGTAATTTTTACGGGCAGACGGTAAGATGCCCGTTGGGAGAAACCATGGCATCCATGGAACTGCTGCTTGGTAATTATAAGGAGGCGGACGGGATAGAAGTTCTGCGTCCTTATGAAGCCAGGATGTACCTGGCAGATGCGGATAAGGTTGGATGAATGGCATATACGCCATATATGAAAAGTAGAAAGCGGAAAGCGGATAGGAGGTTTATCATGGAGAAAGCGGAAATGGAATTTTCAACAAAAAAGACACTGGTAAATATTGTGGTGTATTTTTTGTTATTTTTAGCAGGAGACTTGTGTAACAGTGTGGTTTGGGATTTGCTTTTTTCCGTGCTCGTGCTTCCGGTCAGTGAATTTTATGTTATGTTAAGGATGTCGGGAAACCTGTTATTTACCTGTCTGTTCTTTTGGGCATATACGGAAAAGGCACTTCATTTGAAAATGCGTGATTTTGGAATCTCATTCCATATTAAGAGTTGGGGCGTGCTGTTTGCTGTTTTGCTTCCCGCGTTTGTTGTGTTTGCTTTTTTGCTGATAGGAAAAACCGGGGTGAACGCATTGGAAGCCAATGAAATCATTTGGATGGTGGTTTCCTCGGTGTTTATTGCTTTAAAAGCAGGGATATTAGAGGAGATGCTGTTTCGCGGTTTCATAATGAGACTGCTTGAAAACCGTTGGAACAAATGTATTGCCATTCTGCTGCCGTCCCTGCTGTTTGGTTTGGCACACATTCCTTCCATGGAAACTTTTACCTTGGCAGGTATTGTGCTGTTGGCGCTAAGCGGTACGCTGGTGGGTGTCGTGTTCTCACTGGTGGCATACAAAGGAAATTCAATCGCAAATAGTGTGGTCATGCACGCTGTTTGGAATTTTGTGATGATAACAAGTATTTTGCACATTACGACGCAGGAAGGATATTACGGCAACCCTGTTTTTTCAATAATCATACCGTCCGGCAATATTTTGCTGACAGGGGCAGGATTTGGCGTGGAGGCGTCAATCATTGCCATTCTTGGATATGCATGTATTTGCGCCATGACCCTTTATGGCAGAAAGAAATAAAGCAAAGGGGAAAGGGGGACCGTACAAACCAAACCGGTAAGGAAAAGATTGCCTTTATTGAGCGATATGGCAAAATGTGAAAAGATGTTAGAGCGTGTTTGAAAATTGCTTTCTGGCAGATGTGCGTCACAATTTTCAAACACGCTCCAGGAAACAGGGAAGAAGAATGATAGATATATATTATGTAGAAGATGATAAAATGATATCCCAGGCAGTTAAAGAGTTTCTTGAGCAGCGGGGTTACAGGGTTTCGGTTTTTCCTACGGTTACTGGCGCAAAAGAGGCATTGCTTCACATGCGCCCGACGATTGTTTTGGTGGATTGGAATATGCCGGATAAGAATGGAAATCTGCTTGTACAGTGGATTCGCTCCAAATGGAAGGAACTGCCTGTTATTATTCTTACGGTCCGTGGAGATTCCTGTGATATTGTTTCCGGCTTTGAGAACGGTGCGGATGATTATGTTGTAAAACCATTTGAACTGGATGTTTTGCTTTTGCGTATCAAGGCCCTGCTGCGGAGGACAGGGGATGTCTCAAAACAATACCTGTCTTGTGGTTCCATATCCCTTGACATGAAAAAAATGTCGGTTCATAACGGTGCGGAGGAAATCCGTTTAAGCCCGTCAGAATATCAGTTGCTTTTATATCTGTTGCAGAACAAAGGAAAAACGGTCACAAGGAGAACATTATTGGAACAAATCTGGGACAGTAGCGGGAACTACGTGAATGACAATACGCTCACGGTTACCATGAAACGACTCCGGGAAAAGCTGCATCAGCCGGTTTGTCTTAAGACGGTCAGGAGCGTGGGATACCGAATGGAGGAACTGGAATGACGGGGAGAAAAAATATTGTGATTCTGACAGCGGTTGTTTTGTCTGTAAGCCTGCTTGCGGTTTCAATCACCACTATGTTTTTGCCAAATTATTATAACCATGCACATATGCAGGCGTTAGGTGAAATCTGCCAGAAAATCATAGAAAAGCAGCCGGAAGCGGAGCAGGCAATATTGGAGGCATTAAAAGAATATAAATATGGGCCGGCCAGCCTGCCGGAAGAAAATATTATTTTGGCATATGGCTACAAGCCGGCAGACTTTTGGAAGACAGCCGAAAAGTACAGTATCTTTTTTCCGGCTTTCGGTATTTTGGCGGGGATGCTGTTATTTCTTATTACATGTTTGCTTTGGCAGAAAAAGGAGAACATGCGCATAAAAATGCTGACAGAATATTTGGAAAAGGTAAATGCAGGAGACAGTGGTGTCCTCTTTCAAGCGGGCGAAGATGCATTTTCCAAATTGCAGGATGAAATCTATAAGACAGTGACTGAACTGCGCCAGACGAGGGAAGCGGCGCTGAAAGCCAAAAACAATTTTGCAGAAAACCTTTATAATATAGCCCACCAAATCAAAACTCCTATTACTGCTATCTCTTTATCTATGCAGATGATGCGCGAAAACCCATCCCCAAAGCATTTGGAACAGATACACAGGCAGCTTTCCCGTTTGGTACATTTTGAAGAAGCGCTGCTTTTGTTATCACGCATTGATGCCGGGATTTTGTCCCTGAAGCAGGAAGATGTTGATGTTTTCACGGTTCTCATGCTTGCGGCAGACAATCTGCAGGAAATGTTTTTAAGGAAAGATGTCTCCGTCGATATACCGGAGTCGGGTGAAATGCTGATTCGTGCGGACATGGAGTGGACAATGGAGGCGTTCATGAATGTTTTGAAAGATTGTATGGAACATACGCCGCCGGGAGGAACCGTCCGCTGTTCCTATGAACAGAATCCGCTGTATACACAAATCAGGATTTGGGATACAGGAGCCGGATTTGCGAAAGAGGACATCCCGCACCTTTTTGAACGGTTTTATCGGGGGCGGAAGATGAAAGGGGATGGCATAGGGATTGGCCTGGCGATTTCCAAAGCAATCATAGAGCAACAGAATGGAACCATTACAGCACGGAACCTTATAAATGCCGGGGCGTGTTTTGAAATCCGTTTTTACCGTCACTGAGTTGTCACTTAACTTTGCTATAATAGGATTATAAGTAATGTACAATTCATGACAGGAGGAAAGCATGGAGATTTTAAGATGCGAAGGGATTAAAAAGGTGTACGGCACCGGAAGCGGCCGGGGTGTGGCTTTGCAAAAGATAGATTTGTCAGTGGAAAAAGGGGAGTTTGTGGCAATCGTAGGACCTTCTGGCTCAGGAAAATCTACATTGCTGCACATACTTGGTTCTGTGGATAAACCGACAGAGGGAAAGGTCATTATTGATGGAACCGATATTGCTACCCTGAATCAAACCGAGGCAGCTATTTTCAGGCGCAGGAAGGTGGGGTTGGTCTATCAGTTTTATAATCTGATACCGACACTTACTATCCGAAAAAACATTCTTATGCCGCTGTTATTGGATAAGAAAAAGCCGAACGGGGAATATTTTGAGCAGGTAGTCAGCTCTTTGGGAATCGCTGATAAACTGGAATCACTCCCGAACCAGTTATCAGGGGGACAGCAGCAACGGGCTGCGCTCGCAAGGTCTTTGATATACCGTCCGGCCCTTCTCCTGGCAGATGAACCCACCGGAAATCTGGATCAGAAAAATTCAAGAGAGATCATTGATATGCTGAAATTATCGAACCGTAATCTGAAGCAGACCATTCTTCTGATTACTCATGACGAAAAGATTGCGCTGGAAACAGACCGCATTGTAACCATAGAGGATGGGCAGATCATCAGCGATGAGAAGAAAGCAATTTGGTGAAATGTCAAGAGGAAAAGAAAAAAGATTTTCTGGAAGAAGGGTAACTTTAATAGAC
>ERZ808054.1098-NODE-1098-length-17751-cov-4.265984_pt1 | contig 17751 bp, 16 predicted proteins | sample MGYA00380201_ERZ808054 | MGnify/ENA primary metagenome ERZ808054 (study PRJEB31490, sample SAMN06133419) | mouse gut metagenome | isolation source: Z5_2 | host: mice | place: China: Chengdu | collected 2015-05 ... | reverse complement strand
TGATGAACTGGCCAAATAATGGGATGTTAATTAGAGAGTTTCTGTTCATGCGTTTATTCTGGCTTGTTTTTACTTTGTTTTTACGGAACTGTATCACTGGATCTCCAACAAAAGAGAAAATGATGTCCCCTTCGCACAGACGATCTTGATCTGGTTTTTTCCCTTTTTCAGCGCGAGGTCGATCATATGTTTAAAATCCGACTCCGCCGATTCAGGATCGTTCGCCACTGCACTGTCCTGCTCCACCAGCGTCGTGACATTGTTGTCAGGAGTGATCAGAACCAGCTTTGCCTTTCCCTTTGTCACTTGAAATGTATATTGCATCTGCCGGCTTATGTCCGCGTCTGCCGTGTATTCCCAGATGATGTCTGCGCCTGTCATTTTGTCGCAGGTCACAGTGATGACGTCATCCTGTGTGCTACGCCTGTAACGTACTTTGTTGGCGCCGTCAAACTTGGTGAGCAGATCCGGATTGTCATAAAAACTTGCCGGCAGAAAAGTCGTTATCATAAAAACACCGGTAAAAATCGCGGCAAATAATATGACAATGACAGCAATGGTGATCCACAGTACCTTTGGTTTCGCATGATTCGTGTTCTTCATGGCGGTGCCCTCCCTTTTTCAGGCAAATCGGACGTGCGGCATGTACACCGTCAGAGATCACGCAGCTGCTCCGCCAGTGATCTCGTCGTCTTTTTGCGGGTGATCTCGACAAGCCCCAGCGCAGTCATGTCGACGATGTTTGTCTGGATATGATCCTTTTTGGCGAGGATCCTCAACTCCTGCAATAGCGCCTCATCTTTCTGGCTGTCCTCCATATTGATGAAGTCGACCAGTATCATTCCCGTGAGATTGCGCAGCCGGATCTGGTACATGATCTCGCAGGCTGCCTCAAGATTGATCTGATAGATATACGCTGCACTGTCTTTTTTGGAGATGTTCTTTCCGGAGTTGACGTCGATCACATACATTGCTTCCGTCTTTTCAATGATCAGATAGGCGCCGGATCGGAGCCAGACTTTCTTGGAGAGCAGTTCGTCAAGCTGTGTCTCCACACGGTAAAGCTTGTTCAGCGGGTAGGTTTCATCCTGATACAGTGAAATGCCGGCGAGCTGTTCGGGCAGATAGACCGCCGCAAACTCCTTGACCTCGTCAAATATCTGCGCGTCATCTGTCACGATCCGCTCGAACAAGATTCCCGCATCGCGCATGCTCGTCAGATAAGGCGGCGCGGCATGTGAGATGCGGCTGTAGCATGTCCTGTGGCTGCCATCCTGGATCAGTGTGGACATTTTGCCGCACAGGTATCGGATCTCGTCTGCGACGGGCTGCAGCTCGTCTTGTGATGTGTCCGTCGCGGCTACGGCATCAGAATCAGCGGTATCGTGCAGGAGACCTGCCGCATTTGTCCGGATGACGACACCGTAGTCGATATCCTGCGGAATGACATTCCGCAGCCGCTCTCTCTCGGATCTGGAACACTTCTTGGAGACGCCTTTGTAGGTGTTGCCGCAGGAAATGACGCTGTATTTGCCTGCCAGAGACAGATTGGCGGTAAACACAGGTTCCTTTGTCCGCACGGCTTCCTTTTCGAGCTGTACCAGGATCTCATCTCCAGCCAGGATCCTGCCATCGAACCTGCGGTTTGTCAGGATAGGACTGTAGTCTGCGGGAATGGGCAGATAGCCCTTCTGGTCAGGCATATAGTCTATAAATGCCGCATTGAGCTGTCTTACCACATTTTTTACTTTGGCGACAAAGATATCTCCGATCGTGATATTGTCTGTATTTTTGGCAGAATGGACGAAGCTGACGGCATCCATTCTGTTTGTCCGGGCATCAAATACAAATGCCAGCACACCGCTTCCGTATTTGGTTATGATATAGCGCATCCCGTTCATCAGTAATCGCTCCCCACAAATCCAAGCGGTTTTAGCTGCATGTCTGCCGGTGTACCAACATTGGTGTAGGTCTCTTCTCTCGTGACCAGCAGTCCGAATTCATCAAGCGCCTGATGTTTATAGTCATACAGCGCTTTGACGACAAGGGCGGGTTTGATATTTCCTGCACTGCTCGCATCGACAGTCATGCTCAGGGTGCCGTTTTTCTCATCAAAACAGCACGCGTATATATAGGGCTTCATATCGAACGTCGACGTGCTCTTTTTCGTCTTTTTCGTCACGATGATCTCGTCTTGACCATAGAAGTCATCTATGACCGAACTGGTCAGAAAATCGGGCTGAAAGCCTTCGCGGAAAGCGATCGTATAGCTTGCCGCCGCGACACTTGCCATGGCATTTCCGGCATTGTCGGGAAGAAGCCGCACCTCAAGGATTTTGATGCCATCCACCATCTGGGCATTGAGCGAGTCGGCAAATTCCCCGGCGCTTGTCAGGGAATGGACTTCGATGTCCATATATTCGCCGTTGCTCTCAAGCCCTACGCCGAGCGGGGCTGCAAAGGACATGATCTGGTGAGGGCTGAAACCTGTTGAATAGGCAATGTCGATTCCTGCGCGGCGGATCGCCTTCTGGAAATAGCGCATGACATCCAAATGCCCGATAAATCGCAGCACGCCATGCTTGGAAAATTTTACTCTTAATCTCACAACAAACCTCCTTGCATCATAGGGCTTCTGCCGCGCCGCCGCGTTCCGCGAAGCATATGCCGCATTGAAATCTTGCCGCGCCGCAGGCATTGCACTGCTGCTGACAGTTCGGCGTCACCTGCTCGTCGAGTGCGCGCAGCCATTCCCGCTTTAGAAACTCTTTTGAGACGCCGCAGTCGATGAAGTCCCACGGAAAGATCTCATCGAGACTGCGCTCCCGCGTCGTGTAAAAGCTTGTGTCAATGCCGCATTCCGCAAATGTCTCCATCCATACATCATGTCTGTAGTACTCGCCCCACGCGTCAAAGATACAGCCTTTCTGGTACGCCATCAGGATCGGTCTGCACAGGCGTCTGTCGCCGCGGGCGAGAATCCCCTCCATGACGCTGGCGTCGGCTTCATGCCAGTTGTATTTGATGCTCTTTTGATTCAGCTGTTCGGTGATCGCTTTTCGCGTCATGTATGCCCGCTCCAGAAACTGTTCCTTCGTGCACTGTGCAGCCCACTGGAACGGCGTAAAAGGCTTCGGGATAAAGAACGACGTGCTGGCGACGATCTGCACCTTTCCGTTTCGCTTTTCCTTTGGAACGGTCTCATAAAAGGTGACGGCGATCTTGTTGGAAAGTTCTGCTATTTCCCGGATAGCCGCCTCTGTTTCCGTCGGCAGTACGAGCATAAAATAAAGCTTTACCCTGTTCCAGCCGCCCTCAAACGCCAGAGCAGCCCCCTTGAGGATCACTTCCTCGGTCAGCCCTTTGTTGATCACATTTCTCAGCCGCTGGCTTCCGGCTTCCGGCGCAAACGTCAGACTGCTTTTCCTGACATCCTGTACTTTTTCCATGACGTCGAGCGAGAAGGCGTCGATCCGAAGGGACGGGAGGGATATATTGACCTTTTTTTCCTGGCATTTGCCGATCAGGAAGCTGACGAGTTCCTCGAGCCGCGAATAGTCGCTCGAGCTCAGTGAACTCAGCGATATCTCGTCATATCCCGTGTTGTCAAGCATTTTCACAGCGTACTCTTTGAGCATCTCCACGTCGCGCTCCCGCACCGGTCTGTACAGCTGACCCGCCTGGCAGAAACGGCATCCGCGGATGCAGCCCCTCTGGATCTCCAGGACGACCCTGTCCTGCGTACATTTGATAAAAGGCACGACAGGTTTCTCGGGATAGTAGGTATCTGATACATCGGTGACGATCTCTTTCACGATCGTCCTTGGTATATCAGGGCGAGTCGGTTCGAAGGATTTGATCGTGCCGTCGCTGTGGTAGCTTGGCTCATAAAAACGGGGCACATACATTCCGGGAAGCTTTGCCGCCTCCGCCAGAAAGTCCTCTCTCGACGCGCCGTCTTTTCTGCATGTTTTGTACAGATCCAGGAGACGGCGATATTGTGTCTCGCCCTCTCCGATATAGAAGATATCAAAAAAATCAGCGATCGGTTCAGGATTGTAACTGCAGGGGCCGCCTCCGATCACGATCGGATGTTCCCAGTTCCGCTCTGCTGCCAGCAAAGGGATCTGGGAAAGGTCCAATATCTGCAAAACATTTGTATAGCACATCTCGTACTGGAGTGTGATGCCCAGAAAGTCAAAGTCCCTGACGGGTTCCTGCGATTCCAATGCAAACAGGGGGATCCCTCTTTCGCGCATGAGCGCATCGAGATCCGGCCAGGGCGAGTAGACACGCTCACACCAGGTATCTTCAAACCGGTTGAACATATCGTACAAGATCTGGATCCCGAGGTGTGACATGCCGATCTCATAGACATCGGGAAAGCACATTGCAAACCGGACAGAAATGTCCATTTTGTTTTTCATCACGCTGTTCACTTCGTTTCCGATATAGCGTGCCGGTTTTTCGATTTTCAGCAGGATCTCGTCACTTAAAGCTAAATTTCTCATATAAATCCTCTTTTATCTCACTGCGGAAGCTGCGGCAGGGCTGGCTGGGGAAGCATCTTGCCGTCGACATCGAAAATATAAGGGATGCCGTCGATCTCGACGATTCCTGTCTGCATGTTTCCGTTGATATCAAAATAATAAATGCTTCCGTTGATCGTCACCATGCCGATCGCCATATGTCCGTCCGCCTCATAATATTTTGCGGTGACACCGTCGTTGAACCAGCCTGTGTACATTGCGCCGTCTGCGCCGAACAGATAAGAGAGCCCGTTCAGGGTCACAGCGCCTGTCATCATGCGTCCAAGCTCGTCAAACAGGTATGTCCTTCCCTCGATCGTCTGCCATCCGGTCAGTCTGTGTCCGTCTGTCATGGACAGATAATAGCTGTATGCACCGTCGTTGAACCAGCCGTATGCCATAGAGCCGTCCGCGGCAAAGAGGAATGTCTGGTCTCCGATCGTCTGCCATCCGGTCTGCATGACCCCGTTCGCATCAAAGTAATAATATTTATTGTCCACGATGCTGAGCCCGGTGAGCATGTGCCCGTCTGTTGAGAAGAACCGCTTTCCGTCAGGAAAATCAAGGAATCCGACATACATGGGGCCATCCGGTGCAAAGTAGTAGAACAGTCCGTTTAAGTTCTGGAGCCCGGTGAGCATTTTGCCATCTGCGCCAAAACAGTACATTCCCGGTCCGATCGGCGTAAAGCCCACCGCCATAACGCCGTCTGGCTGCAGATAGTACATACTGTTGTCGAGCGGCAGCCATCCCGTCACCATGCGCCCGGCAGGGTCAAGATAATATTTTGCGGCGCCCAGGTCGAGCCAGCCTCTCTGCATTTTGTAGTTGATATAGTAATATAAAAAGCCTTTCCTTGCAACCCAGCCTGTGTTCACGATGCTGGCGGAATAGTCCCTCAGGGCATAATCCAGATCGACATCACCGACGATCCCGGGGACACTGCCCTTGCTTGAGTACTGCCATATAGCGGCGTCGGGAATCTCGCACGCTGCTGCCCACTGGGCGACCCACTTGTCGTAAAAGACGGGGCCGATCCGGTCGCGGAACCAGCTGGTGCTGGTGTAGACCATCGGATAATACCCTTCTGCCTCGATCATGGCACAGAACGTGTTTGCCATGAGAGACAATGTTTCCGGGGAAAGAGATTTCTGGACATTGTCCTCGACATCCCACACGACAGGATATGACACCTGCACATTCTGGATGGCATTCAATACGAACTGTGCCTCTGCTGCCGCCTCCTCAACACTTTTCGCGTAGGAGTAGATGTAGACACCCGTCTTGATGCCCGCCTGCTGCGCCGCGAGCATATTGTATTGAAAGTACGGATCGATCCCGGATTTTGTGCTGCCGACCTTGATAAAGGCAAACGAGACGCCGCTCTGCGCCACTGCCTGCCAGTTGATCGCTCCCTGGTATTTTGAGACATCGATCCCTTTTTCGAAAGCTGCCGCCTCCGACTGAAAAGCCGGCACGCCGCACAGCATGCACACGGCAAGAAGCGCGCATAGGATCCTTGTAACTTTGTTGGCTGATCGCTGTTTTCTCATCAGTCACTTTTCCTCCCTGTATTTTAAACTTCCTTATAAACTTCCCTTTGTCGAGAGCACATCCTCGATGCGCTCATCCACGGATACCGCACCGTCCAGCGCTTTCGCGAACGCTTTGAAGACAGCCTCGATCATATGGTGGCTGTTCTCTCCGCTGAGCATCCTGATATGAATGTTCATGGCTGCGCTGTAAGATACGGCATAGAAGAATTCCCTCACGAGCGATGTGTCGAAACTGCCGACCATATCATTCGGAAAACTGCAGTCAAACTGCAGATAAGGTCTGCCGCACAAGTCGACCGCGCACAGCGCCAGGGCGTCGTCCATCGGCAGGATAAAGTAGCCGTACCGCCTGATCCCCCGCTTGTCCCCCACGGCTTCCCGGATCGCGTTTCCCAGCACAATACCGGTGTCCTCGACCGTGTGGTGCCCGTCAACATGCAAGTCGCCCTTGACGTCGACATCCAGATCAAAGAAACCGTGTCTGGCAAAGCCCTCGAGCATATGGTCGAAAAAGCCGATCCCTGTGTTGACCGATGACCGCCCTCTCCCGTCCAGATCCAGTCTCATATTGATGTTCGTCTCTTTGGTCACTCTCTTCACTTCTGCGATTCTGTCCATAGTGATATCCTTTCTAGTCTGTTGCAGCTTCAAAACGCACACGGATCGAATTGGCGTGTGCCGTGAGTCCCTCCCTGCTGGCAAACAGTTCTATATCCTCGTGTACCTTTTCCAGCGCTTCCCTGGAATAGGCGATAACGCTGGACTTCTTCACATAGTCATCGACGTTCAGCGGCGAGAAGAACTTTGCCGTACCATTGGTCGGCAGGACGTGATTGGGACCTGCATAGTAATCCCCGAGCGGTTCTGAGGAGTACTCTCCGAGGAAGATCGCACCGGCATTGCGGATCCGCGTCATCGTGTCAAACGGATTTTTGGTCAGGATCTCGAGATGCTCAGAAGCGATCTCGTTGGCTGCCTCGATAGCCGTTTCCATATCGGGAGCCACGAGGATATATCCGTAGTTGTCAAGCGATTTCCGGATGATCTCCCTGCGCTCAAGCACTTTCAGGAAGCCGTCGACCTCCTCAGATACTTTTTGGGCGAGGGTTTCGCTGGTGGTGACCAGGATTGCCGATGCCAGTTCGTCGTGCTCTGCCTGGGACAGCAGGTCTGCCGCCACATACCGCGGCGTAGCACTCTCGTCGGCAAGCACCAGGATCTCGGAAGGACCGGCGATCGAGTCTATGCTGACATGCCCATACACAGCGCGCTTTGCGAGTGCCACATAGATGTTGCCGGGACCGACGATCTTGTCGACTTTCGGGATCATCTCCGTCCCGTAAGCGAGTGCGGCGATCGCCTGCGCGCCGCCTGCCTTGAAGATGGTGTTGACGCCTGCTATATCCGCCGCGACGAGCGTTGCGGGATTGACTTTTCCGTCGGCGCCCGCAGGCGTTGTCATGACAATGTTGGGGACACCTGCAACTTTGGCAGGCACAACATTCATGAGCGTTGTCGACGGGTAGGCAGCCTTTCCGCCAGGGACATATACACCGACATTCTGCATCGGCGTGATCTTCTGCCCCAGTATCGTGCCGTCTTCTCTGGCGTCAAACCAGCTGTTTCTCTTTTGTTTTTCATGATATGTACGGATGTTGGCGGCAGAATCGCGCATCACTTGTATAAAATGTGCGTCCAGTTCCTGGTAAGCCGCATCGATCTCCTCCCGGGTCACTTGAAAAGTCTCCCTTGTCGTGGTACATTTATCAAATTTCAGGGAGTACTCAAAGACGGCATCCTCCTTGCGCGTCTTGACATTCTCGATGATATCCGCCACGACTTTCTCATAATCACCGTAGTCGTTCGTACTTCTCTTCAATAGATCTTCAAGCAGATTTCGCTTCGTCTCATCTGTTAATCTTACAATTCTCATTTTTGCCTCCCCGTGATCAAAGTCTGCAATTTTGTGAGTGTGGCTAGTGCTCCATCCTCACACGTTGTCTTTCAGTGCCTGCAATATCTTTTTGATCCGCTCCGCCTCCATCTTCATGCTGACTTGGTTGACGATCATGCGCGCAGAGAGCGGACAGATCTCCTCTAGGACTTCCAGTCCGTTTTCTTTTAATGTAGAGCCCGTCTCCACAATGTCGACGATGACATCGCTGAGTCCGACGATCGGTCCAAGTTCGACAGATCCGTTCAGTTTGATGATATCTACTGTCTGGTGTTTCTGATTGTAGAAATACTCCTTGGCGATCTTGGGATATTTGCTTGCCACGCGGATCATCTCATGGTGCTGCAGCAGTTCTTTCGCCGAGGCAGGACCGCACACACACATCCGGCACCTGCCAAAGCCAAGGTCGAGAACCTCGTACACGCGTCTGTTCTCCTCCAGAATAGTATCGCTGCCCACGACGCCGATGTCTGCCGCGCCGTATTCCACGTAGGTCGGCACATCCGAACCTTTTGCGAGGAAAAAACGGAGCTTGAGCGCCTCGTTGACAAAGATGAGCTTTCTGGAGCCTTTATCCTTCATCTCCTCGCAGGTGATACCTATCTTTTCGAGAAGTGCCAGTGTCTGGTCCGCCAGCCGCCCCTTACCGAGCGCAAAGGTAAGGTATCGCATGTCTTTTGTCTGTCCCTCCATATCCAATACCCTCCTTCTTATATTGAGATAACCTCAGAAAAATTGTTGTCTGCGGCAAATTTCTCGTACTGTTCCATGGACTGTTCCTGCCTCATCAGCACCGCAAAGCAGCCCTGTTCCCGATAGCTTTTCGCTTTTGCTACGGCGCTGCCAAAATCACCTGTATACAGGAGCAGGATGTTTTTGTTCTCAGGCTCAGGGCAGATCTTCTGTCTGGTAAGTGCCGTCACAAGGTCGTCGATCATGACAACAAATCCGGTTGCGGGCGCGGGTTTGCCGAACTTTTCCAGAAGATTGTCGTATCTGCCGCCCTTTGCGATCGCGCTTCCAGCCTGATAGGTATATGCGTTGAAAATGACACCGGTGTAATAATTGTACTTGCTGACCATCGCAAGGTCAAAGGATATGTACCTGTCCACGCCGTAGACCTTTAACCGCTCATACACCTGCTTCAACCGCTCGATCGCCTTCTGGGAACGCGGGTTGTCGGAAGCCTCCAGCGCCCGGTCCAGGATTTCATACGAACCGAACAGACTGTTCACACCGAGAAGCGCCTGTATAGACTGTTCTGGTATGTTTTTGCCCAGCAGGAGTTCCTGGGCGCCAAATTCATTCCTGTTTGATATGAATCCGCGCAGCGCGAACTCTGTCTCCTCGTCAAGCTGTGCATGTGCGCACAGTCCCTTAAAGTAGTCGATCTGTCCTACGGACACCTGGAATTCTCTCAGTCCGGCGTTCGACAGCGCTTCCACGAGCATGGCGATCATCTCGGCGTCCGCCTCCGGCGAGTCGTCGCCGAGCAGCTCCGCCCCCATCTGCGTCGTCTCTTTCAGTTTTCCCTGCAGATCGCTGGTGTTGATAAAGTTATTTCCCATATAACAAAAACGCAGCGGAATGTTCTCGACCGGAAAATACTTGGCGGCACACCTTGCTATGGAAGGCGTGAAGTCCGGTCTGAGCACCAGCGTGTTCCCCTCCTTGTCAAAAAATTTGTACAGTTCCTTGGAGGGCGTTGTGCCGATCTCACGGCTGAACACATCAAAAAATTCAAAGGTTGGCGTCTGGATATCCTGATATCCGTAGCTGTGGAGTTTCTCCCCAAACAGTTTCTGGACAGTCTGCTTGTTGGCATATTCCTTTCCGTAGATGTCCCGCACGCCCTCGGGCGTGTGTACGAGTCGTTTTCCTGCAAATTCCATAGTGCATCCTTTCTGATATCATATACTTTAGCAGAGTAACGTGTTACTTCGTTAATAAATTAGCACGGCGCATTAAACGAAGTATACACTTTTTTGCCTGTCATGTCAACCGTTATCCTTCTCCCGATCATTGAGATCGAGCTGTATCATATCCAGATAAGGCACGACCTGTCCGCCTCTGTGTTTCATGAAATAGGAATCCTTCAATTCCTCAAACCGGAAGCTCTTCCTGCCGCCGTTCTCCATCCTGTCCCAGAACACATTCAGTTCACGGATACTCATATAGTACAAGACATCGCGCGCCGTGAAATAGATCAGGAAAAACGCAATGCCGTTCTGTCTGTCAAAGTCCCGCATGAACTGGACCTGGTGCGGATGGATCTTCTGGAGCGTGAACAGATCGACCGCACACTCCTTGGCATCAAAACAGACAGGGATCCCCTGGACTACACCGATGTAGTCGACCGTGCTCTTCTGGTCAAAGTAGGCGAGTGTGATATGGCGGGTCTCCTTGTCGATCGTGATCGGCGTGATCGGCGTTGGAACCTTCTGGATCAGAGCCAGCCCGCTGTCCCTGTACTTTTGGTTTGTCATGTTGACCATCTCTTCCAAAAGGGAACCGCGGAGTCCTCTGGAATTCCATGTAGACATACGATACGCTCCTTCTATACTGTACTAGTTCACTGCTTCACTGCAGCAGTTCCCTGAATATCGCGGGGGGCGGGCATTCCACGACCCTGCCGGATGTCTCTGGGAACATGTGGTCAGAGGTGCCTGGAAACACCAGTTTGTGCGCATGCAGCAGCTGGCTGTGCACACCCTTTCCGGCATACGTCTGATTCGTACCGACATCGCCGTACTTGGCATCCCCTATGATCGGGTGCCCCAATGCAGACAGATGGGCGCGGATCTGGTGTGTTTTTCCGGTGAAAAGCTGCACCTCGAGCAGTGTTATGTTGTTGGATGTATGGACGGACCGGAAGGCGGTGTCGATATACACGGCGTCCTTTTTGTATCTGTCGGGGATATCTGCTTCGCTGTGATAAACTGTCACCTTGTTTTGACGTGTATCTTTGTACAGATAGCCTGTCACGCGCTCCCCGATGACCAGCCTGCCCGAGACGATACAGTAATAATATTTCTCAAGCGATTTGTCCTTGATAATGCGGCTCAGATACTGGCTCCCTGCAAGGGTTTTCCCGCAGACCACCATCCCGGAGGTATTGCGGTCGAGCCTGTTGCAGACGGAGGGCTTGAAGGTTGCCAGCGAATCCGCCGTGACCTTGCGCTGCGAGAGCAGATAGCCTGTCAGCCATTCATTGACGCTGACCGCATCCGGCGCTGATTTCTGTGACAGGACGCCGGACGGTTTATCAACGATCAGGATGTGGTCATCCTCATACAAAATATGTAGATCCGCCAGCTCCTGGTAGGCGCGGGCATACTGTGAGAGACCGATGTTGCCCGCGTCCGCTTTCGCACCGAATTTTTTAAAGGTTTCATCCGCGATGAAAAAGCGCACCTCATCGCCGAGGCACAGTTTTTCCCTGCCGTCAGCCTTTCTTCCGTTCAGGACGATATTTTTTTTCCGCAGCATCTTGTATATAAAACTGTCCGGTGCACTTTTCAACAGTTTTTTCAAATATTTGTCAAATCGCTGCCCTGATTCATTTGTAGAAACTCTTGTCACGATCATATATACCTGCTCCGCTGTTTACGATCATCGCCATGATCATTTGTCATAAGGAAATGTCACACAGGAGCGCCAGAAGCTCCGGCTCCCTTTTGCCCGGCTCCAAAGACTGCAGCTGCGCCAGGCGCTCCACAAAGCGCGCTTTCTCATGAAAGATCTTGACAGTGATGTTCTTGAAACCGTTCTGTTTCAGGATCCCCTGAATGTGCTCTTCGCAGGCGGCGGCGTTGCAGTCCGGAAACTCCGTGTAGCCGATCAGACTGCCGGCGCGCACGGCAAAACAGTTGATCGGGAAATCAGACCGGTACGAAGTCAGATACAGGCTGTAGATGACTGGCACGCTGCTCTCCTGCCCGGAGATCTCCTGATAGACCGTCTCGCTGAACCTCGGTATTTTGAAGTACATGACGACCGACACGAGACTTTTGCTCGAGGGCAGCAGCCCCAGAACGGCGACGATCGTCAGGAGGTTTTCCTTTTGACCTGTGGAAAAATATCCTAACAGAAACACGGCGATCGATATCAAAAAATATGCCGCTGTGCGAATGATCACTCTCTTTCGTTCGTAGGGAGGATATCCAAATTCCCCTTTTCTCTGCCTTGGTATGTTCATCTGCCGTCTCCTGATTTACAATGTATTCTATAACAATAGATCTGTGACCTATTTCAAGTGCCGCATCACCTTCATAAGGACGCTGTGCGGAATGACTTTGGCTGCGATGTCGAAACTCTTGATCCACGCGCTGTACACCGATTTTTCGTGCCTGTGGTAAGAGTCTGCGATCGCCCGCTCCACTACCTGGTCTGCGCGGACGAGCGTCAGCTTCTTCACTGCGAGGGTGCTGCCGGTTTTTTCCGCAATGTCAAAGAAAGGGGTGTCTACCGGACCGGGGCATACCGCGGTCACATAGATCTCCTTTGAGCGGAGCTCCTGGTTCAGCGCTCTGGAAAAACTGTGCACATAGGATTTGGTTGCCGCGTACACTGCAAAGTTTGGCTGGGGCAGGAACGCCGCGCTGGAAGCGAGCTGTATGATCCTGCTGTTCTTTTGCATGTAGGGGATGCACAGATATGTCATCCGTGTCAGCGCTTTGCAGTTCACATCTATCATACCAAGTTCTTCACCGATATTGGAAGTGGAAAATGCTCCCATAATGCCGTACCCGGCACAGTTGACCAGCATCCGGATAACCGGCTTCTCGTCGGCGAGCAGTTTTTCGAGACGCTCCATCTGATTCCCATCCGTGACATCCATGTCAAGAATGCGCGTCGTATGTTCGAGGTACTGTGCTACTTCGAGCATCTCCTTTTTGCGGCGTGCGATCAGCCAGATCTCGTCGATATTCTGAAAAACATTGTCCAGCTGCAGCGCAAATTCCACGCCAAGACCGGAGGAGGCTCCTGTTATTATAATGATGTTCATATTCTGTTCCTTCCTTAAATCTTTTTCTTATTTTACCCGGATCCGATCCCGCCCATTCGCCGTGATCCGCAACAATGATCTTTTTGCAGTGCCTAATGCCCTCTGGTCACATTCTTTTGTTTGTGTACATTCCGAATGGTTTTCTTCTTTTTTGGTTTCTGGGCGTCTTTTTTCCAGACTGTCTGCGCATGCATGTTCTTCCTGTTTTGCCGGGGATCGTTCTGCATGGTCCCGTCTGCCGGTTTCCGTGGTCTGATCAGACATTTCCTGTCGTAGCCGATCAGATCCTCACGTCCCGCAAGTGTCAGTGCTTCCCGCACAAGATTGTGGTTTTTGGGGTTGCGATATTGGATCAGCGCGCGCTGCATCGCTTTTTCATGCGGATTTCTGCACACATAGACAGGCTTCATGGTCACAGGATCTACGCCTGTATAGTACATCACGGTTGATATCGTTGATGGCGTAGGATAAAAGTCCTGCACCTGTTCGGGCATGTAGCCGATATCCCTCAGATACTCGGCTAGTGCAACAGCCTCCCTCAGTGTGGATCCGGGATGTGATGACATCAGGTATGGCACCAGGAATTGGTTTTTGCCGATCTGCTGATTCAGCCTGCGGTATTTTTCGGTAAATGCCTCGTACACAGCGTTTTCCGGCTTTCCCATTTTGGACAGAACAGTGTCGCAGATATGCTCCGGCGCCACTTTGAGCTGTCCGCTGATATGATGTTCGACAAGTTCCCGGAAAAACGTATCGTCCTTGTCCAGCATCAGATAATCGAACCGTATCCCGGAGCGCACGAACACCTTCCTGACATTCGGAAGCGCTCTCAGCCTGCGCAGGAGCGACAAGTAGTTGGAATGATCCACTTCAAGGTTGGGGCACGGCTTCGGACACAGACATTGCCTGTGCCTGCACACGCCGGCATGCAGCTGCTTTTGGCAGGATGGCTGTCTGAAATTCGCCGTCGGACCGCCCACGTCGTGGATATATCCCTTGAAATCCTGATCCTGCGTGATGCGCACTGCCTCCGCCACAATGGATTCGTGGCTGCGCACCTGCACCGTCCGCCCCTGGTGGAACGTGAGGGCACAGAAATTGCATCCGCCAAAGCAGCCGCGGTTGCTGATCAGGGAAAATTTGATCTCGGCGATCGCCGGCACGCCGCCCTGCGCCTCGTAGGAAGGATGGTATGTCCGCTGGTACGGGAGCGCGTAGACATCGTCCATCTCCTGCACAGAAAGCGGTTCCTGCGGGACGTTCTGCACGACATACACGCCGTTTGGATAAGGTTCTATCAGCGTCCTCCCGTTAAACGGATCCGTGTTGTCATACTGTATCTTGAAGCTTTTTGCATACTGCAGCTTATCCGCCACCATTTCATCATAGGATGACAAAAGCTCATAGTCGTATAGCCCGGAGATATCCTTTGTCTTGTATACGGTTCCCGCGATAAAGGACAGATCTCTCACCGCGATGCCGCTGTTCAGGGCATCGGCGATCTCTATGATCGACTTTTCGCCCATGCCGTACGACAGGATGTCTGCCTGGCTGTCGAGCAGGATCGACCGCTTGAAGGAATCAGACCAGTAATCATAATGCGCCATACGCCGGAGGCTTGCCTCGATGCCCCCGATAATGATCGGGATGTCCTTATATTTCCTGCGGATGAGATTGCTGTATACGACCGTGGCATGATCCGGCCGTCTGTACGCGGCGCCGCCGGGGGTGTAGGCATCTGTCTCACGGTGTTTTTTTGATACATAGTAATGGTTCACCATCGAATCCATATTCCCCGAGGAGACCAGAAAGCCAAGCCGGGGCGTGCCCAGCAGCGTGATGCTCTCATCATCCTTCCAGTCAGGCTGGGATATGATCCCGACGTGATATCCGTGGGAACAGAGGACGCGGGTGATGATCGCGTGCCCGAAGGACGGATGATCCACGTAGGCATCCCCCGTGACATATATAAAATCCAACTGTTCTATTCCAAGTTCCTGCACCTCTTCCATCGTCATCGGAAGAAAACCATTCGCAAGTGACAATACTCCGCCCTCCTTGTGCTGATAACCCTATGTTTCTAATGACTTGCTTTCAGATCGGCGATCTCTTTTTCTGAGAGCGGTCTGTAGGAACCCTTAGGCAGACCGGGATCCAGCGTCAGCGTTCCCATCGAAAGCCGTTTCAGGTAAGTGACAGAGCCGCCGACTGCCTGAACCATCCGCTTAACCTGATGAAACCTTCCTTCCGTGATGGTGAGCTCCATCGCGTACGAGTCCGCCGACTGGGAGATCCGTCGAACTTTCGCAGGCAGGGTGCGCGCCTCGTCCCCGATATCTACGCCGCACTCCAGCGAGGCGATCCCGTCTGCGGTGAGCACGCCGGAGCACTCCGCATAGTACGTTTTTTCCACATGTTTTCTGGGCGAAAGCAGCCTGTGCGCCAGATCCCCGTCGTTCGTGATCAGCAAAAGCCCTTCCGTGTCCTTGTCAAGCCGTCCCACGGGAAACAAATCTTTTCCGGCGGCACCGGACAACAGATCCATCACGGTGGGTTCGCGGTTGTCCTTTGTGGCAGTGACAACCCCTGCAGGTTTGTGGAGCATGTAGTAATACAGGTTCTGGTATGTGAACACTTTGCCCATATATACTACAGTGTCCCGCTTTTCGTCCAATTTGTGATCGGGACTACTGACAGGCATGCCATTGACAGACACAAGCCCTTTTTTGACGGCTTCCTTGATCTGGCTCCGCGTGCCAAGCTGCATATCGCATAAAAATTTGTCCAGCCTCATACCACAAGTCCTCCTGATCATCAATTCAGACACATAATTTGGGCAGATCCCTTATAAAATGTAACAGACACAGATTCCGGCGGACGCGGAGGTTTCGTATGCTGTTCAAAACGTTGGCGTATCTTCTGCTCATCATCATCATACTCGGAAAGCCCGAGGCTGCGTTCCAGTACGCCTATGAGGGGCTTTACCAGTGGGCAGCCAGAATGGTCCCGACCCTTTTTCCCTTTATGATGATCAGTTCCATCATGGTGTACAGCGGCGCTGCCCTGGAGCTTGGCACTATGCTCAGCCATGTGCTCAGAAGGATCTACCGATACAGCAGCTATGGCCTGTACGCAATATTCATGGGGTTCTTCTGCGGGTTTCCCATGGGTGCCAAGGTCGTCAGCGACTTGTATGAAAAGGAAAAGATCAGCAGATCCGAGGCGGATACCCTGCTTGCCTTCTGCAATAACATAGGTCCAGCATATTTTATGGGGATCATCATGCCGATATTGCATGAGTGCGGTTATCACAATACCTTGCCTTTTGTGTTTGGGATGTACGGCATCCCTGCGATATACGGGATCGTGATAGGGCGCCTGCGCGCTGCAAAGACCGGGCTGTCCGATACGTCCCCTGCCGGCGTGCAGTCCCTCATCTCCGATGTCCCCCGGCTCTCTCTCGCCGCGACACTGAAAAAATCGTGCATGGACAACACACAGGCGCTCATCATACTGGGCGGCTATATTACCTTTACCAATGCATTCCGGATCTTTCTGGATCTGATCCCGGTGTCTGTCAGCAGCAGGAAACTCCTGTCAAGCTTTCTCGAGATCATTGGCGGCGTCCAGGCAGTTTATACGACTGCGCTTCTGCCGGGTCAGAAAGTCTTCTGGATCATGACAGCCCTGTGCTTTGGCGGTGTTTCCTGCATCCTGCAGACGAGCAGCTTCCTGGAAAGATCAGGGCTGTCGGTCAGCCACTACATGAAACACAAAGTGCTGACCACCCTGATCTCCGCGGTATATTATTATGTGCTGACCATGAATCATTGATTCAGGCTTATGACATTTGATTCCGTGCTCCGGTCATACAGATTATAGGCTTTGAAGATCAGCGAATCCTTTTTGCCGTACCCCATGTTGACAGACACTGTCACGGTGGGACTGCCCTTTTCCCACGGCTGCAGTGCGGACCACGTCAGACCGTTGTCGTAAGAGTAGGAATAATACTGGATCACGGATTCCGCGTCGACTGCCGTCAGCTTCACTGTCGCGTATTTTCCCGTCCGGTCGTACTTGATCAGATCAGCGGTGACATACAGGGGCGGCGTGGTGTCGTTGCACACACGGCTCGACGGAACCGGGACAGCGAGCGGTGCGTAACCGCTGTAATCTGTCTTGCCGTCCTTTGACACAAGCCCAAAATATCTGGCGACGGCTTCCGCATCCCGCACACCGAATTCCTTCAGCAGTTCAGGCGACTGTATGTAGGGTGCATCATTGATGTTGTCCACATGACAGTGTTCCACAATGATTGCGGGGATATTGCGGAGACTGCTCTCGCGGATGATGCCATAGTAGTCGGATCTGCCGTTGCTGCCGATCCTGGTCTTGATACCGCGGTCAAACAGTCCCATCTCCTCAAACTGTGTCAGAAATTCATTGGCAGCAGAGTATCCCTGACTGTACAGCTTCCCGGTCGACGGTACCCACACTTCGCTCCCGTAGAGGGAATGGGACAGGGACATGTTGAAGTGCAGCGAATAGAGAAAGTCCGCATCCACGCTGGCGGCAAACTCAGCCCGCTCTTTGAGGGACATATCAATGTCTTTGGTATGTGTCAGATACACTTGTACGTTCTGGTATTTTTCCAGCTGCTCCTTCATGTACAGGGCGACAGTCATTGTGTAGGTCTTCTCCGGG
>ERZ808054.1096-NODE-1096-length-17780-cov-13.422866_pt1 | contig 17780 bp, 17 predicted proteins | sample MGYA00380201_ERZ808054 | MGnify/ENA primary metagenome ERZ808054 (study PRJEB31490, sample SAMN06133419) | mouse gut metagenome | isolation source: Z5_2 | host: mice | place: China: Chengdu | collected 2015-05 ... | reverse complement strand
GCAGATATGTATTATACGACACTGGCAGACAGAGTTCGTTTTTTCAAGGAAAGTAAGGAGGGCATTTTAATCATGTGCAAAGTCATGGAGGATATGAGAAAAGAATCTTTACAAGAGGGTATAAAAGAAGGGGCAATAAATACTGCTAAAAGAATGTTGGCAGATGGAATGTTGACATTTGAAAAAATTGCGGAATATGCAGGACTTCCTCTTGATGAAGTGAAAAAATTGAAAGCAGAATGAATGAAATAGAGGGAACGTAAAGAGCCAAGAAAAAATTCTTGGCTCTCTTAGATTTATAATACTAAAAATTACATCACTACATATAGCGCTTGGGCGATTCCCATATGCATTCGATATGTAGTATTTATTTTTACTTTTGGCCTAATATTTGCATGAGAGCGTTCTTTAAAATACCACCGTTGGTAAGGAACACCGTCTCTGTACTCCTCTATATAGGCTATAATATTCAATTCAAACAGTAATTGCAATACATAATCTGCCGATTGAAAAATTAGTGGTTTAGAATTTCCTTGATTGCCTATATGTGTTGTAAATTTGTTGTATGCCAGAACAAAATCATTATAGTTAAATTCTCTCCATTTTACATCCACATATGGCTTTAGGTACTGGAAGAAATTTCTAAACAAATCAAAGTCAGAAGCAGGATGGTAAAAGGCAAGATTGTCTCTTATTTCGCCTGGTAAATAGTGAGAATACTCTGAAATAATAAACCGGCATGGCCTTCAAAATCTTTTGCGGATTCTGAAGCCGTGCCGGCTTTCTATGTAATTGCATGTATTTGATTAAAGCTGAAACCGGGGAATTACGCCTTGTAATTGACCAGTTCATCCAACAGGCTTGCCAGTTTTGCATCCATTTCCTCGTCGTTAAACTGACAGGTGCCGACCGCTTTATGACCGCCGCCGCCGTATTTTAACATCAGGCTGCCGACATTAACGTTGGAAGTCCTGTTCAGAACGCTGTATCCGACCGCGGCCGAACAGCCCATTCCGCCTTTGCCGTTTACAATCCAGACCGAAATATTCTGTTCCGGGTACATGCTGTAAATCAGAAAACGGTTGCCGGAATAAATCGGGTCTACGCCGCGCAGATCAGAGATGATAACGTCTTTTTCCACACGGGTATGTGCTTTCACCATTTCCTTAAATTTGGCGTCCTGTTCGTTGTAGACGTCAATACGCTCTTTTACATCCGACAGGGCGAGAATTTCTTCGGTGCTCATGGTGCGGCAGCATTCCATCAGTTTTTCCATCAGCTGATAGTTGGAGATGGTGAAATTCCGCCATCTGCCGAGACCTGTTCTCGGATCCATCAGAAATCCTACCAGTATCCATCCGGTCGGGTTCTGGATTTCGTCGATTGTCAGGTTGCCGGAATCGACTTTGTCAACCGCGGCCATCATATCGTCGAAGTGGGAGAAACGTTCCTGTCCGCCGTAATATTCATAAATGATGCGGGCGCAGGACGGGGTGATACGGCTCTCTCCCTTATACTTTCCGGCAAGTTCGTTGCGCTCGTGTTCGCTGGAGTGATGATCGAACCACAATCCGCAGCCTTCTACGAAAGGAACATTGGCGAGTACGTCATTCTCTGTAATTTCTACAAGACCATCCTGCAAATCTTTGGGATGAGCAAATTTCCAGCTGTCGATCAGGCCGACTTCTTTTAAAAGGGCCCCGCACGCCAGACCGTCAAAATCGGAACGGGTAACTAATCTCATAATGATGTCTCCTTTGCTTGTCTGATGTATTTGGTTGTTAATGAATTGTCTGATAAAATTATATAAGAAAATAAGGAGTTTTTCAAGATGATTTCTGCTGTTGGTAATAATCCGGAACATGCTGCCCCGTCAGCCGCAGCCGCCCGCAGCAGCATGTTCTCTTTGGCAGCGCGCTCCCGCTCCGCGAAAGGCGGCAGCGGTACTAAGGTTCAAAAGCAGCGCAGGACTGCTTTCGAACCAAGTGCCGGCGCCTTTCAAGGGCTGCCGCCAGAGAATCATGCAGCAGCGGGCGGCTGCGGCCGGCGGGGCAGCATGTGCAAAATAGAGTGGAACTGTTATTTCAGCCGGATATATCCGTCCAGTCCGGACCGGATTTCTCCGGCGGTCTGTGATTCGGTCTGCCACAGGCTGTTGTTATATCCGTCGGGATAGAGCAGAAAATCCTGTTTACGGTCTTTGTCTATGACAAAGAGCAGCGTGTAATTAAGCTCTTCGCCGGCGGACATTTCCCGGAAGAAAAAGCTGCTGCGGGAATCATTGTCGGTATTGACTGCCTGATCGAACCAGACTGCGGAATTATCCATCTGTAAGTCGTAGTGTTCTTCGGGGACGGATGTGCAGTAGTTTTCCGACCAGGTAAGTGCGCCGTCCCGGGTTTTATCCGTATACTGCAATATGAAATTGAAAGGCACTTCGGCGGTGCTTCCATAGCGGTGTACTTTGATGTTGACGCGGAGAAATTCCTGTTCCGTCTGTTCTTCTGCGAGAAGACTGCCGTTTTTGTCGTATTTCATTCTCGTGTACGGGCGCAGGGTTTTATCTGTGTTCAGCCAGTCGTTGAATCTCGTATAATCGAAGAAATTTTCTGCCTCATACCCGTCAGCGCTTTCCAGAAATTCATAGTCTGTGATCGTGTAGCCGCAGGCGCCGTCGTCGACCAGCAATTCTTCACCGATGGAATAGATTTTGCTGTCGGGAATGCCGAGCGATATCAGGGCATCCCAGTTTTTCTGGCTTTCCAGAGCGGCCTGTGCGGCCTCGTTTTCTTCTTTTTCACGAAGCGCTTTTTCCTCCGTGCTTTCATAGCTGCCGTCGCCCACGCGCGTTACGGTCAGGCTGTCCGCAAACCGCAGGAGTTCTTTGTGGTCAAAGGAATAAGCCGCGACGATCTGCAGTACATATCCTTCTTTTTCGTTGAAAAGGAAAATACAGCCGGGAGTCAGGTTTGTGTCGGCATCCCGGAACGAGATGACATCGGCGGCCATGCCGCTTAACGTTTTGTGTTCGACTTTTTCGATGTGATCGACGCTGATCTGGTTGTTTATTTTTTCGAGTTCGGCCGTCGTATAGATGGGCATGATGGTAATCCATCTGTCATCGTCCGCATAGTATTTGCCGTCGCCGTTGTCGTGAAGGCCTTCCGGGATATAGCCGGCCGTTATCCGATATTCGCCCGGCATGAGTTCATAATTTAACGAAAAATCATAGATGAGTTGATCTTCATTCCGGCGTTCCGTTTTTTGAAAATAAACGACTGCCGCATAGACAAAAGAAGGTATTGCGATGACAAGGATAATTACCGCGGCGGCGCTCATCCAGTTTCTGACTGCTGTTTTACGTCTTTTCATTCTTTCAGTTTCTCCCTTCCGAATCTGCCTGTAAGCTTCCTGCATTTTGTCTTCCACGATTTTGGGAAGCATTTCTTCTTTATTTTTATTCATCGGAGTCCTCCTTTTTCCTGACCGGCCGTTATTTCGCCGCGCAGTATTTCGCGCCCGCGCTTCAGCCGGGTTGCAACCGTTGTTTCTTTCATCTCCATGCAGGCCGCGATTTCTTTTATTTTCATTTCATAGACATAATATAAGGTAAAAATACTGCGGTCCTGTTCCTTCAACGGTTCGATCAGTTCCTGAAATTCCTGTATACCATCGTCCTCCTCATGATATTCAGATTCCGGTATTTCGTCGGTTGGAATCGTCTGTTTCTGTTTTTTCAGAATATCTTTACAGTTGTTGATCAGAATCCGTATCATCCATGTTTTAAAATAGGCATTCTGTTTCAGGGAACCGATTTTTTCATAGCAGTTCAGGACGGTTTCGGCCATTGCGTCGGCCACATCCTCCTGATTTCGGAGAAAACCTTTGGCAACTTTGTACATGCTCTGTTTGTTTTCTTCCATCAGCGCTATGAAGGCTTCGGCATTCCCCTTTTTTGCTTTTTTCACAAGAAGCTCCACCCGTTTTGTCTCCTTTCGTATCGATGCTTTCAGTATTGCCGTAATTGCGGCGGATACAGGCTGGCCGGCCTGTATTTCTGTATATTAGACAGCCGCGCCGGGGAAAAAATTGCAGGGAAGGCAGTTTTTTCTGAAAATATGTCTCATTCGGCCGGGGGAATCACGTTGACTTGCGCTCTGAAAGGGAATAAGATACATTATAAAGAACTTAGCATGGATGTTTACGGGAGACAAGGACGTTATGGAACGGATAAGGAAAAAAGACGGGGAGAAAAATACGGCGCAGGTGCTGGATATGACGACGGGAAATCCCTATTCTCTGATGTTGAAATTTACAATGCCTCTTCTTTTGAGCCAGATATTCCAGCAGATGTATAATACGGCGGACGCTTTTATTGTGGGTAGATATCTGGGAACGAATGCGCTGGCGGCCGTCACTTCGTCGGGAAATCTGATCTTTTTGCTTGTCAGTTTTTTCATGGGGCTTGCGATGGGAGGAGGCGTGGTTATTTCCCGGTATTTCGGGGCCGGAGACGAAAAACAGGTGTTTCGTTCCGTCCATACGATGATGGCTTTTGGGATTGCCTGCGGGCTGGTTTTGACGGTGGTCGGCGTGGCGTTTACTCCGACGTTTCTTGTCTGGATGCGTACCGACCCGGAAGTCATGCCGGAGGCCGTTTCCTATTTCCGCTATTATTTTCTCGGAGCGCTTGCGGTTGTTATGTATAATATCTGCTGCAGCATTATGAATGCGGTCGGAAACAGCAAGAGGCCCCTGTATTATCTGATCTTTTCTTCCCTTGTCAACATTGTGCTGGATTTGCTTTTTATCGGCGGATTCGGATGGGGCGTCTGGGCGGCGGCCGTGGCGACGGTCATTTCACAGGCGGCGAGCGTGGCGCTTTGCATGACTTATCTGCTGCGGGAAGGAAATATTTATACGGTGGTGTTATCCAAAATTCGTTTTCATAAAGAAATTCTGCTCGAAGTCATCAGTTATGGACTTCCTTCCGGTGTGCAGAATTCCGTCATTGCGTTTGCGAATGTGATCGTCCAGTCCCAGATCAATTCCTTTGGCAGGCTGGCGATGGCAGGCTACGGCATTCATGCGAAGATCGAAGGTTTTGTATTCCTTCCTGTCAACAGCTTTAATATGGCGGCAACCACTTTTATCAGCCAGAATCTCGGCGCGAGGCAGTACGACCGGGCCAGAAAGGGCGCGCGGTTTTCGATTCTTGCAGCCGTGCTTATGGCCGAAGCCATCGGAATATGTTATTACGTTTTGGCGCCGCAGTTTATCGGGCTGTTTGACAAAACGCCGGGAGTCGTTGCGTATGGCGTGACGCAGGCGCGGATTGTCTCTCTTTTCTATCTGCTGCTTGCCTTTTCCCATTCGGTGGCGGCGGTATGCAGGGGCGCGGGCAAAGCCTTTGTGCCGATGCTCGTCATGCTGGTTGTCTGGTGCGGCATAAGAATCGGTTATATTATCGCTGTGATGCGGCTGTTTGAGGAAATACGGTATGTATTCTGGGCCTATCCGCTGACCTGGAGCATCAGTTCGGTCATTTATCTTCTGTATTATCTGTTTTCCGACTGGGTGCACGGATTTGAGAAGAAGACAAAGAAATAAGATGAGGCGGCTGCGATGAAACTTTCCGATTTTGCCAGAATCTGTATTGCAAACGGTGAGACGCATATCCATGCGAAAGAACTGACGAACAGAGTGAAAGTCTTTACCGCCTGGGACAGGGAAAAGTACACGCTGGGAAAACCGGGAGATTTTCTGGCGGTACGGTGCGATGACCGGAATGATATTTATGTCGTGGAGCGGGATGTTTTCTTTAAAACTTATGATAAAGTGCAAAAACCGGGGGAAGAAAAGACTGTCTGCGGCGAAAAATCCTGACAGGATGCGAATTTGTACTTTATATTTCGGTTCGTCTATGATAATATGGTAGTATTGACGGATTAACTGAGGAGGCAGCACATGGAAGTCGTTTCCAAAAACTTTATAGAGCAGATAATAGAAAAAGATTTGGCGGAAGGCGTTTGTGATACCGTGCACACGAGATTCCCGCCCGAACCGAACGGTTATCTTCATATTGGGCATGCGAAAAGCATACTTTTAAATTACGGTCTTGCGGAAAAGTACCATGGCAAGTTCAATATGCGTTTTGATGATACGAATCCGACGAAGGAGAAGAACGAGTTCGTTGAATCCATTAAAGCCGATGTGGAATGGCTTGGCGCGGACTATGAAGACAGATTGTTCTTTGCATCCAATTATTTCGGCGAAATGTATGAGTGTGCAGTAAAACTGATTAAAAAGGGCAAGGCCTATGTGTCCGAGCTGACCGCGGAACAGATGCGGGAATACAGGGGAACGCTGACCGAGCCGGGGAAAGAGGATCCCAACCGCAACAGAAGCGTCGAGGAAAATCTGACGCTGTTTGAAGAAATGAAGAACGGAAAATATGCGGACGGCGAGAAAACGCTCCGGGCCAAAATCGATATGTCCTCTCCGAATATCAATATGCGGGACCCGATTTTGTACCGTGTGGCGCATTTGTCCCATCATAATACGGGCGATGCGTGGTGCATTTATCCGATGTATGATTTTGCACATCCGATTGAGGACGCCATCGAGGGCATTACGCATTCTATCTGTACGCTGGAATTTGAGGATCACAGACCCCTTTATAACTGGGTGGTGGAAGAGCTCGAATATCCGCATCCTCCCAAACAGATCGAGTTTGCCAAGATGTATCTGACGAATGTCGTTACGGGCAAACGGTATATTAAGAAACTGGTGGAAGACGGCATTGTGGACGGATGGGACGATCCCAGGCTTGTGTCCATTGCGGCGCTTCGCAGAAGAGGATTTACACCGGAATCCATCCGGCGCTTTGTCGATCTGTGCGGCGTATCGAAGGCCAATTCTTCCGCGGAATATTCGATGCTGGAATATTGTATCCGGGAAGATCTGAAACTGAAAAGGCCGCGCATTATGGCGGCGCTCGACCCGATTAAACTGGTGATCGACAATTATCCGGAAGGACAGAGCGAAATCCTGACGGTAGCGAATAATCTGGAGAACGAAAGCCTCGGAACGAGGGAAGTTCCTTTTGAAAGAGAACTCTATATTGACAGAGAGGATTTCATGGAGGAACCGCCCCGGAAATATTTCCGGCTTTTCCCGGGAAATGAAGTCAGGCTGATGCACGCTTATTTTGTTACCTGTACCGGTTTTGAAAAGGATGCGGACGGAAAAGTAACGGTGGTTCACTGTACCTACGACCCTGCGTCCAAAGGCGGCAACAGCCCGGACGGGCGCAAAGTAAAAGGTACGATTCACTGGGTACCGGCGTCTTCTTCCGTCAAAGCACAGGTCAGACTGTATGAAAATATTGTGGATGAGGAAAAAGGGGTATATAATGAGGATGGAAGCCTGAATCTGAATCCGGATTCCCTGACGGTGCTGCGTGACTGCCGGTTGGAACCTTCCGTCAGCGGCGCGAAAGCATACGACAGCTTCCAGTTCGTAAGACAGGGATTTTTCTGTGTGGACTGTAAGGACTCGAAGCCGGGTGAACTTGTGTTCAACCGCATCGTATCGCTGAAAAGCTCCTTTGTTTTACCGAAAGAGCAGAAAAACTGATAAACTTTTAACTATATAATTCATGATTAAAAAGAAGTAGGAGGAAACACCAATGTCAGATTTATTGTCAGGATTGGAGCAGTTCGGACTGGGCAATTTAAAAAACATGAACCTGTATGACGAACCTGCCAAAAAGACAGCAGATGAAAACGGAGGGAAACCCGCTGCGGCTCCGGTAGTGATGCAGGAACAGGATTATCTGTTCGACAAGGCTTATACCTGTCCGATCTGTGATAAGGAGTTTAAGGCGAGGACTGTCAGGGTCGGCAAGGTAAAACTGGCTGGTACGGATCTCGATCTGAGGCCGAAGTATGACCAGGTAGACCTGTTAAAATACGATATTATCATGTGTCCCCACTGTGGATATGCGGCGCTCAGCAGATTTTTCAAATTCGTAACGACACCGCAGGCCAAAAACATTAAAGCAACCATTTCCGCATCTTTTAAACCGAAGGATGAGGTAAAAGAAACTTACAGCTACGACGATGCGCTGGAACGCTATAAACTGACGCTGGCAAACGCGATCGTAAAACAGGCGAAACCGAGCGAGAAAGCCTATATCTGCCTGAAAACGGCATGGCTTCTGCGCGGAAAAGGCGAGCATATGGACACGGCTGCTGCGGATTACGAGGCGCAGAAGAAAAAACTGGACGAAGAAGAGAACGAGTACTTACATAATGCGCTGGAAGGTTTTCTTGCCGCAAGACAGACGGAGAACTTTCCGATGTGCGGTATGGATGAGCCGACCGTGGATTATCTGATTGCGGTGCTTTCGATGCGCTTTGAACAGTACGATGTGGCGACCAGGCTGGTATCCGGCATTCTGACCAATCCGTCTGCGAACCCCCGTATGAAGGATAAGGCGAGAATGGTTAAGGAAATGCTGGTCAAGAAAATCAAAGAAAGAAATGCTGCCAAAAAATAAGGCGGGATGACGGTCGTATCATATGAAAGAACTGCCTGTTCAGATACAATTAGACCCGGAAGACACCAGGCATTTATATGAGCAGATCTATGAATTTATCCGGGAAGAAATCCGTTCGGGAAATCTGCTGACGGGAGAGAAGCTTCCGTCATCCAGATATCTTGCGGAATCTTTGCAGATTTCCAGGACAACGGTGGATATGGCATACGGACAGCTCGTTTCGGAAGGATATCTGGAGGCGAGACCCAAGCGGGGATATTATGTCTGCGCGATGGAAGGGCTGTATGATATTCCGGCGGCAGACAGGATTTTGGAGCGGCTGCCGGGAGAAGGAAACCGCTGCCGGAAGGACGGGGTTTCGGGGGAAGCAATGGTGCTTTCCGGCGAAAGAATGTCCCCCGGCGGGAAACATGCGGAAAATGCCGGGAAATACCGGTATGATTTTTCGCCCAATGCGATCGACATGTCTCTTTTTCCATATATGACATGGAAGAAAATAACAAAAAATATTCTGGTGGATGCAAGAAGCAGCCTGTTTTCGCTCGGTGAACCGCAGGGGGACCGGGCTCTGCGCGTGACGATAAGCCGTTATCTGCACGCGTCCAGAGGCGTGAATTGCGGGCCGGAACAGATCATTATCGGAGCAGGGAATGACTACCTGCTTCTTTTGCTTGAGAAAATACTCGGACGCCATATCCCGGTCGCGATGGAAAACCCGACTTATCAAAAGGCGTGCCGGATTTTTCAGTCTTTTGCTTATCCCGTTTCGTTTATACCGATGGATGAAAGCGGCATGCGGACCGGAGCGCTCCGGGAAAGCGGGGCGCAGCTTGCCTATGTGATGCCTGCGCATCAGTACCCGTCGGGAATTGTCATGCCGATCGGCAGAAGAATGGAGCTGTTAAAATGGGCTTCGGAAAGGGAAGAACGTTATCTGATTGAAGATGATTACGACAGCGAGTTCCGTTATCGCAGCAAACCGATTCCGGCACTCAGGGCCTCGGATCATAACGATAAAGTCATCTATATCGGTACTTTTTCCAAAGCGATTGCGCCGGCGATCCGCATCAGCTATATGGTGCTCCCGGCCCGGCTGTTGAGGAAATACAGAGAAACATGCAGCTTTTATTCTTCCACGGTATCCAGAATCGATCAGGCTATTTTAAATGAATTTATCAGGGACGGTTATTTTGAAAGATATCTGAATAAAATGCGGAAACATTATCATGGAAAGCAGGAACTGCTGCTTGGCGGACTAAGGGAAATGGAAAAAGATTTTGTGATTTCCGGTGAGAATGCCGGCCTTCATATTTTGTTGACGGATAAACAAAACCGCAGCGAAGAAGAGCTGCAAAGACGCGCGGAAGGGGTCGGCATCAAAGTATACCCCATGGGGGATTTTTACATGGAAACACCGCCCCGGACGAATCGGAAAGCGGCGGTTATTCTCGGTTATGGGGCCCTGCCGTTGGAGGATATCCGGGAAGGAATCCGGTTGTTAAAGGCGGCCTGGCAGGGATAGGACGGCGCACCGGGGCGCGTCCGCCGGCGGTTATTCGTCCGCCGATGCTAATGATAAGCCATTTTTTTCAGCATCATCAGATAACTGACGGTCTCTTCATAGAGCATCTCCGGCTGGAAAGAAGCATCCTGAAAATGTTCCGTCATCAGACCTTTGATGGTATATTCCAGCATGGCGTCCAGTTTCGCGAGGTCAATGTTTTCCGCAAGACGGCTGGTGTTTGCCCGGGACATAATTTCCGCGTAAACGTCCGACAATACGTTTCGCTGTTCTTCGACGGCCAGAAGCGCCTCTTTGACATTTTCGCTTTTGGAACGGTCAAGGAACTGCTGCATGTAGGGATAATTTTTGAGTACCTGCATTTTGGCAAATTCAATCTGCTTGCGCAGCTCAAAATAGTCGGTCGTACTGCCTGTGTCAATGACTCCTCTGGTCAATTCCAGTTTCATAAATCTGACACTGTAATCATATAAAAAAGTATACAGTCCCAGCTTGCTTCCGAAATAGTGGAACAATAATCCTTTGCTGATGCCCGCTTCGGTGACAATATCGTCAGTACTGGCGTGTTTATATCCGTTTAAAGCAAAAAGCTTCAGGGACGCATTAATCATCCGATCCTGTTTTTCTTTATTTAAGTCAAAAAATTTTTCATTCATCAGCTGGTCCTCTCGATATAAAAGTAGTAATGGTCTGGCATTTCGGATGATGATTTTCCGTAGATGTGAAAAGCGGCACAGATTGGCTTTAAAATGACAGATATTGACTTTACGGGTCGAATTTTAATATAACATAATTGGAGGCCAGATTCAATGATTTAGAAAAACTAGTTCCTACTTTTTTATGGGCTACAAGATGTTGTATCGTGTTTCCGCCGCGTCACGAAGGGCGCCCGGCCGGACTGCACATAGTTTTTCTTTGGAGGCACGCTTCCGCTCCGCGAAAGAATGCAGCGGTACTAAGCTTCAATGCAGCAAGCTGCCTTTTCGCTAAGTGCCGGCATTCTTTCAAGGGCCTCCGCCAGAAAAACTATGTGCAGTCCGGCCGGGCGCCCTTCGTGACGCGGCGGAAAATAAATTTTTTGTGGAGATTTTATACATATTCCCTTTTCATTTTCACAAAATAGTATTAATATATTGTTAAAAGGAACGGTGAAAGGAGACTTCCACATGGCAAAAAAATTTGGTAAATTTCTCATGACAACAGCGGCTCTGGGAGCGATTGCTGCAAGCGCATACTATTTTCTGTGGAAAAAGGATGCGGAAGCGGACGATGATTTTGATGAAGAGGAAGATTTTGACGATTTCGACGAGGATTTGGACGAAGAAGAATCTTCCAAAGCAGAGGCAGACCGCAAGTATGTTGATCTGGACCTGACAAAAGCGGCGGAAACAGCGGCGGAGAAGGTCGAAGAGGGCGCGGAAGCGTTTAAAGAGGGATTGAACGCGGTGAAAGCTGAGACAACGGAAAAAGTTGTCGGAGCAGTTGACCAGGCTGGGAAAGCAGTCGGTGAGGCGGCTGCAAAAGTAGAAGAATTTTTCGATGATGAAGATAATTCTATGGATGCCATTTAGCATCACAGCACGGCAGCAGAGAACTGGCGCGCCGCCCTGTATGGGGTTGTGTTCATTGATATACATGGCGGGCACGGCAGTTTTGCCGGATTGACAGGATTGGTATTGAAATTTTGATGATAGGAAGCGCAGGCAGTCAGGCTTGCGCTTATTTGGCGTAAGGAAAGTTCTGACAGGGGTTTTGAAAAAGGTTATATAAGAATTGTAAGAAACGGGGGGCGGTTATGTATCGATTGCTGATTGTAGATGATGAAGAGGATATCCGTAACGGTATGTCCAGGGGAATCCCATGGAAGGAATGGGGATTTACGGTAGTCGGAATTGCGGAAAATGGGGAAGAAGCGGTTTTTTTGACGGAAAAGGAAAAACCGGATGTGGTTTTATCGGATATTCGGATGCCCAAAATGGATGGCGTTGAATTGATGCAGTATCTGCATGATAATCTGCCGGAAATAAAAATCGTCATCCTGAGCGGATACAATGATCTGGAATATCTGAACATGGCGATTAAAAACCAGGTGACGGAGTATATGCTGAAACCGACAGACATCGATGAGTTCGAGCAGTTGTTCCGGAAGATCAGAAAAAATCTGGATGAAGAGAAGAGCAGAAGAGAAGAGCTGAATCAGCTGAAGCTTGCCGCAATGCAGAGTCAGGCGCTTTCCTATGAAACGGTGCTCAATAACCTGCTGGATGGTTATGTAGGCGACAGCCGGGAATATGCCTGGAAACAGGAATTAGAGAAAGAGGGAATGGATTTTAACGCCTGTGTGATGGTGATTCTGGATACCGCATCGGAGAGCGAGGATAACAAAGACGACAGCTACCGCCTGAAACAGCGGATTATCCGTTACTGCAATTCCAGGCAGATGCAGTGGGTCAGCCGGTTTTTCCTTTATAGAGGGGGGGACATATTGTCGGTCTGGTGACGCTTGAACAGATGCGGTTTGAAGAGCCGGGACCGGAGATGCGCCTGCTGAGTGAATGTGTCGAAGAAATGCAGGCGGAAATCGGAGACATTTACGGCATGGCGCTTCGGGCCGGCATCAGCGATCTGTGCCGCGACGAGCGGATGCTTCCGCGCATTTATCAGGAGACGGAGGCGCGCATGTCCAGTGTGGAGCCGGATCTGTTGAATAACCAGAAAAAGAGCAATCTGCTGGTTACGGCAGTCAGAGAATATATTGACAGGGAATTTACCTCCAATATGCTGTCGCTGGAAACGGTAGCGGAGCGGTTCAACAGGAACCCGGCCTACATATCGAAAGTGTTTAAAAAGGGAACGGGATTCAATTTCAGCGACTATATTACGCAGAAGCGGATGGAAAAGAGCAAGGCGCTTCTGCGCGATATGTCCCTTAAAGTATATGAAATTGCCGAAATGACCGGCTATGCGGATGTATCCAATTTTATTAAGGTCTTTCGAAAAAAATGCGGGATGAGCCCTAACGAATACCGCAGCCTTATGTAACATGGAGCCTGGCGTATGGATAAAAAAAGAAAAATGCGTATTGGGAAAAGAATAAAGGATTATATCGAACAAAGCCTGCGCCGTCAGCTTGTATTCTGGCTGCTGGCAGGAGTTCTGTTTCCGCTGTCGCTGGTGATCAGTATTCTTTTCGGACAGACAAGGCAGGAAATGAGGAATCAGAAGGTTTCCGAGATTCATCGGAGAATGCAGGAAACGGCAGACGAAGTTGACCGTTTGTTAGACAGTGTCGGCGCAGTCTCCGATATGTTTGCTTATGATGAAGAAATTGGCGGATATCTGAAAAAGGAATACGATAAGGTATCGCTGGAAAAGAGAAAGGATATTTATGAGCTGATAAATTATTTTAACATAACGGATCCTCTTTCAAAACAGGCAAGGCTCAGCGCGATTTACTGTCCCAACGGCCAGGTACTGAATTTTCTGGATCCGCTGTGGGACGGAGTGGAAGTTGCGGAACGGATGAAAGAAATCGGCGCTGAGAAGAAAGAAAATCTGTCCATTTTAAAATGGTATCCGCTGGCGGATAACTTTTTACGACAGGAGCCGGATGGGAATGCCAGGCTGGGGAAAGTGGTGACGGGCATGAGGCGTATCATCAACTTCTCGTCCGGAAACTGGATATGCACGCAGTTTTTTCTGCTGCCCGAACAGAATTTTTATGATATATACAGGGAATCCGCGCTGGAACTGAAAGGGATGGTCTATATTCTGGACGGAAACGGCGGGCTGATTTCGTCTTCCGAGCGGGAGGCGGTACAGGAAGGGAACGTGCCGCAGAGCGTATTGGAGCTGGCCGGACAGGCAGAAGAAACGTATTTCCGGAGCCGTTATCAGGGAAAAGAATACTTTGTGGAGTGCATCGGGCTTCAAAACGCGGACTGGCAGATGATTTCCATTGTTCCGGCGGATTCCGCAACGGAATATGTGGACCGCTTATTCAGACGGATGGTCATTGTCATGATTCTGTGTATGATAGGATGTATTGCCCTGATCACATGGATTTCACACCGGTTTTTGCAGCCGGTGGAAGTTTTGGATGCGTCCATGCGGGAGGTGTATAAAGGGAACCTGGAGGCGTATGTCAATCCTGACGCGTATCACGGGGAAATTAAAAGCATGATGATTTACTATAATGATATGCTGATGCAGAACGTGCGTTATATAAATGATATCGTGGAAGCGGAAGAGAAAAAGAAACAGCTGGAGCTGGAAGTGCTGATGGGCCAGATCAATCCTCATTTTCTTTATAATACGTTGGAAAATATTGTGTGGAAATCCAATGAAGCGGGAATGCCGGATATCGGAAGGCTGGCGGCGTCGCTCGGCAGGCTGTACCGGTTATCCATCGGAAACGGGGAAACGATCACGGGCATCCGGCAGGAGCTTGAGCATGTTACGGCTTATGTCAGCATTCAGAAGAGCCGCTATAAGGAGCGGGTGAATTTCGAGCTGGATGCGGACAGCGAAAGACTGAGAGAGTATTCCATGATTAAGCTGACGCTTCAGCCGGTGGTGGAAAACTGTTTTATGTATGCGATGGAAAACATCAATCATCCGTTGAAGATCCGCCTTTCCGTCCGTATTCTGAAGGATACGATCCGGTTTCAGGTAGGGGATAACGGGAGCGGCCTGACGAGACGCCAGCTGGAAGGTGTGCGCAGACAGATAGAAGAGGGGCATGTCCGCGAGGAAGCCCCAAAGGGACAGAAGAGAAGAGGGACCGGAATCGGCCTGTACAGCGTCAGGGAGCGAATCGCTATTTACACAGGGCAAAATGACAGTGTCCGGATTCGAAGTAAATCCGGAGTTGGCACTATTGTTACCATTACCATACCGAAGCAGAAGCAAAAAGACAAGAATTGCCAATAAAGGTAAAATCCTAACGATAGATTTTGGTCGAATTGCACGATACAATATAGACATCAAATAAATTGTTGGGAGGAAACGGAAAATGAAAAGAAAAAGATTACTTGCGTTATCTCTTTGTGCGGCAATGGCAGTAACTTCTATTGCGTTACAGTTATAGGTACTTTAGTCGATTTGACCTACGAATTTGTAATAGACAGTCAACTTCTGCTCTTTCTCTCCGTTGACCATAACTGGATTGTGTACTTCTATCTTTTCTATCAGCGTGTTCAATACCGTTGCTGTCAGTTTCTTCATGCCTACGCACTGTGCAAGGCTCTCTGTAAACTGCTCCGCATTGGTAACAGCGGCAGATTTCGCTTTATGCTGTCTTTCCAGTTCCAACAGCTTTTCCTCATTTGCATCCTGTTCCTGCTCATAATGCGCCGACATCATGGTGAATTTCTTTTCCGACAGCTTACCGCCGGAATAATCCTCATACAGCCGGATATACATCTGGTCAAGTTCAGCGTTCCTCTTTTTGAGTTTCTCAATCTCCGCCTTTACTTTTTCCGACCGTTCTGCGTTGCTTTCATTCATGCTTAGAAGTACGTTGTTTATGAATTTTTCTTTGTCTTTCATTGCTTTTACTGCGTGCCTGTCAATATCCGCTTTTATAGCGTTTTCAATATCCCCTGCGCTAATCCGGTGTGCGGTGCAGAAATTCGCCCCTTTTTTACGGTAAGTGGTGCATTGGTAATAAGTCTTGTCCAATAAATCCCTGTCAGGATTGCGGTTGTCCGTATGTATCAAAAGCGTCTGCCCACAATCAGGGCATTTCAGAAGCCCTCTGAAAATATTCTCGTAACCGGATGTGCACGGCTTGACTTTTGTGTGCCTGTCAATAATGTCATTTGCCGTCTGCCATACCTCTTTGGTGACAATCGCCTCATGCACATCTTCCAAGACTTCCCTGTCAACCCGCCGGATATATCCCCTGCCCCTGCATTTGAATGTCGGCTTTGAAGTGCTATGCACATACATACCGCCTTTATACACGGGATTGCGGATAATCCTTGTAATAACCTCCTGTTTCCAGTCATACCAGTAATCCTCGCTGCCCGAATCATGCTGGGAGAAAAACTCCTGCTTGTAATAGCTCGGTTTTGGGATTTTCCTCTCATACAGCACCTTGCCGATACGGTTTGTTCCATACCCTTGCAGGGCAAAGCTGTATATCAGCCTGACAGTGGGCGCAGTCGCTTCATCGACAATCAAATGATTTTTGTCCTGCGGGTCTTTCATGTAGCCGAATGGTGCAGTCGTTCCCATGAATTTCCCTTCCAACGCCCGTATATGCTTACCGCTCTTGACCTTTTTGGAAATATCTCTCGAATAAAATTCATTCAGGATATTTTTGAAAGGCGTGATGTCAAGCCCTCCGCTCTGTTCGGAATCCACACCGTCATTGACTGCAATATAGCGTACATGGTGCTGCGGGAAAAACACTTCAATGTATGCGCCGCTTTCAAGATAGTTCCTGCCAAGACGGGAGAGGTCTTTTGTGATGACCGTATCAATCTTCCCATCTTCAATATCGGCTATCATTCTCTGAAAACTCGGTCTTTGGAAATTTGTGCCGGAATAACCGTCGTCCACATAGAAAGCATAAGCAGCTTTTCCCATTTCCCTTGCAAATTTTTCAAGGATAGCTTTCTGGCTCTGGATACTCATGCTGTCGCCAACATTCCCATCATCCTGTGACAGTCTGCAATATAAAGCTGTGATTTTTGTTCCGTTCCCTTTCATCTGTTTACCTCCATAAAAGGGCGGAACACACTACCCATATTATAGCATGACCGCCCGCAGAATTAAACCGTTTTTCCGACAATTTCCTCAATATTTTTCCTGACCGTTTCCTCATTGATTTTGCGGAAAGCGTCTTCCATGCTCTGACCGCCAAGGTAGATACGTTCCACGACAATCCGTGTCGAAGTTCTTCTGTTTTCGTTCCTGCCCTTTTTCTTATCCCTCATTCAGTTTCCTCCCTTCAGACGCAAAGAAGGCAGTTACAAACTGTTACGTTCATAACTGCCCTTACGCTGTTTTTTACAACACAAAAAAATTACAAATCCGTTCTCTTTTGCCTTTGCTTTGTAATCCAGTAAACTCACATACAAGTGGCAGGTCAGTACGCTGCCCACATCGGAATTGCACCGTCATTTTATGACTGAATTTTATACATAATTTCAGAAGTATCATTATCACGGATATGCTTCATCGCCCCGCACAACTGCTGTGCATTTTGTCAGGTTCTTATCGCTCCATGCCTTTATTTTTCACTCTGTTTCAAATCAGAGCAGGCACATCCCGGCGCACCTACTTAGTGGCTACACATATCCTCACGTCCTGTATGTTCTGCAATATTCAGTTGTCAAATTGCCCGTCAAAAAATGCTAGACAGCCCTCTACCGCATCATACATTTTTTGAGCTTCTCCTGTTCGTAGGGAGTGAGCGTATTGTTGTACGACTTGTAACCATTCTCCTTCCCCCCAGCCCCTTTATTATAGTAAAAGGTAAATGTGCAAAATTCCTTCCTATTTACCAAAACTTTTTCAGAATTTTTCCGTCAGTATGGGCGGTAACTCCCATATTGGTTTTGGTCAGCCTGCCTATGCAGGCTAAAACCCGCCTGCATTCCATTTCTGGAATAGCAAGCACTGCCTGTGGACGTCCACAGGCACTTTTTTTACAGATTTTCCATAATTGAAAATCTGTAAAAATTG
>ERZ808054.1091-NODE-1091-length-17912-cov-4.830446_pt1 | contig 17912 bp, 15 predicted proteins | sample MGYA00380201_ERZ808054 | MGnify/ENA primary metagenome ERZ808054 (study PRJEB31490, sample SAMN06133419) | mouse gut metagenome | isolation source: Z5_2 | host: mice | place: China: Chengdu | collected 2015-05 ... | reverse complement strand
CCTGGCTGTGCCCGTTTTTCCTAACACCCAGCAGGTTGTTGTAAGGTTTGGTAAGGTCAAGCAGGTATTCCTCACCACTATCCCCCTCCCGTTTCCCGGTTCTCTGCCCCATGCCGTTATACAGATATAATGCCTCCTGTCCGTCCGCATCCCATGCCCTTGACAGCCGCCCCATGGCGCCGTACTCATATCCGTGAAGCAGTTCCCCTCCGGTTTCCTCGCGTACCATGTTCCCACGTCCGTCATAAAAATATTCCGTCACGGATGGTAAGCCGTCAGTCCCGTCAACCCATTCCTCCACGCGTACCAAACGGTCCAGCACGTCATGGAAATAGGACAGGGTTTTTCCCCCGGCCACATCCTCCATGCCCTTTCTGTTCCCGAAAGAATCGTAAGTGTAGGTCCTTACCGCATGCCCGTCCTTGGAAACGCCGGACAGTCTTCCCAACGGATCATAACAGTATCCGTACCGCCCGCTGTCCGCAGCAAGCCCCCTCCTGTCTTTCATAATGGCGGTTTTGTTCCCCGCTATATCATATTCATACCGGAAATGCTCCAGTATCCCGTCCCGATCCCCATGGACAAGTTCCCCCAGCCGTCCGTACCCGTCATAATGCCACTGGGTGTACATCCCGTCCGGATATTCTTTTCCGGCAAGCCTCCCCGCCGCGTCATAAAGATAGCGGATTTCCGAAGGCATGCCCGTCCTCCCGGCACTTTCCACACGCATCCTGTCCAGGCGCAGCATGGTATCATAACGGTAAGACACCTTTGTCCCGTCCGGGTAAGTGATACTTTTCCTCTCCCCCATACCTCCCCATTCGTAAGTAACGGTCCGGCCTGCATGATCCGTGATGCTTACGGGCTGCCCGGCAGCATCCCTCTCCAGCCTTATCTCACCCAGCCAGTCCCTCATAAGAGCAAGCCGGCGCAGGGCTGTATACTCCATCTGCACTTCCGTGCCGTCACCATAAAGGATGCTCCGTACTTTCCCGTCCGGTTCATACCCGTAAACGGTTTGGTACCCGTCCCTGTCCGTCTTCAAGACCATTCTCCCCAGTGCATCGTATACATAATGCTCCTCCCTGCCGAAGGCATCCCTGATACACTCTACCTGTCCCAAAGAATTCCGTCCGTAAAATGTTTCCCTGTCTTTTTCACCCTCCTGGCCTTTCCTGCACACATAAACCAGCCGGTCCCCGCCGTCATAGGCGTACTCCGTCCTGTTGCCGAGGGCATCCGTTACCGCTTTCCGCTGGCCGCCAAGGGTATATTCATATAAAGTAACGTTTCCGCTGGCATCCGTCATGGAAGTGACATTCCCCATGGCATCATGGGTATACGTTTTTTTCCATCCGTCACTGCCCGTAACGCTGACAAGTCTGCCCATACAGTCATACCCGTAATCCAGCCGGTATCCCTGACCGTCCGTAGCACTGCTTACCCTGCCCATCCTGTCATAACCATAGCTTACCTGGCTGCTATCCGGATAAACCGTTTTTTCCAAACGCCCCCCTTTCCGGTAGAAATGCCTTGTCGTTCTGCCTGCACCGTCCGTGACTGCAGTCAACCGTCCCATTACGTCATACTCATACCGGACGGTATTTCCCCGGATGTCGGTCTCCCCTATCAGTTCTCCTGCGGCATTATACCGGAACGTGCGCCGGTTCCCTGCCGGATCCGTGATACTGCCCACATTCCCCATTTCGTCATAGGAATAAACCGTCTTCCCGCCAACCGGATCCACGGCCTCCACCATACGGTTCAGGGCATCGTAACCATAAGAAACACGGGAGAGTTCCTCCTTTCCGTCCCCCATCCCAACACTGGTCAGATTCCCCACGGGATCATACCCATAAGAAATAACGGTTACTGTCCCGTTTTCCCCCTGTTCGCTTCCGAGTTCCACCCGGACAAGCCTGCCATTCCCGTCATAGGAAAAATCCGAAACTGCCCCTGACGGAGAAATTTCCCGTGAGATTTTCCCGTTTCTCCCATAAAAACGGAATGTTTCCCGCCCTTCCTTGTCCGTCAGTTTTTCCGGTCTGCCCATCTCATTATACGCAACGGACAGGGTGCCCCCGTCAAAGTCCTCCACGGACACCGGCCTGCCACTCTCATCATAGGCATATGTCCTAACATTTCCTTCCTGGTTCACCACACGGGTCAGCCGGTTCCGTTCATTATACTGGTAACGGATGGTTCCACCTTCCGTATCCGTGGATTCCGTCACACGGTTTAACGCATCATAAGCGTAAGATGTCGTGTTCCCGTATGGGTCCGTAACGCCCAAAATGTTTCCCCGACCGTCATACCTGATTAGGATACTGCTCCCGTCCGGCATCGTAATCCGCTCCGGAAGTCCGTTCCCACCATATACCGTCTTCTGGCTCCTCCCAAGGGCATCCGATGTTTCCACAGGTCTTCCCTCTGCATCATAAACATTCTTCCCAAGCACCTTCCCGCACACGGTCACGGATGTTATCCTTCCCTCCCCGTCACGGGAAATCCCCATGACACGGCCAAGCGCATCCGTAATCTTGGACAGGTTCCCTTTTCCGTCATAACCGAATCTTGTACCGTTCCCGTTCCTGTCCACGTAAAACACTATCCTGCCGCCGCTATCATATGTATAACGCTCCTCCCCGTTTCCGTACACATTCCGTGTATTACGAAACCACCCGTCGCTTTCATGGGATACTATGTGTCCGTCCCGGTTCCTTTCATATGCACACATCCCCGCATCATCATAGCGGAATTCCACCACCCCACCGTCCGGGGTTTCCTGCTTCACGACACGGTTGGCGGCGTCATAAGTGTTCCGCACACCCTCAATTCCCCGCGGTGTGGTCACACTTTCCAATCTGCCGTTTTCATTGTAACCATACCGATAAACATGTCCCATGGAGTTTTTAAATTTCCGAAGGACACCGTAACTGTACCCAAGCCTTACTTCCCTCCCCGTATGGTCACACACCCTGTACAGTTTTCCTTCTATATTATAATAATAATGCAGGATACCTCCGTTAGCGCCCCTGACTTCCTCCAATTGACCCTGTGCGTTATACGTGAACATGTCCGCATTCCCGTCCCGGTCTATTGCCTTATATACGGCTCCGTCCTTTCCAAAAACGTACTCCACGTCTCCCGACACATACCGGTATCCGTCAGCATTCTTCCGCAGCATACCCCTGTCTCCGCAAACCGGGGTATACACATCCCCAATACTGCGCCGGAAAACAGCCCTGCGCCCGTCCCCATAATGAAGAAATATTGTCCCGTCCCTTTCCTGCACAACCTGTATTTCATAATTATGACGCCAGCCCTTTCCTAAGCAGCCCCCGTACTTATCCATGGAATTGTAGTACACATGAAAGGAAAGGCGTGTCCTCCCCTGCACCACTAAATCTTCCTTCTCATAAAGGAAATTTCCCGTGTTCAGGTTGACCGGGTCATGCCCGTACAGGCACCCGTCCTTTATCCCGAGGGCGGCAAGGGCCTGTTTTACCGCATACCGCGCCTGGAAAGTCTCCCATACAATCTCCCGCACACTTCCCTGCCCTGAAGATTCCGGTACGATAAGCCCCCCTTTTTTACACAGAAGCACGCTGTCCATGGTAAGGGCGGCATGCCCGCTCAGTGTTTCCGGGCTGTCGGAATCACTTAAGCTCTCCCACTTATCCGCCAGCTTCATGAACCCCTTGCATACCTTCCCGTCCTTGTTCCTCCTGCACATCCCGAAATCCGGTATGTTCACGTCCGGCAGGCAGTCCTTACAGTTCGCCTTCTTTTTCCCGTCCGCATAATACCCGTGGTCCGTCACCTTTAATCTACTGCACTTACTGCCGCACAGGCACCTTAATCTTGCACCTTCCACTAAATAACTTTTCCCCATTTTCCTTTACCCCTTTCCGCATCTGCAACCTCTTTCAGACCAAGCCCCACCGCATCCCTGGCAAGCAGGCTTTCCGCAAGGTCTGACCTTATCCGCAATTCACTGCCCTTCCCCGTCCGCACACGGTAAAGCGCTTCCCCGCATTCCCCGTTTTCTTCCACGTCCGTAAGGACCGGGCAGTGGTAAGCCACGGCTTCCTCCCCTTCCGTATCGCACAATACCACGAACAGAAAAGGCATTTCCGCCTCATATTTCTTTATCACCTGTTTGGCTTCCGACGATACCATCAGAACCGGATCCGTCAGTATATCCGGATACACTGCATCTGCCCCTGCCTTTACATCCAAAAGGACATGTTTGGGCAGTTCCCCGTAATCCCTTCTGTTCATTTTCCTTACATCCAGTTTCCCGTACCAGTTCACCGGCCTGGGGACAGAGTTCCCTTCCTGGGATGTCAGCACATAATATTCCGCTTTTGTTTTTGTTTCCGTTTTTGTTTCCGGTTCCGCACCGCATTCCCTGTCCTGCCGGTGCGCTTCCCTGCCGGATTCCCGGTCTTCCTGCTCCGGTGCATACTTCCCTGCCCGGTACAGGATTTCCCCTTCCCCCCTGTACCTGCCAAAAAATACGTAAAAACCATCCATGCGCTCCATGCGCCGGAACTCCTCCGTACACAGGATTTCCCCCTCCATATCCATGCACAGTCTGCAGACTGCGGCAAGGTAATATTCCACGCAGCGCAGCCTGACCGCATCTTCCTCATAGGCATAAATCCGCGGAAATGCACTTTTCAGTTTCCTTAAGATTACCGCCATATCCTCCTCAAACATCTCGAAAAAACAGGGCGGTTTCCATTCGCACACGGTCGGATTCCTGTCAAGGCAGAAATCCTCCCCATACAAAACCAGCCGCAGGCCGTAAGTTCCCATCCGTATACTGCCATACCGGTAACAGATGCCAAGGCATCCTGCCCTGCCGCTCCCCTGCCGCTCCCTGTGCCGAAACAGGTCTGCAAATACTTTACGGACTTCCTCCCTGCGTTCCGGCTTCCGGTATTCCGTTTCCAGTTCCCTGATTCTGGACGCAAACAATTCCTTCTGCATTTCCTCCGCCGCGTCCGCCAGTTCTTTTCTCCGCTCCATTGTCCCTATCCTCCGTCTACTGCACCTTCAATTCCCCGCCTACTGCACCTTCAATTCCCTGCCTACTGCACCTTCCGTTCCACGCTTACTGCACCTTCAATTCCCCGCCGATGAAGGATATGCCTCCGTCCAGTTGGATGGCCGTGCCCTTCTGCTGCAGGCTGACCGACGACGTCCCCGCTACCATCAGGGAGCCGGAATCGCTGGAAAGAGTCAGATCCCCCGCGGCTTCCAGTATGACGGAATGGGCGCTGACGATATGGATTCCCTCCGCGTCCGTCAGTTCTATCCTCGTCCCTTTATTATTGGTAATGACAATGGAATCCGGGGTAAAACGCACTTCCTTTTGGTATTTGCTCTTTAATACCTTGTGCGCCGGGTCCTTCCGGTCCGCACTGTCCGTTTCCACATGCACGGAACTGGTGACAAATGCCTGTCCTTCCTCCGTCTCCGGCACGGTAAGGCGCACCATGTCGCCCGGCTCCGGCATGCAGTACCAGCCGGTTCCGTCCGCCGTGGAATAAACGGTGGCATAGGGATACCAGATATTAATATTCTGTTCCCGGTTCTCGTCCCCCTGCACGGATACCTGCACTTTATCCTCTTTTACCTTCCGTACCATGGCATCCAGGGAAACCCCGCCGATTCCTTCCGGTCTCACGGCAGGGATTTGCGTCCCTTTCTCCATCCTCAAATGGCAAGTATGCAGCAGTTCCCCGTCCGTATAGCTGCTTTGGATTTTGTACAGGAAAAATTTCCGCCCGTACTTCATGACATAATCACCGATTCTGTGGTTTTCCCTGCATACCACCGTATACGTAAGGAAATCCGATTCCGACACCTGCAGCCCTTCCGCTTTCTTCCGGCGGTATTCCTCCAAATCCTTCCCTACCGTATACTTTCCCTGCTCCTGCAGGTCAAATTCCTTCCCCACCGGCATGCCAAAGAAAAATTTCATTCCCGGCACCGCAGGCTCCGGTACGAGGAAAGCATGTTTCCTTGACGCCATCCTTTTTAAGAACTCCCAGTCCGTCTCATGGTACTGCAGGATGAGTTCCCCCGTCCTGTCGGGAAACGGGGAAGCGAACACTACCCCGCCGTTCCCGTAATCCCCAACCCTGTCACGGAATATCTGTTCGTATGCCATATCCCGGTCCTGATAGGTACGCAGGTGCCGTTCCCGGTCTGCCAGGCAGCTCCCGGTAGTGATTTCCAGCGTCAGCTTCTTTTGGTCATTGTCCGACATAACGGTGAAGTCCGTCACGGTTCCCCAAAACAGCGTTTCCGGAGCCCCGTCACCGCTTATTCCTTCCACTTTCTCCCATATTTCCCCTGTCAGCATCTTAAGGTACTTCTCCTCCTCCTCATCCGCTATGTAACCCGTAACGGTTACTTTTCCGTGCCGGTTCACCTCCCTTTCCATCCGTAATTCCAAAATCGCAAGAAAAGACACCGGGCTTGTCCTGATATTGTATTCTTTCATCTGTATCCTCCTTCTTCCTCTGTCGTTTTTACGGTATCCAGCATACCGAAAACCACAGGCTTCCATTTGTCATAATCCTCCAATGCACAGTAAAATGTCCCCATGACGCATCCCCCTCCTGCCGCAAACAGGAAGGCAAGGTTATACACCCTTTCATCCGCAGCAAAACTTTTATATTCCAGCCAGGGGATATCCCCGTTCTTTCCCGCAGCGCCGCTGCCGTAAAACACGGTCCGCCCGTCTGCCCGCTGCAGCGCCTGCCGGATTCTCCCCATACAGGCATCCGCCGCGTCCTCCGTTTCCATTTGGCAAAACGTTATCCCCGCCCGCCGGTCCGGGGTCAGGAACAGCACCGGCGGGCGGTCCTGTGACCAAAAAATACCCTCCGCTTCTTCCTTTCCGCCTTCCCGGAAATTCGGCGGAATCCGTATCCGGAAGCCGAAACCGCAGGCAAATTCTCTCTCCCCGCCATTCTTTTCCCCCTGCTTTCCGGTTCCGTTAAATTGCCGTTCCATCCGCAGGAGGAAACAGTCAAAATCCTCATTCTTCATCCGTTCCATCCTGTTTCCTCCCAAAATCCATCTTAAAATCCGCCATAATCCGTTTCCTCTTTTCCAACGCCGCTTTCGCCCTGCCGTCTTCTGCGTGGAACGCCCTTTTTTCCAGTTCCGATACCGCCTGCACGCGGCTGCTTACCGCATTCAGCCGGTTTATCTTTTCTATGGCAGGGTTCTTCCCGACCCCTCCTGTTTTGATTGATTCACTCATATTACTTCCTCCTGTTATTGAATTTATCTTTTACCGTTAAATCCCTCCAGACGCCCAACCGTCAATCCTCCGACTCTTTCCATTCCACCTCCTCCACAACACTGCAGAACTCCTTCACTCCGTGTGCATAAATAACATAAACATCTACCTGCTCCTCTTTCTTGTATAACACCTTCATAATTCCATTTGACATATCCATCCAGCACAAGTCACTAACCGGAAATTTCCTGCACTTCCCCTTGCTGTCCTTATAAACCGCCTGCCCGCCTTCCACGGTAATCACCCGACGGAAGCCTTTCTCCACCATCAATAAAAAAATCCCCAAATAAGCCTCCACACCATCCATCGGTGTTACTCTCCATAAGTCATATTCTGCTGTTTTACTAATATTCGATATTAGCGGGATTTTGCCCACAAGATAACCCGCTGTAGTTCCCACTGACGACCAAATAGCACCTCTAAATGCAACATTCCTTATGTCTTCACTAGTAGCTTGTGGGTTAGAAACTTTCTCTGTTACTGCAGATGTTGTCCCGGCAATAGCAGCATTTCCTATATAAGTAAGCCCAACTTTCAACCACTTCATTCCTGCATTTTTAGCAACCCAATTTGCCGCAGACGGCACCGCCGCCATTAAAGCCCCGCCCTGACATCAAAATCTCTACCCCGTTATAATTATCCAGGTCGAAAACATTTTTCCCTTCTATTACATTATTAATTACCTGTGCCCCAAAATCCGCTGCCATACCTACCACTGCACCCACAAGCATTCTTACTAACAGCCTGCCGTCCCAGTCCACATAATTCACCGGATCATTGGCACAATAAATATACCGATTCAATGACACACCGGCCGACATATCGCCGGGAATGATATCTTCCCCGTAAAAGCGTCCCGATTCCGGCGCATATTCTCTTGCCTGTGCGAAATAGGTACCGCTTATTCCGTCAGCCAGATAACCCGTAAATCCAAAAGGCTGCTTATCACCGGCATTTCCGAACAGGTCATTTCCAAATTCGTCATACCCGTAAACAGATAAATCATTTCCGTTCCTCCACAAAAACCGGACCGGACTTCCCAGCTCATCCAGCAGGGCATAACTGTCCCTTCCTTCTTCCTCCATTCCTGCCAACAGATTCCCCCAAAGATATTTCTGTTTGGCTTCCCCGTTTTCCCTGATGAGCAGGTTATGGCAGCTTCTTGTCATGTCCAGGACATAGTCCGTATGTATGTTTTTATTCCGAATCCCCCATTCTTCCCGGGAAACCCTCATCCCTGCACCGTTATAGATATATCTGCATCCTTCCCCACCGGCAGTCCCTGCTTCCCTGATTTTTCCCATGGCATCATATGCATAGCTTTTCCCTGCCGCACCATTCTGCAGGATTTCGATGAGATTACCCTTTTTATCATAATGATACGCATACTGTTCCTTCCCCATGCTCTGCACCATCTGATCCATGGAATTGTAAGTATATTCCGTCCTCCCATCCGAATCTTCCATCCTGCTCCTGTTATGGAACGAATCGTAAGCATATTCCCGCAGCATTTTGCCGTCTTTCTCCACACTGGTCAAACGTCCTGCCCTGTCGTAGCCATACCTGAAAGTACCGCTCTCTTTTGGCACTCCCCTGCGGTATTTAAAAATACCCGTCTTGTTTCCCGTCTTGTCATATTCGTATTTGTAATCTTCCAGTACTACGTCATGCATCTTATGGGGCAGTCCCGTGATTTTCCCTGCGTGATTATAACAATAAGAGGTGGTCAGTCCGTTATTGCAGGATATTTCTTCCGGCAGCCCGTTTTCCCCGTACCGGTACCCGATCCGGTTATTTCCGCTTGTCAACTCTTTCAGACGCATCAGGTTATCATAGAAATAATTCACCCTGCTTCCGTCCAGATATATCACCGCATTCTTCTGATTCATGCTTCCCCATTCATATGCAACACTGTCCGCCTAATCCCCCACAAGCCGTTTCACCAAAGCCGCCCCCGCCTGTCTTTCCAGCCCGGACTCCAGTCCCGCACCGGGTGTGGAAGCCAGGATATCCTTTTCCAGTCCTTCCAGTCCGTATTCCTTTCCCGTCTCCGGTCCGTCCTCCCGGAAGACGGGAAAAGCCGCATCTCCCGCGCCTGCCATCGTAACCTCATTGGTGGCGCCCACGGAATCGAATCCGTTGCACATGTTGATGACCGTCGGGGCTGACGCATCCCTCCTGACTATGGACAGTTCCTGCGGCGCCTGCAGGAATACGGCATCTCCCTTCAGTCCGATGGAATCTTTCGCCGAAACCACGATATTCTTATTGCTTACCATGCTTGCCCCCGTGCCGTCGTCCAATACCATTTCCAGCGGGCTTTCCTGTTTCAAGTCACGGAACCCCATACTGTCCGGCAGCAGGAACATCCGTTTCTGCCCCGCCGTCGTGAAATATCTGTCGCTGCATTTCATTTCCGGATTTCCCGTACCGTTCCCGTGTACCCCGCAGACTGCCCGCGCCTGTTTTCCTTCGCAGTCGCCCAAATGGATATATACCTTTTCCCCTTTTTCCGGCATGCAGTACATCAGGTTGCCCGCATCCGGACGCCACGGGTACCAAAAGGCGTCTTCCGCTTTCTGCACCCGGTCCATGTCGAAATGCACCTTCACCTGTTCCTCTCTCCTGTCCAGTACCGTTGCCGGAAGCAGAAGCCCTGCATGGCGCGGATTCCCGTATTTTGGGCCGGAAAATGCTTCCGCGCCGGAAATGACATAGCGGAAACGCAGCAGCCCCCTCTCCAGTCGGCATCCCTTGCGGATGACCGCATACTCCCGCCCCATCCATTTCACGCGGTCGCCGATGTTCCAGTTTTCATATGCCGCTATCTCCTGACAGAGGCAGCGGTTCTCCCTGTCCAAAAATACTTTCTCCCTTACCATGTCTGCGCCGCTGCCGTCCCATACCCTTCCCATGGGAAAGCCGACATAAATACCCATACCTGACGACAGGACGGAAGGAAGCACCGCCGTACCGAGATGCCCTGCCAGCCGACAGAGAAATTCCCAGTCCGTCTCCCCGATTTGGTAAAGTACCCCGCCGGTTTTGCGGTCTTTTGCAGTGAATACCGCTGCCGCATGTACTACGGCGCTATCTGACGGTTCCGCTCCACGGTCCGCGAGTACTTCCTGTACGACCTCCCCGTAAGTGGCGTCCGTCTTTTGGAAGGTACGGTTTTTCTTTCCGTAATCCAAAAGCCGCGAGACAGACACCCCTTCCACGGTTACGCCGTACCCGCTTCCTTCCTGGGTGACACGGACTGTTTCCGGGATTCCGTTAAAAAGCATGGTTTCCCCCGCCCATACTTCTATCCTTCCCCGCTCCATGGGCCGGAGCAGGAATCCGTACCCCAGTTCTTCCGGAACCATCCCCGTTAAACGGATGGATGCATGGCTGTTTTTTACTATCTCCATTTCCAATTCTTTCAAATCCTCTATGGGAACTGCCGCTTTTACTTTTATTTCCCCCTGTGTGACTGCCGACATGCCTTACACCTTCCCTTCTGCTTTCTTTTACTTTCTTCTGTTTTGTGCCTTCTTCTGATTTCCCTCATTTATCTATTTTCTGCCTTCTGTCCGCGCCCGGACGGACCTCCGTATATATCCGCATACCTCACGCCATTTCACACACGTCCCTTTCGGATAGGTAACGGTCAGGAGCAGCAGCTTCCCGTCCTCCGGGAGAAATACCGCCTTCATATGCTCCGACCGGATATCCTTCATATTAAGCAGAAACCATCCGCAGGGAAGTCCGGAACCGCCATCTTCCGCTAAGTGGACCACTGACTGCCCGTATTGGGGAAAGGTTTCCTTCACCAGCCTGCCCACTTCCATGGCCGTCCCGTAAACGTCCCCATTCCCTTTTCCGTTTTCCAAAAGCTGCAGTGTCAGACGGACGTCTTCCTCCCGGTCCTCCATCATTATTTCCGGACGTTTTCCATACGGAAAATATGCCGCCTTCCTTTCCTCCTCCATTTCCGCAAAACCGAAAGGCAGTTCCATGAGAATCTTCCCGTCCCAAAACTCCCATGGCTCCGTCAGAACGGTATCCTGTTCGCATTCTTCCGCCCCGCCGTCATATATTAATTTCCCGGACATTTCCCTGTTCCCTTTCAGTCCATCCATATCCTGTACCTGTCCCCTTTCCGCTCCTGCCCGGATACGGTTTCCGCGTATCCCCCTGGTATCCTTAATACAGTACCATGTTATCGAGTTCCATTGTTTCGTCCACGCCGATAATCCCGAAATGGTGTTCCCAAAATAGGAACACCCGGTAATTCAACGGAAGGAACATATCTTTTAAAAACTCCAGCTTTTCCTGTTCCTTTTCCGTCTCCCTGACACCCACATAAATCAGCAGTTCCCGTATTTCATCGTTGCTGGCATATACCAGCGAATCCGGGTACAGGAAGCGCATCACCTCCCGGAACAGCCTGACGGAACTGCCGCACCGGTACAGCTTCAGCACCAGCCGCATCAGATGCCGCAGGCTGCCCCTGTCAAAAGATTCCATGACCCGTGACGCTTCCTGCCCGAACACACCCGCCAGGATATCCCGGTACAGGAATCCCACCGCATATTCCTGACGGCTCATCCCCTGCCGGAGATCCAGCCGTACCATGTACTGCATGAATACACGGAATACGGCTTCCCTTGTCTGACGGTATTCCGTCAGGTTCCGGTCAAACAAGGGCGAACATATCTCCGCAAACCGGTACAGCGGATTGATTCCCACTTCCGCTTCCCCCGCTCCCGGTTCCTGCCCGTTCAGCATCTCCTGTACCAGTTCCGTATACGGACTTCCGTCCTCCACCGGCACATAGCGCAGACTCTCCCTAGGTATTCCCCCGCGGTCTGCCGCCAGCGCCGCTTCCCAAGCATAATTCATAATCCTTCCTCCGTTTCCCCGCCGCCGGCCGTCTCCTCCTGCCCTGCGAGGATTCCCACGCACCGGTATTCGCTGACATAAGTCTGTATCCGTGATACGACAAAGCGTACCATGCTTTCATTCAGGTAATGCCCGGGAGCCTTTGTCCTGAATTTTAAAAGCAGTACTTTCCTGCCGTCCATGGGAAACAGCCCGTCCTGCACAAACCAGTCCATTCCCTCCTGTACCGGATAGCCCGACCCGTCCTCCAGGATTTCATAATTTTCCACCTCTATGTAGTCCTCCGTACCCGTTTCCCGGATCCTCCGGAACAGGTCCGCCTTTGTCAGCAGGCGTACCCCCGTCCCTTCCGCGTATCTGCGGATGAAGGAATCCCTCCTGTGGTTGGACAGTAACGGCATGTCATAATCCAGTGAATACATGGTCTCCCCCTGCACAATCCGCAGGGCAGTCCATTTTTGGAAGGTTTCCTTCGTGGTGCGGAGCACAATCCGGTCTTCCTCATGGCGGATTTCCAATATTTCTTCCCTGGACTGTATCAGGTATCCGTCCCCCTCCCCGTCCCCGCCCCCCCTAAACTCATGTTCATAATGGACGCCGTCAATGCACGGCACCATGAAATTCCCGCTGTTAAACATGACGGATTCTATGTTCCAAAGGGGTATGGCATCCATGCGCACCATGTTCCCATACCTGCCAAAACGGATATCCACATCGGTTACGCTATCCCCGTCCCCGCTTCCGTCCGGCATCTCCTGCCGCTCCACGTAGATATCGTAAAACTTGTCCAAATATCCCGTATGCACCGTTGTCCACGGAACACCGTTATCCAAAAAAACCCGGTATAACCGTTCCACCGCATCCCGGTACCTTACGGCACGGCAGACATGGAACACCGTTTTCCTTCCGTCCGCCGTCCCCGCAAAATCCCCTTCCGCTTCAAATTCCGCGCACAGCCCCTCCCCCGCTTCCAAAAACAGGGTTCCGGCATAGAGATATTCCCCCGTGGACAGGGCTTCCGTACATTCCTCCCGCCACAGGTCCGTTGGGACAACCGGAAAAAGGGTTCCGTTCATGGGGTCATAATGTTCCCGCCTGATCACCGTGGATGCTATCCCGTAACGGCTCTCCGGCACTTCCCTCTCCCGGTAAATCCGCTGTTCCAGCTCCCGGTAACACTGTTCCGTGCGGGCTATGATGCCGCCAAGCCCTTCCAAAAGCACCTTTTTCGCAAATCCCCGTTCCTCCAAATCGTCAATTTCACGGAGCTGTTCGGCTATGTAACGTTCAAAATCAAAGGGGTATTCCAATACCGGCGGTACCCGGCTTCCCTGCTGTTCCTTCATTTCTTTTCCTCCCACGTATTTTTATTAATCAGTTAATAATAGGTAATGATCCCGATATCCCTTCGGATTCCTATCCTTTTTTCCTCCCCCTTCCCCGGTTCCCTGGGAGTGAATGTCACAATCCATTCGTAAGTCTCCGCATTCTCCACCACTTCCACGTCATATGCGGGATCCTCCCGTGTTTCCCAGTCTTCATATAAACCGATACTTGCTGCCGCCAGCTTCACCGCGCTCTCTTTCCCATAGGAATCTTTTGTCCGGTCTATGACGTCTACATGGACACGGTCGCATACCGGCGGATTCATCAGTGTGTAGCTTCCCAAATAAATGTTCATGCATACGGAGACGCCAAGACAGGCGTATAAAAATTTGGATTTCATAATATTGGTTCTTCCTTTCTTTTATTTCAATTATTTATTTTTTATCTTTTTGTTTATCTTTTTATTTATCTTTTTATTATTCTTTTTATTTTCCCCCCTTTATCATTATCTTTACGCCAAGAACGGTTTAGGTTTTCTCCAGCAGATACCATCCCTGGTATATCTTAATGATGACCTCCGTCCTGCTGACCGCCACAATCTCGCCGTCAAAAATATTTTTCCCCGGCTCCCTGGCATCCGTCGTAAAAACCTGGATTTCTTCATTGGTAAGCCCAAGCTCGTCATGGATTCCTTTTTCGTTTTGGTAATCATATTTGTCTACGATTGCGGAAGAATAACCGCCTGTCCTAAGTCTGTCCGTCAGCCCGCCGCTGCCGTCATAAAGCTCCGTTCCGTCTTCACGGATGATTACGGTATTCCCCAAATAGCTTTCCGGATAAAAATACCCGCCGTCTTCTTCCCCGTATTTCAGGTATTCCCTATATTCCGCAGCATAAAACTGGTCGTTTCTCCCCTTCCATCCATCCTGAAAAGAAACCAGCCGCTTGACCTTCCACTCTCCGTACAGTTCCTTTTCCTCCATATCCGTTACCGCTTCCCTGTACCGTTCCATGTAATAGATATTTCCCAAATACCAGCACAGCACTTCCCCTTCTTCCGTCACCACAAACGTGGAACTGGCATTCCATTCCCTGGATTCCGGCATATCGTAAGTGATAACCGTAACATCCTGGTCCCCGTATTTCTTCTGCCATTCTTTTCCCAGCTTCCTTCCGTAGGTTCCGCCGTTTACCGTTTCCGTCTCTACCGTGCGGTATTGGGAAACCACATCCTCCCGCAGATCAGCCCAAAGGCCAAAACTTTTGATGATCCGGTTTGGTCTTATGTAGATGCTTCTCCCCAGGAAATGTTCATAAAAATCATATTCCACGGTTACATCCCGGCTTGCCAGGTAGTCCGTTACCTTCCACTGGCCTTCCAAATTGACCATGGCTTCACCAGCACTTTTTCCTTCCCCGCTTCCGCTCCCCGGTACCAGGCAGAGTGCAAAAATGCATACGGCTGCCAAAAGGGCAATCCGTTTTGCCATTTCCATTCTTTTCTTCCTTTCCGTTTTTTTCTTCCTTTTTTTCCTTTTCATTCCCTGCTTTCCCATTTGTCTCCCCCGTTCTAATGCTCCGTGTTTTCCTTTTTCTCCAACAGGTACCACCCCTGATATATCCGGATTATCACCTCCGTATCGCTGACCGCCACTATTTCCCCGTCCAGCACTGCATCCAGGGCATCCGGCGGGTTCCCGTCAAATACCTGTATCTCCTCATTGGTAAGCCCCAGTTCGTCATGTATCTTTTTCTCATTTTGGTACTCATATTTGTTTACCAGCCGGGAATCGTATCCGTCCATCCTTAAATTTTCCAGCAGTTTGCCGCCGCCATACAGCTCCATGCTATTTATCCCAATCCTTACGGTATACCCCAAGTAACTTAGCGGATAAAAATATCCCCCGTTTTCTTCCTGATACTCCCGGAAACGGTCATTCCTTCCCAGCCAGCCGTCCCGGTAGGACACCAGCCGTTTCACCTTCCATTCACCATAGAGAGCCTTCTTTTTCAGGTCCGTTGCCGCCTCCCTGTACCGTTCCATATAATAAATATTCCCCAGGTACCAGCACAGCGTTTCCCCGTCTTCCGTCACCACAAAGACCGTTTCCTTATAATTCTTGGTCGATTCCGGCATGGCAAAGGTAATGACGGTTATGTCCTGTCCCGCATATTTCCGGCACCATTTATCCCCGAGACTGTCTGCATACACCATACCGCTTACGGTTTCCGTTACCACGGTACGGTATTGGTAGGCAACATCTTCCTCCATCTTATGAGAGAATACCCCGTCACCCCAGCGTCCTAAACTTTTTATGATTCTGTTAGGCTCAATGATAATGCTCCTGCCCAAAAAATGCTCATAAAAATCATCCCGGTCGGTTTCAGCGGTACTCGCCAGGTAATCCGTGACCTTCCACTGGCCTTCCAAATTGATTTCTTCATCTTCGTTTTTCTCGGACGCTTTCAGAGTGCCGGATGCCATTAAAAACAAGAAGACGCATATAAGAACCAATGATATTGCTAATTTCATCTTCTTTACCACAAATCCTGCTCCTTGCTTCAATCCAAACATTTACCTATCCTTCCTTATTTTCTTTGGTTGCCATGGATTGACTGCTTAAGATATATGCCGCTATTTCTTCTGCCAATCCCTCATATACAGGCGGGAAATTCCCGGTACCGCATAATATTCCATATCCTTTTTCCGACAGATTCCTGCTTTTCCCTTTCCTCAATGAAATATCCATATTTTCCACATTCACGGATTTATACTTACATTTCAGCTTATCCGTTTCACGGATCTTATTTTTTCTTTTCCCGCCAATGCCCGCATTTATTTGCAAAACAGAGTATTCTTTCCCTAATTCCAGCATATAATCAAGGCAGCTTTTACCTTCCTCATCATGCCCGACATGCGGTTCGCAGCATAGCAGGATACCCACTTTCCACCTTTCCTTCAACATTAGTTTTACTGCCTGAATATTATTTTCCCTATGCCCAATTACAACCAAGTCGTTTTTGACATGGAATAGTTCTGTCACATATGTCACCCATTCCAATACGCCATCCTCATAATTTGTAAAATCTTCCTTTCCGCATGCGCCAAGCATGTCCATTCTAATTACCAAATATCCATACCGCGCAAGACCATCCGCAAGTTCGTTGTAAGGTGCAAAATTATGTAACCAGCCAATCGCATCGTACCGCCCCGAACCATTGATGCAATTGCCGTTATAATCCACCTGATAGAGGGCAAACGGCTTTTGGGGAAGAATGAGTATTACTTTATCTTTTATGTTTCCTTCCTTGGGCAGTGTAACCATGCACTGTTGGAAAAGATTAGCAGGATTTCCGAATTTTTTTCTTATTACATCATCGGAATACCGCATTTTTGATTCTATACCCATAAACAGTTTTCTTTCTTTGTTAATGCGGATTATGCTTACCAATCCCAAATAAAATACCGGAAGTATCAATAACAGGTACAGGGCAAACCAATTTCCAGGACAGATCAAACAAATGATTACTGCAATTATGGAAACCGCAATGCCGATTAATGCCTTTATCCTTATATCAGCATTCATCAAGCAGATAATAAAAACATGAATGATTAAAATAGATATCCACATAATAAGCACCGTTGCCACTTGCCACCTCCAGTCCGAAACCTGCCACCGGCGATTCCCTGAACCACTAATATACCCTTACCCCTTAGCGGTGATAATTACTCACAATTCCGTAATCCCTCCTCAACCATACCACATGCTCCCCGTCCAAAGTTATGCCTCTGTCTTCCTCCCTGATCCGGACGAAAACAATCCATTCATAACTCGGTTCATTGAAGAAAACACGGTACTCATACGGATAACCGTTAATCAGTCTTTTGCCTAATTTTGTTCTCACCAACAGTACTGCCGTTTCTGCATCCGGCACCACATCCCTCGTCCAATCTATTTCATCCCTATGTACGTGCCCGCACACGGGCTCCCGTATTAACAGGTGGAAGCCCAGCGCTATGCTAAAAAAAGCGGATAATACAATACAAACACATAATAAATCCAAACATTTACATACCCTTTCTTGCTTGCTTTGGTTAAACCTGTCCCTTTTAATCCATATGGTTTCACCAATAATACCTTATTTTTCCGTTGTCCCTTCTCACCCCTATAATCAGCCTGTCCCATCGGGGATCCTTCAGCGCAAAAATAACAAGCCACTCATTGGTAGGGTAATTATAGACAACCTCCACGCTTTCCTCAAAAGTTCCCCGTAGTTTCCTTTCCTCAGGCGCCCAAACTGATGCCAGCCTGACTGCCATTTCCTCATCATAATATTCCTTATCCCGTTCTATGGCTAATTCCATATAGTC
>ERZ808054.1090-NODE-1090-length-17925-cov-6.163436_pt1 | contig 17925 bp, 14 predicted proteins | sample MGYA00380201_ERZ808054 | MGnify/ENA primary metagenome ERZ808054 (study PRJEB31490, sample SAMN06133419) | mouse gut metagenome | isolation source: Z5_2 | host: mice | place: China: Chengdu | collected 2015-05 ... | reverse complement strand
AAAAACGTATAGGGTGCACACTTTAGGCTGCTTTAGCAGCAAACCGAACCTACCGGCTTTAGCCGGTAGTGGTTGAGATCTAACATATTTTAGGATAATATACTCTAAATTTTTAGTTATAAGTAAGAGTATACTTCAAAAAAGAAGAAGCATTAATATGTGTTATAGTAATAGTCTTGGTATAAATTACTGAGACTTTTTTTACATATTTGGATGTAAATGCTATGTTGATATTTTTTTATTATTGTATGAAAATCGGATAAAAGTATTAATAATTATTTAGATCATGTTACTTATATCCAGAATTAAATTCCATTTACTGTCATATGAAGAAGTGTTTTTTTATTATTATTATGGATATGTAGTGGTTAATCAGTTTATTGAAATAAGGATGTGAATGTATTATGAGTCTTAATACAAGTGTCAATCATGTTATTTTATAATATTTTTTGATAATAAGTCTATATATTGATGCAGGAAATTAATATCAGAATGTATATAATACTATTGTGTGTTAAATTATGTTATTGATATTTATATTTTCTTCAAAGTCTACTATCAATATTATCAGTATTAATATTGGATCACGAATTTAATATTTGTATAATGTGTTTCAACTATAAAAGAGTATAAATTTTTATTTATAAATCAAATATGGATGTGTAAGGAAACCTTTAACTCTATACATTATGTAGTATTTAAAGATAAACTTTTGTATCTATAATCACATGATGTTAGTAATAATACTGTGAGTGATATGACTTATTATAGTTTGAAAAGATATATTATAGTGTTATTTTGAAATAGTGATTTTACTATATACATTTATAATTATTTCGCAAAATTGGTAAATCAAAATATATGTTATATTACGTATCCATCAGGATAGACAACATAATTTATGTATTTAAAACTTGATTTAATATAATATATCTAAGCACTATATTTGTAATTATTTAATACGGTATTAAGGAGAACAAGAAATGGAAAATACATCTATGGGCTATCACACATTTGCTTTCTTTCAAAAAACTGATGAGGAAGAATACCAGGTTTTAGAAAATGATTTTATTGGATACATGCAGAGAACTAAAAAATTGAAGAGAAGTCCAGTCCAAAATAAAGACAAGATACAAATAGGATGGCAGTATACCTATAAAGATGATAAGGAAAAAGGAATACATTGGCTAATGCTATCCAGCAAAGCAAAGAATAATTATGTTACAAGGGGAGTGCTGGCGGTTATAAATCAGGAAGCCCTGATTGAGAATAATTATATCAGAGCAGCAAAAGATGATGATCTGAAAGAAGTTGAAGAAATTTATAACAGGGAGACAGAAAATATTTCTAAAATATTTCTAAAGTTTGGGTCATGCTCCTTGAACCGTGTAGATCCGTGTTTAAATATTGACCTAAAAGAACTGGGGATTCCGTGTACGCCAGAGCAAATGATGAAATTGATAAAGCGGGGGAATATTCCCAGGTATTATGAGGAGCGAAAAGAATGCTATGATAGTAAACAACGTAGAATGGTTTCTGATAAGAACAGCTTCTATCTGGAAAGCAAATCTTCTGTTATAAATTTTTATTGGAAATATGCGAAACAAGGGAAGAAGCATCCCAATTATTCAAAAAGGGAATTATCACGGGATGTCATACGGCTTGAAGTGGAATGCAAATATTTAAAACTATATGCTTTAATTAAAAATAGAAATCTGGAATCAAAATATTATGAATCTGGTGAAGGGCTTTCAATAGATGAAATAGACATGAGAATGAATGAGGGGGTATATAATCCTGTCATACCAATAGATGTAGTATTGTCAGCACATACTTATGAACCTATTATTCGCAAAAGTATTTATAAGATACTCCGTAAAGGGGATTATTTTACATTGGATATAGCAAGGGATATAGTAAAATCCCATCAGTTCAGAGAAAGTAAAGAGGATAGGATGATTGAAGTATTAGAGTCAGTCAATGAGTCTCATGGGATTGCAAAGGCTAAATCCAAGCTTCGGGAAAATGAAATTTCCAGATTCAATAAGGCATTAAGGGAATTGGATAAAATACTGGTTAATCCTGTCACAATTCCGCGAAGATGGAATATCAGGCATATTCCGAATCTTCTCAGGGCATATTATGATTCAATTTATGAGGAACAATTAGTGCCTCGTCAGGAATATGACGCGATGAAGCGTATAGAGGAAGTTTTGGAACAAGTAAGGCAGTGATAAATTTTTTACTTAATGTACCACTAAAAATCATTGGGAATAGTATTCGGAGATGTTTTATTGATCAAACTCAATAATTAAAATCAACAATGCCACCATTATGTAAAAAATATTTGCATATTGGAGGAAGGACATATGTACATAAATCAAATTTTTGAGTTGTCTATGGTACTGAACCATGAAAGATTCCATACTTGCCCAAAAGGCACTGAATTACAGAAACATAAAAAATCATGGATGCCTTTACAGAGATAGGTGTGTCTCCGGTTACAATCAGTAAGCGACAGGATGTGAGGCAGATAAGAAATATTTATGAATATCTGGTGTGAAATGATAACAATATTCAATATTTTTTTCCAAATTGTATTTTAGAGATAAAGATTAATAGTAATGAAATTCAAAAATTTGATTTCTCCTCCCCTATATCCCAATATGAGGGAGGAGGTAAATTAATTGTCTCTATGAACGAAATTTATCGTAAAAGTTGTCCCATTGCTTGTATGATCTTAAATTCATTTTCTTGAAAAAAATCACAAGAAGGATGGGCTGAGTCTATTGGTTTTGAATATAATGTACATGTTCCATATTTAGGTGCATTTTCCGTGACTTTAAAACACCTGCAATAAAGACATTTCCGATATCTTGTTGGTATAGAAATTTTTGAACCATTATCTACGCTTGGCAGAGTAGCTGCAGATATATCTTTTGTAAGATCCGAATTAATAATCTTTTTGTTTTTGATAGGAGTTTCAATCTTATCGTGAAGTACATTTTCTTTGGAATTAGTTCTGGCTAAATCTATTAATTTCATAATATAATTTTTATAGTTATCACTTTTTATTTCTTTTGTTAAATCAGTCCAGTGTTCATCTTCAATTATCTGTTTCACTGTTTCAAATATAAGGTTTTCAATGTCGTTATTTTTCTTGGCATATATAGTAGTTGCAAGACTATTTTGATTGGTCGGATCAAATAATTCCCAATATATTTTATTATCACCAAGAAAAAACTGGGATGTTTTTCCAGTGTAAAGCCTTGATATTGTAGATTTATTAATATGTAGATAGCAGCTGAGAGCGGATCTCTTTATTTCAAAAGTTTTTTCTATTAGTTCAAAAAATTGTCTCCATGTAAAACTCAAAATGTTTTCCTCCTGTTTTTTGTGTTGCAATTAGTTGCAAGCGCAACTAATTGCTTTTAAATGAAACTCAGATATATATAATGTACCTAAAATAATAAATACATATAAAAGCATTCCAGCTTTATCATCAATTTTAATAGTTTTATTCTTTAATGGCAAGAGAGATTAGGGATTTAACGAATCAGCGGAATGTTGTATTTATATGGATTATAGCGTTTGGCAGATGTTTATCTGCATTATGTTAATTGGAGGGTATAGGATGACAGATAAATTTGGAGATGACGTTATACAGGTTTGCAGGAAAGAAGTGCCCCATGATCTGCGGTCTGAATATGGAAAAGCAATTGAAAATTTGTGCGATGACCCACGAAGTATAAAATGCCATAGGAAAATATTTGGTAGAATCTTGAAGCATTATACAGAAATGCATGGCGAATTGCTGATTTCAGATGATGGAAAGAAAGTCTATTTTGCACGTGATGGAACATCATTCACCAATTTTGCGGCAGTTCCCCTGAGCGTGGTACATCGATTTTCTGAGAACGGAATAGATGATTATGTTGAGCTGCTTATCTTGAGTGAGAGTGTTCCTGCGAAAATTATAATGATTAGTTCCAGAAATCTGGGTTCAGTTAAGTGGATTGATGATTTGGGAATTAACTACATTTATGAGAAGCATGAAGTCTGGAATATTAGAGTCATAATTCAGCAAATGGCTAGGTATGCACCTGTTCGCGAAGAGTTTTTATACTCTGGATGGGCAGCAGATGGTCAGAATTTCTATGTTATGAATGGTCAAAAAATATGTAAAGACGATTGGCGTGAAGAGCGTGTTAAAAAATCTTGTGGACATACATTGCAAATGCTGGATGTAGCACCACATTCTCTAACAGTTGTGTTGTTGGCAATTGCAATATTATCGCTGGTGCAAAGCAAGATGATGAACAGAGGAATCTATTTTAAGGGGGTTTGCTGTATCGTTGCTCAAACGCAATCATTTAAGACGACACTTGCATCACTATTTTTTGACTTGGCGGATGGTAGAAAGGCAGATATCAATTTTGAAGCATCAACAGCCGCAATCACTCGAACTGTAGGAAACAGTCGCGATTCAACAGTAATCTTGGATGACTATAAACCCGGAGCTACTAAGTCAGAATGTCGAGAAATGTTACAGAAGATTAGTACAGTTATTCGTTTGTGCAGTGATGATTCAGGGGGCATTAAGCGGGCTGGGATGCAAAATGAGACGATTACAAATATTGCGAGATGTTTGGTGGTTGTGACAGCAGAGTATATTCATTTTGACGTACAATCAACTCTTGCGAGATTACTGATTTTAGAGATGAATGGAAAAAGTGTGGACAAGGATAAATTGACATATTTTCAGGAGAATCATGCTATATACCGAGAGTGTGTTGAGAATTTTATAAGGTATGTAATTAGGCAGGGTGTAGATATGTTCTGTGAGCATCTTGAACAAAGATTTTTGCAGGAACGGAATAAATTGCGGATGGAATTATTGACTCATGATATACCTGTGGACAATCGGACGAGTGATATGTGTGTTTGGCTGAATATTGCTTTTTCTGAATTCTTGCAATATGTGTTTTCAGTAGGAGCTGTCACCCAGAGAGAGTTCGAAAAATATATGAGAGAGTCTAAGGAAATTTTTTTATCCATCATGCAGCAACAGGCTGAGAGAGTTGGTGAATTAGATGATGTACGGAGGTTTTTTGAAGGCTTGCAGGTTCTTTTGGATACAAGAGAAGCGCATATAGGTATATTGCAAAGTCGTAATGTGAATTATTCCTCTGAGGATAGTAAATCGGCAATTGGATTTAAAAAAAAGGGATTTGTCTATCTAAAAAATGATGTGGCTTTTCAAAAAGTTGTTTCTTATTTTCAACGCAATGGAAAAGAATTTACAATCAGTGAATCAGAGCTGAGAAAGAAATTAGTGGATCGTGATTATATTAATCGGAAACCCGGAGAGAGGTATATCCACAGGTTATATGTAAATAGCGAAAATTATCAATGTATTCAGTTTAGTGAATCAAAATTTAATGGACTTTTAAAAGGAGGAAAAGATAATGCAACAGCAGAGAGAGAAATTCCAAGTGATAGGGGCGTGCAGGAGAATGCAAACGCTATCCTTGGAAGATGAGTTCAGAAGAATGGATGGGGTACCGTATACGATTGATTTTTATTGGGATTTTTCAACAGCCGTTTTAGGAAATCCTGATAATAAAATGTGTGTTCAAGAGATTGTTGAAGAAATCATGAATCCTAAGGTGATTGATGTGGGACGGCAAAGTGATACGCTTTGCCTAGAAGACAGGCGACAAGATGAGGAATTTTGGAGGGGTATGGATAAGATGATAAAAAAAGAGGCAAGACGTGAAAAAAAGTGGAAGAAACATAATAAAAAAGTAACTGCTAAGCAGGCATATAAAAATTTCAAGCATGTTTATAAAGAAATAATGAGGAGATAGAGAGAATGGATGGAATTATTAGTATGCAAGAAATTTCAAAAATTAGTATGAAGTGTAGTTATGTTGGACATGAAATAATCAATGGTAATGCTGAAGCCTTAAAAAAAATATATGGGAATGTTTGGCGGGAAAATCCAGCAATTATAGAAATGATTAGTTCGTTACAGAATTGTATAACATCGGTAGAGATTGAAGATGATCATGGTAGAATTTATAATCCTGAATTTCTATATTATTGGGGAATGATTTGTCTTGGAGAACAATCACCCCTTGTTTATAAAAGCATAGAAATTGCAGGTAATTGCTTTAAAAAAATACTAGATACAGTTCCTAATGCAGAAGCAAGGTTAGCATATATTGGTCTTTTGGGTAGTGATGAACCAGCCAAAAGCGAATCCAATGTTAAAAGAATTGATACATTGCGAAGGTGGGCTGGAAAGCAAGACCTTTTTTCACGGATAGTCTTGGCACGGATAATTTTTGATAGGTTTTTGAGTGAAGCAGAAGAAAATAACCCGAAGGTCTCATGTGATGTTTTGGGTGATAATGAGAGGAAAATATTGGAACTGCCGCTCAAAGCAATACAGTTATTACAATTACCTTGCAGGTTGCGTCATCCGGTGGCAGTGCGGTTTTGGAATGAAATAATGGAGTACACAGGAACGTCGTCTGCAATGAATATGATGATAGACACAACATATATGAATGAGGGCATTCTATACGATTATAAACCCATGCAGATATGCAAATAAGGCTGTAAACCGCAAGAAATCAAGGGTTATATTTGTACAAAGGCTGTGCAAATAGCATATAGCCTATGTGTAAACAGATACAGAAACGTATATTTGAATTATCAAATTATATATTCTCGCTATGAAGGAGGAAACAAGATGGAGGCTGCGAAAGTATATTTAGCATCAGACATCCAAAGAGCCTTATCACTAGGGCGCAGTAAAACATATCAATTTTTGGAGGAGGTTTATCAAAAGCAGGAACCATTTAGAGTGATTAAAGTAGGAAAATTGTTCAGAATCCCTCAGAAGTCATTCGATGATTGGATTAATGCTGTGAAATAGGAGGTGGATATAGATTTGAAGAAGAAAAGTGTTGCTTTTTTCGAGGCAGGAAGTTGGTATCATCGGGTCAAAGTATTGAGAGAAGATGGTACGACTGGCTATACGAAGAAGGGAGGGTTTGCGACTGTCGAAGAAGCTGAAAGGAGTTATAAGCAATGTGAGGAAGAATTTGTCAGGGCATATCGCAATTATCATGTTGCATCTTCCGCAGACATTGAATTTAGGGATTATTTGATATATTGGCTGGAGGAGATTTATACGCTGCGTATTGAAAATACAACAAGGATGCTGGCATCATATGTATTGTATGATTTGATTCTTCCGAATATGAGTCAGAGTATTAAGTTGCGTTACATAAGTGTAGAGTACTTGAATGCGTTGTTGGCGAAGTCATCAAAGATGTGTGAATCTGCAGGAAACAAATGTAGGGAGTTGTTAAATATTGCATTAAAGGATGCTGTGGCGCAGGGGTATATTTTAAATAATCCTGTACCTTCTACAAAACCGTATAAAAGGAAAAAACCTGCAGTTGTTGTATTAAACAAGGAAGAAATACGAGTTTTCCTAGAAAGGGCATCTGAAAATAACTGGTATTTAGAAATTCTGCTTGGACTATTTATGGGATTGCGAAAAGGAGAAATTGCGGGGTTGAAATATAATGACTTTGATTTTATACAGAAGACAGTTACTATTTCCAGACAGGTTACATCTAACCCAATTGTTTCCAAAGGACAGGGAAAGATATCTGAATATCAGGTAATTGAAAAGCCGCCGAAAACACCGAACAGTTATCGTACACTTCGAGTTCCGGATACAATCATGGATGAACTGACTGTACGAAAGGCGCAGAACGATTTTAACAAGGAGCGGTTAGGAGATGCTTATATTGACAAAGATTATGTATCTTGCAGCGAAAATGGTCTGCCTCATGCAACGGCATCTTTTAATACGGCACTGACAAAATTGTGTAGAAGATCAGGATTACCGCATTTGACGGTTCATAGTTTGAGACATATGTATGCCAGTATTTTAATAGAGCAAGGTGTTCCATTGGTAAAGATATCTGCCTTGCTCGGTCATTCAAGTATTAACACTACATTTGAATATTATTGCGAGATTATGGATGAAACTGAGAAAATACGAGGATTCCTAAATAATAACTTTATACCGGAGGAAGCGTAAAGATATGCTGGATCTAAAAATGCAAAATTATGTGGATTGGGATGTAAGGGCTGTTATTAAGTTACTTGATCGAAATAACTATGCTTATCGTGTCGTTCTGAAGTATCAGGACGGCACGAAGCATATACAGCAAAAATCAGGTTTTAAGACAAAGAAGGATGCAGAAGATGCAAGAAAATGTACTATTGGTGAGTTGTGCAATGGTACTTATGTGGTAAATAATAATGTGCGGGTAAAAGAATTTCTGGAATATTGGCTGGAATATGATATTAGGCAAAGGGCTGGAAGCTATAACACATACGCTTCTTACTTTCAGATAGTCAAAAACCATATTATCCCATATCTTGGGAGAAAAAAGTTAACTGAATTAAGCAGGGGAGACATTCAAAGGTTGTATCAGGAACGCACTGAATATTCTGTTCATATTGCGCGACAGGTAAAAACTGTATTGAATGTTTCACTTTGTTATGCGGCGGAGCATAAATTGATTCCGTTAAACCTAGCAGAGGGCGTCAATCTGCCTAAGTCAGTTGCTTCTAAACCGTATCACACTAGAAATATTGATTCACAGAAAACTTTGACTGTAGAACAGATACAGGTTTTATTAAATGCAAGTAAAGAAACACCCATCCATATGCAAGTCCTGTTTAATGTACTCATGGGATTAAGGAGACAAGAAATTAATGGGTTAAAATATTCGGATGTTGATTATATAAACCGTACATTATCAGTGGAGCGCCAATTGGGAAAAGAATTGAACAGAGATCCGGAGGGTGTTGATGATGAAGCAAAGACAAAGAAGGACTTACCTTTGAAATCATCATCCAGTAGAAGAGTTCTTCCTATTCCAGATTATGTATTTGAAGCGATTCTGGATGAACGGAAAATATATGAAAGAAACAGAAGTCACAGAAAGGAACGATTTTCAGATTTGGATTATATATGCTGTTCTAGTGATGGAAAGCCTCGCAGCAAAGATTTCCATTGGAAGCATTATAAAAATTTGTTAAAAAAAGTCGGATTGCCTGATATCAGGTGGCATGATCTGAGGAGCACTTATTGCACCCTTTTGCTGAAAGGCGATTTTAGTCCAAAAGCAGTATCAAAGCTGATGGGTCATGCGAAGGAACTGATTACGGTAGATGTATACGGTGATAATGCAAATATTATACCAGAGGAAATGCCTGAATTGTTGTTATACATGAGAGATGTGATGCCAGACAGACTGTCCCGGCGAAGAATAGATTCTGACATGTCGGATATCGTTGTTGATGTAGGAATGTATTTGCCGGAAAACAAAAAGAACAAGTGTTCTAAAAATGCTGTACAAACTTAAACTGATATGATATAATCAAAACTGTTTTTACAAACGGAAAACTACAGATGTTCAGTGTCCATTTATACTTTTTTATGCTGTTATATCCACGTTAGATATATTACGGTTTATTCAATCTAAAAAAATGAAATGGGTGAACAGAATTCGTCGAAACGCAGTTTTTTGTAAAGCAGAAGATGTGCTTCGACGAATTTCTACCCAATAGTCGAACTTTTTTGATATGGATTTCGGAGGTGATATTTGTGCAGACTGAACAAAAAAAGTTCATACTTCATTCTGATTACCAGCCCACCGGCGACCAGCCGCAGGCGATAGAAGCCCTGGTAAAAGGGTTCAAAGAGGGCAACCAGTTCCAGACTTTGTTAGGGGTGACCGGAAGCGGAAAGACCTTCACCATGGCAAATGTGATCGCCGCACTGAACAAGCCCACTTTGGTAATAGCGCACAATAAGACCCTGGCTGGACAGTTGTACGGAGAGTTCAAGGAATTTTTCCCTGAGAATGCGGTGGAGTATTTTGTGTCCTACTACGATTATTATCAGCCGGAGGCGTATGTGCCCTCTTCGGACACGTACATTGCCAAGGACTCTTCCGTGAATGACGAGATTGACAAACTCCGTTTGTCTGCGACAGCATCTCTTTCAGAGCGGCGGGATGTGGTGGTAGTTGCCAGTGTGTCCTGTATATATGGTCTGGGAAGCCCGGACGATTACCAGGAGATGATCGTGTCTTTGAGACCGGGGATGACCAAAGACCGGGATCAGGTTCTGAGGGAACTGATCGACATTCAATATGACAGAAATGATATGGATCTTGGCAGAGGGTGCTTTCGGGTAAGGGGTGATGTGGTAGAGGTTTATCCGGCACAGGGCGGAGATTATCTGATCAGGATCGAGTTTTTTGGAGACGAGATTGACCGGATTGCGGAGACAGACCCCCTTACCGGGCAGGTGCATGCCACATTGGATCATATTTCTATTTTCCCGGCATCCCATTACGTAGTGCCGCAGGAAAAGATCAATGCAGCCTGCAAGAATATTGAGATCGAGCTGGAGGAGAGGATCAGGTTCTTTAAAAGCGAGGACAAGCTTTTGGAGGCGCAGCGCATTTCAGAGCGCACCAACTTTGATATAGAGATGCTGCGGGAAACAGGTTTTTGTTCGGGGATTGAAAATTATTCCAGACATTTGGCAGGGATGCCCGCAGGCGTGATGCCCCATACGCTGATGGATTATTTTGGAGATGATTATCTGATCATCATTGACGAATCCCATATGACCATTCCGCAGATAGGCGCTATGTACACTGGAGACCGTTCCCGCAAGACTACATTGGTGGATTATGGGTTCCGGCTTCCATCAGCACTGGATAACAGGCCTTTGTGCTTTGCGGAATTTGAGGAGCACATTGACCAGATGCTGTTTGTATCAGCCACTCCGGCTGCTTATGAGCGGGATCATGAATTGTTTCGGACAGAACAGATCATCCGCCCTACCGGGCTTTTGGATCCGGAGATTTCTGTTCGTCCGGTGGAGGGGCAGATAGATGACTTGATTGGTGAAATCCGTAAAGAAACGGAGAAGCACAACAAAGTGCTGGTGACCACTCTGACGAAACGGATGGCAGAGAATCTGACGGATTATATGAATGATGTGGGAGTGCGCGTGAAGTATCTCCATTCGGATATAGATACTCTGGAGAGGGCGGAGATCATCCGGGACATGCGGCTGGATGTTTTCGATGTGCTGGTGGGAATCAATCTTTTGCGCGAAGGACTGGATATTCCGGAAATTTCGCTGGTGGCGATTCTGGATGCGGATAAGGAAGGGTTTCTGCGTTCAGAGACCTCTCTGATCCAGACTGTCGGACGTGCGGCGAGAAATGTGGACGGACATGTGATCATGTATGCAGACCAGATGACGGATTCCATGCTTGCGGCTATTGAGGAGACGAACAGGCGCCGGGCAATCCAGCAGAAATATAATGAAGAGCATCATATTACGCCTCAATCGATTAAAAAGGCAGTCAGGGACCTGATCAGTATCTCCAAGGTGATAGCGAAGGAAGAACTGCAATTTGAGAAAGACCCTGAATCTATGAGTAAAGGCGAGTTGGAGAAGCTTATTGCCAAGATTGAAAAGCAGATGAAGAAAGCGGCAGCAGACTTGAATTTTGAGGCAGCAGCAGAACTCAGGGATAAAATGGCAGAACTAAAGAAAAAATATAACGAACTGGAAGAATAAGGCTGTGGTTCATGACCGGATCTGCTCACAGAGGGTGGGAAACCGTGAACCATATCGGATATCAAAAGGAAGGAAGTCGGAATGAAATTGTCAGATCAGCATGTAGAAACACCGAGAATGCGCCCGAGAGAATATATTAAGATCAGAGGGGCAAATGAGCATAATCTTCATGGGCTTGATGTGGATATTCCAAGAAACGAGCTGGTAGTACTAACAGGGCTTTCGGGTTCTGGGAAATCTTCGCTGGCGTTTGATACGATCTATGCGGAAGGCCAGAGGAGATATATGGAGTCTTTGTCTTCCTATGCAAGACAGTTCCTTGGTCAGATGGAGAAACCCAACGTAGAAAAGATAGAAGGGCTTTCGCCGGCTATTTCCATTGATCAGAAGTCAACCAACAGAAATCCTCGTTCCACAGTGGGAACCGTGACAGAGATTTATGATTATTTCAGGCTTCTTTATGCCCGGATCGGGATCCCCCACTGCCCACAATGCGGAAAGGAGATCAAGAAGCAAAGCGTAGACCAGATGGTGGATCAGATCATGGAGCTGCCGGAAGGAACCAGGCTGCAGCTTTTGGCGCCGGTAGTGCGGGGCAGGAAAGGAGAGCATGCCAAGGTATTTGAACGTGCCAAGAGAAGCGGCTATGTCCGTGCGCGGGTAGACGGCAGTTTATATGAACTGACAGAAGAAATCAAGCTGGATAAAAACATTAAGCATAATATTGAAATTGTGGTGGACAGACTGGTGGTAAAGCCGGGAATAGAGAGAAGGCTTACGGATTCGATTGAAAATGTGCTGGAGCTAGCGGAGGGGCTTTTGATGGTCGATGTGATAGATGGGGAGACCATCAATTTCAGCCAGAGCTTTGCCTGCCCGGATTGCGGTGTCAGCATCAGTGAGATTGAACCGAGAAGTTTTTCCTTTAACAATCCTTTTGGTGCCTGTCCGGTCTGCTTTGGTCTTGGTTATAAGATGGAATTTGATCCGGAGCTGATGATTCCCGACCGGACACTTAGCATCAATGCAGGTGCAATTCAGGCAATGGGCTGGCAGTCCTGCAACGAAGCAGGGAGCTTTACCAATGCGCTTTTAAGGGCACTGGCGAAGGAATATGGATTTAGCCTTGATACACCGGTGCAGGAATTGCCGGAAGAGATTTTTCATATGCTGATTTATGGCTCTGACGGCAGGGAGGTAAAGGTACATTATAAGGGTCAGAGAGGGGAAGGGGTTTATCCGGTTGCTTTCGACGGCCTGGTCAAAAATATGGAAAGAAAATACAGGGAGACCAGCTCCGATATCATGAAGCAGGAGTATGAGACCTTTATGCGCATCACGCCTTGTAAAGAGTGCAAGGGCATGAGGCTGAAAAAAGAATCCCTTGCTGTTACTGTATGCGATAAAAATATTTTTGAAATTACTTCCATATCTATTCGGGATTTATATGCTTTTTTGCAGGGAATGAAGCTTTCCAATCAGCAGCAGCTGATTGGGAAACAGGTTTTGAAGGAGATCAATGCCAGGGTAGGGTTTTTGATTGATGTAGGATTGGAATATCTTTCCCTTGCGCGGGCAACCGGCACGCTGTCCGGCGGGGAGGCCCAGAGAATCCGACTTGCTACCCAGATTGGCTCGGGACTGGTAGGAGTGTGCTATATTCTGGATGAACCCAGTATCGGTCTTCACCAGAAGGATAATGATAAGCTGCTGAACACGTTGAAGAATCTCCGGGATCTGGGAAATACTCTGATCGTGGTAGAGCATGATGAGGATACCATGCTGGCAGCAGATTATGTTGTGGATATAGGACCCGGTGCAGGTTCCCACGGCGGTAATGTGGTCGCACAGGGAACTGCCCAGGAGATCATGGAAGTAGAAAATTCTGTCACCGGCCAGTATTTAAGCGGCAGAATACAGGTACCTGTTCCGGATGAGCGGCGAAAGCCCAAGGGATGGCTTACTGTGAGTGGTGCGGCAGAGAACAATCTGAAAAACATTACCGTGAACATTCCTACCGGTATCCTTACCTGTGTAACCGGCGTTTCCGGGTCTGGTAAAAGCTCGCTGGTGAATGAGATTCTCTATAAGCGTCTGGCAAGAGATCTGAACCGGGCAAGGACCATTCCGGGCAAGCACAAGAACATTACCGGAATCAAGAAGCTGGATAAAGTAATCAACATTGACCAGTCTCCGATAGGAAGGACTCCCAGATCTAATCCGGCAACTTATACGGGGGTCTTTGACATGATCCGGGATTTGTTTGCGGGAACCCCGGATGCAAAGGCGAAGGGATATAAGAAAGGACGTTTCAGTTTTAACGTGAAGGGCGGGCGGTGTGAAGCCTGCGGCGGAGACGGGATCATTAAGATTGAAATGCATTTTCTCCCTGATGTATATGTGCCGTGCGACGTGTGCGGCGGAAAACGTTATAACAGGGAGACGCTGGAGGTTAAATATAAAGGAAAAAGCATATATGATGTGCTGGATATGACGGTGGAGGAAGCGGTTCCGTTTTTTGAAAATCTGCCATCCATCCGGCGAAAGATCGAGACTTTAAATGACGTAGGTCTTTCTTATGTGAAGCTGGGACAGCCTTCCACTACCTTGTCTGGCGGGGAAGCGCAGAGAATCAAACTGGCTGCGGAGCTGAGTAAACGGAGTACCGGCAATACCATTTATATTCTGGATGAACCTACCACCGGACTGCATTTTGCAGATGTGCATAAGCTGGTGGAGATTCTTCACCGGCTGGCAGATGGCGGGAATACGGTGGTGGTGATCGAACACAATCTGGATGTGATCAAGACAGCGGATTATATCATTGACATGGGACCGGATGGCGGTGACAGGGGAGGAACTGTGGTAGCTTGTGGCACCCCGGAGGAGGTCGCAGAAATTCCAGAATCTTACACTGGCCAGTATGTGAAAAAAATGCTGAAAAAGTATAAAGAAAATAAAGAGAAGTACCGATAAATAACTCAGAGCATGGACGCAGCAGTTAAGACGGAAGGATCCGTTCTTATTTTTCTGCGTCTATTTTGCAATAGTTTTTGTTAATTTTTTATGAAATCCCTTTGAAAAACTATTTCTATGGGTTATAATAATTTTTGTATGTGCTTGAAGTGAAAATTGTGATAACATAAGGCATCCAGAACGGACGGATGGCCGGAACAGCCATAAAAGTAGAATAGAAAGGGGTATATGGCATGCAGTATACAGATATTGGAATTGATTTGGGAACTGCCAGTATTTTGGTTTACATCAGAGGGAGAGGCGTTGTGCTGAAGGAGCCCTCGGTGGTGGCTTTTGATAGAGACACGAACAGGATCAAGGCAATTGGGGAAGACGCAAGGCTGATGCTGGGAAGGACGCCGGGAAATATTATTGCAGTCCGCCCTCTTCGTCAAGGCGTAATTTCTGACTACAGGGTTACGGAGCAGATGATGAAATATTTCATTCAAAAGGCTCTTGGAAGGAAAACTTTCAGAAAGCCCAGAATTGCAGTCTGTGTGCCTAGCGGTGTTACAGAGGTAGAAAAAAAGGCAGTTGAAGATGCAACCCTTCAGGCAGGAGCCAGGGAAGTTTCTATTATTGAAGAACCTATTGCAGCAGCAATCGGTGCAGGAATTGATATTTCCAAGCCGTGCGGGAATATGATCGTAGATATCGGGGGCGGAACTTCCGATATTGCCGTGATTTCCCTTGGCGGAACGGTGGTCAGCGCATCTATCAAGATTGCAGGCGATGACTTTGACGAAGCTCTTGTCAGGTTTATGCGTAAGAAACATAATCTGTTGATCGGAGAAAGGACAGCAGAGGATATTAAGATAAAAATCGGTTCAGCCTTTAAGCGTGTAGAAGTGGATTATATGGATGTAAGGGGGCGTAATCTGGTGACGGGTCTCCCGAAGACCGTCAAGGTATCTTCCGAAGAAACGGAAGAAGCATTAAAGGAAACCACGGCCCAGATCATTGAGACCATCCACAGTGTATTAGAGAAAACTCCTCCTGAACTTGCAGCAGATATTGCAGACCGGGGGATTGTACTTACCGGAGGCGGCAGCCTGCTCCGCGGGCTGGAGGATCTGGTGGCGGAAAGAACAGGAATCAATACCATGACGGCAGAAGACCCTATGACGGCCGTAGCAATTGGTACCGGTAAGTATGTAGAGTTTCTTGCAGGCTATAAGGATGAATAAGAAAGGCATGGATGATTTATGGTTAAAGGATTGTATACTGCCTATACAGGCATGATCAACGAGCAGCACAGGATGGATGTGCTCACCAATAATCTGGCTAATGCAGATACCAACGGCTTCAAGAAAGAAGGAGCTACCAGCCAGTCTTTTGACAGTGTGCTGGCTTATAAGCTAAGAGATATTTCGGAAGGCGACAGACGTATTGCCAAGAGAATTGGCATGAATAATCCGGGAGTAAAGATCGGGGAAGGATACACAGATTTTTCCGAAGGACCGATGAAGGTAACGGGGAATACGTTTGATCTGGCATTGACAGACAGAGGATTTTTTGCAGTTGAGTTTACCAATAAGGCTGGCGAGACTTCTGTGAAGTATACCAGGGATGGTAATTTTACCCTGACGCAGGAGGGGCGGCTGGTGACGCAGGATGGCGATCCGGTATTAGATGTGAACGGTCAGCCTATAGAGATTGATCCTTTGCAGAAAGCAGAGATCAACGTGAGCGGGCAGATTATACAGGATGGCGACGTGGTTGCGACCATACAGGTTGCGGACTTTGAAGACTATAATTATCTGGAGCGTTATGGGGAAAATTATTTTCAGCCCGTTGAGGGGGCTGTGGAAGCGGAAGCGCCCGCCCAGATTTATTCGGGATATTTGGAAACAGCCAATATATCAGTGGTAACGGAAATGGTAAATATGATCACAGTTTCCAGAGCTTATGAGAGCAACCAGAGAGTGATCACGACTTTCGACAGTACGCTTGATATTGCAGCAAATCAGCTTGGCAGAATTTAAGGAGGAAAAGGGAATTTATGGTTAGGAGCTTATGGTCCGCTGCCACAGGCATGAATGCGCAGCAGACAAACGTGGATACAATTGCAAACAACCTTGCAAATGTGAATACGAATGGGTACAAGTCACAGGTTGCACAGTTTAAATCATTGCTTTATCAGACGCTTCAGACAGCGACAACAACAGCAAATGGGGATCCCAAACCCACAAGCTCGCAGGTAGGTCTGGGTGTAAGAAATTCTTCCATTAATTCTATTTTTACGCAGGGCCCGGCTCTGGAATCCCGGAGTGATACTTCCTTTGCCATTGAAGGCGATGGGTTCTTTGCCATTCAGGGCTCTGACGGAAATACATATTATACTCGTAACGGAGATTTTACCTGGGCAACCAATGGAAACAGAGGTATGATCCTGACGGATCAGGATGGTCTTCCGGTGCTCAGTTCTACTGGCAGGACGATCACGCTGGGAGCGAATTATGTTACCAATAAAATAACAGTTACAGGCGATGGACAGATCTGCTATCCGGATGCTAACAATAATCCACAGCCGATAGGTGTTACAATTGGTTTATACCAGTTTAACAATCCTGGCGGTCTGGTGAGGAATGGAAATACTTTGTGGAAAACTTCCGCAGCCAGCGGGGAAGCATTAAATGAAGCTACAAACAGGAATCTGACACCGAGCCGGATGCTGCAGGGATATCTGGAAGGTTCCAATGTACAGGTAGCGGATGAAATGGTGAATCTGATCGTGGCGCAGCGTGCTTACGAGATGAATTCAAAAGCGATCACTACTACGGACGAAATGATGCAGACAGCAAATAACTTGAAGAGATAATTGACAGAAAGGGCATAGAAATATGGATATTGGCGGTATTTCTTCTTATACAGATTTCCTGACAACTCAGGCTCAGGGCGCAGCGGCTGCAAAGCTTAAGGAGTCTGTTGACAACACGGATTATACGCAGGCATCGGAGGACGAGCTGCTGGATGCGTGTAAACAGTTTGAGGCGTATTTTCTGGAACAGGTATTTAAAGAAATGGAAAAGACTGTAGATGCGGTGAGAGATGAGAACAGCCTTGATACCAGCAACAGTATGGTTGACTATTTTAAGGATATGACAATTCAGCAATTGGCATCTACTTCCACGGAAGTTCAGGGACTTGGTCTTGCACAGACTTTGTATGAGCAGATGAAGCGCAATTACGGGATAGAATAA
>ERZ808054.1087-NODE-1087-length-17988-cov-6.854838_pt1 | contig 17988 bp, 13 predicted proteins | sample MGYA00380201_ERZ808054 | MGnify/ENA primary metagenome ERZ808054 (study PRJEB31490, sample SAMN06133419) | mouse gut metagenome | isolation source: Z5_2 | host: mice | place: China: Chengdu | collected 2015-05 ... | reverse complement strand
GCGAAGCGGCATATTTCCTTATGCGGCTGTGTGCATAACTTTATACTGAGCGGTCAGTCTTTTCGACCGCCAGTATATCTTACCACAAAAATGCCTATAATACCATGGATTTTTCAAATCCTTTTCTAAGTAAAAATCCATCTTGCCAAACTTTAGCTTTATTTATCCTGCGGGCGAACGCTCTGTCCTTGTTTTAGCTCCTCGGTCGAGTATGTAATGACTTTGGTGTCTTTGCTGATTGTGCCGGCTTCGATTGCTGCATAGCGGTCATTCTGGTCTTTGACCTGCACCTTGATTTTTTCGGCATAATACTCGCTTCCGAGGATTCCTTCTTTTTCGTTTAATGTATAGATATAAAAAGTGTCTCTCTCCTCAAAGACAGCCTCCACCGGAAGCGCCAACTCATGATATTCACCCTGCACTGCCTTTTGGACGGTTCCGCTTAGCCCGGGCTGTCCCATATTCTCTGGAAGCATACAGAGAATGTCGTACCCTCCCTGTGTATTTTCAGTCAGATAGTCCACTGTAACTTCTGTTGCCGTGGATTGTCCGTTGAGTTTTAACTCAACAGTATCATTTAAGTGCACATATTTTCCCTCTTCTTTGGTGATGCTGAATTTAAACTGGCAGGGTCTTAGTGCATCTGTCAGCAGAAGTGCCGCGGTGTCTGATGTCCTGCTGCCGACTTCGATCTGGATTTTTGAAATAATGCCATCATTTTCAGCCTTTATTTCTCCCTTTTGCTGTTTTATTGCATGAAGTCTTTCAATCTGCTTCTTCGCCTGTTTGATATCTAATTCATAAAGCATTGCTGTAGAATCTGCTTTTGATGTAGTTTCCGCATTTGCAATCTCCCGCAGCTTTTGCCGCAATGTAACCTCACGTGTGTAGCTTGCGTCGTTATAGCTTTCCTTTGCACGCTGCACGTTTTCTTCAAGCGTAAGCTTGGTGCTCTGCCATGCATCATACTCGGCTTCCTCCGCCGAATAATCAGGCTGCGCGACGGCATCTCTATCATGCTTTGTCAACTGGTCGCGCAGAGCGAGCAGTTCTTCGTTTGCTTTTTTAATCTTATTGAGCAGCTCCGTCCGCTTTTCCTCGTCTGCCGGATTTGGGTTTTGATTGTCCTTTGTGTCCGGTGCCAAAGCGCCTGTTTCTGTATTTTCATTGCCATTCTCTACGCTGTCCGTGTCATCTGTATTCCCATTTTCATTCTCATTCTCCGTGCTGTCCGTAGCATCTGTATTCCCATTTTCATTCTCATTCTCCGTGCTGTCCGTAGCATCTGTATTCGTATTTTCGCTTTCATTCTCTGTGCTGTCCGCAGCATCCGTATTGGTTCCCGTATCTGCATTTCCATGCCCGTCAGTATTCTCTGCGCCATTTTGATTATTTCCAACATCTGAATTGTCCGCTCCCGTATTGGTATCCTCTGTTCCTCCTGTATTGTCCGTGTCAGCACCCGCTGACCCCGACAAAACTTTTGGCTGACCGTCTTCTCCCGAACGAATCTCTTTTCCGATACGATTCTCCAGCGCAGCAAGCTGCTCCTCCAAATCCTGTATCTCGCGCTCTTTCGCTGTAATTTTATCCGCAATGCCATATCCCTTGTTCACCCAGTCATGGTACGCATCCCACGCATTGCGTCTGGCATTGTCCGCCGTGTAGGGCACTGTGTCCGCAAGATGCTTTCCGAGCGCTGTCTCTGCCCTATCCAGCGCTTCCTTTGCGCGCGCCTTCGCAACCGCCGTCTCCTTGTCCGCCGTCTCATAATCCTCCTTTGCCCAGAGAATTGCCACTTCTTTTTTCTGCGCGTCAATCACTGCATTGACCTGCCAGTCCGAAAGATTGCACTCTAGCTTGGAAAGCTCTGTCTCCTTAGCACTGATAATCTCCGCAATATCTGCCGTGTCAATCGTAAAAAGAACGTCCCCTGCCTGAACCGCATCGCCCTGCTGGACATAAATTTTATCCACCCGCAGCCCCGCCTGCGTATTGACAGCGATTTCACCGCCCGCCGTCACGATTCCGTCCGTATTTACTATGTGCTCCACATATTTTTTGGACGCGGTATCCGTCTTGACCATCGGCAGCCCTGACACATAAATGCTCTTTGAAATAATCGTACAAAGCCACACAAATGCCAGAAATATCACAAATATCTTTATCCACTTTTCCATCCGCCTGCGGAGTAAAAGTTTCTCCTCATCCCTTTCCATCACACGAACCCTCCATAACATATTTCTAACCTTTTAGACCGGAATAAATAATCCCCTGCTCGAGATAATCCTGACCCATGACAAACACAAAGATTGCCGGTATCAGCATCATCACGGACGCCGCAAACGCAAATCCTGCTTGTGTCCAGCTGATTTCAGGCAGATACAGCGACAGCGGCCACAAGGTCTTGTCCTCGAGAAATGCAAACGGCTGCTCAATCATGTTCCAGTATTCCAGAAATCCAAGCACCATCGCCGAGAGGATTCCGCCCTTTCCAAGCCCGATTCCTGCCATAAAAAAGATATACACTTCCCCTGCCCCGTCAATCCTTGCCGCCTCAATCAGCGATTTCGGAATTGCCCGAAATCCGCCATAAATAATAAAAATCGGAAACGTACTGAACACCGCCGGCAGAATGACTGCCCACTGTGTATCCAACAGCGAAAGTCTGTCAAGCGTGAGATAGCTCGACAGCATTGTCACCTGAAACGGCAGAAGCATCAGCACTACATAGATCGTAAAAAGCACATTTTTCCCTCTGACCTCATAGATTGCAAATGCCCATGCCGCAGGCACGCCCACGACCATCTGTCCCAGCAAAATCAATCCCACCATTTTCACGGAGTTCCAGAACAATACAAAAAACTCCGGCGAATAAAAAAGCAGACGAATATAGTTCTCCATCGTTGGATATTGCGGAATAAGCTTCCACGTCACAAATCCCGTCCCTTGCTCAAATACAGGCGCCAGACATTCGTATAAGTCCCCTTTTCCCATGACGGAACCTGTCACAACCAGGAACACAGGCGCACAGATCACAATGCCTGCCGCTATAAATATTAATTTTGTCACCGCCTCCGATGCATAGCGGAGAATTTTTCTTACCCTCACTTCAAGTCTCCTACTCCTACAAATTTATTTTCTATCTTTATCCTTTATCTGGATTCGTGCCAGTTTGCAGCACTGCACTGTATTTTCCAGACAAATCTTATTTACTTATCTCTGGCTATAATACTGAAACAGCAGAATAAACACAAACAGCACCACCGCCACCAGCACACTTGCCGCCGCCATCTTGTCAAACTCAAGATTCACATACCAGTTGTTAAAAGTATGCTGCAAGAGATAAATATCCTTGTTGGGGTAAGAGCCGCCGACAAGATACGCTTCCCTGTAAATTTTCATGGAATTTAAAAACGACAAAATCACTATCGTGTACACACTCCCCTTCAAACAGGGCAGCTTCACGAAAATCAGACACTGAAAGCTGTTTGCACCATCTACCCGCGATGCCTCAATCAATTCATTCGGAATGCCTGCGATGCCTGCAAGCCACAGCACGATTGTATACCCTGTATTTTTCCAGAGATAACTGACGACAAGGCTGTCAAAATCCTGCTTGTAAAAAAACATTCTCCACACGATAACCACAGTTGCCGTCGGCATCGCCATCGGAAATAAATAAAGGCTTTTTATGACATGAATGTCACGAATCTTGCTGAGCGCAAGGGCTGCTGCCAGACCAATCACCACCAAAAGCGGTATCGCCACACCCACAAAGTGCAGCGTGTTTTTTACTGCGAGACGGAATGCCTGATTGTTTACCACTGTTTTGTAATTGTTGAGCCCTGCAAACTCTCCTGACATGACTGTCATAAAGGAACGCCGCACCACATCCGCAAACGGAATCAACACAAAAATCATCACGCCTGCCAGACTCACACCAATAAATCCTATAAAATACACATATTCTTTTATTTTTTTCATGATCTTCACACCTGTTCTGTCGAATTGAAGCTGTCTATGCTTCTTTATACCAGTATTGTATCATGCTTGTATCTAAAAAAGCTCTAAAAGAGGAGTAGGATAATGATTTTCTCATAATCCTACTCCTTCGGTTTCTGTTTACAGTTTTTTCTCACCACAACAGCTCAATATCAAGTTTTCCAAGAGTCTTTTTGATCGCAATCTCCCACAAGGAAACAATACTTACATATAAATCGCTGCTTTTTCCAATGATTTCTCTTGCCTTTGGAGATAGACTGGGATTATCATCAAAAAACCATAAAAGAGCGCAGGTATCCACTAAATACATTACATATACTCCTTAAAACATTCTGGCGTCTCATCAAAATCTTCCGACATTATCATTTTTCTCTTCAATATTCCCGGTTTTCTTATATATCCATCTTCGTCCATGCCTTCATTTTTTGCTGGCACAACTGCTTTAGCTTTTTCAGACAAATATTCCGCAAACTGAATAACCTGTGATAATTTATCATCTGGCAGACTGTTTATTACAAGTAATGCCTGTTGCTGAAGTGTCATATTCTACACGTCCTTTCATAATACATTTCTTAAATTCTATCAAAATTATAGCATTAATGAATGCTTTAAGCAATGTATTTTTCCTTCCCTATTCATACAGATAAAGCTCCACGCTGTCTGCAATCGCCTTCACCGCCGCGTCAATGTCCTGTGTGCCCTCAAGGTACTTCGCTCCCTCCGCATAGACAGCGCTTTCGAGCACAGTGTCACTCAGATACGGTGTGTCAAGCTGTGCAATCCATGACTCCAATTGATCAATTCCATCCTGCTTTACTGGATAAACCGTATAGTCAAATCTTTTCCCGTCTGCTGTCGAAAAAGCCATATAACTCTCTCCGCCGTCATCGCCAAGTTTGCTCTCATCATAGGCAAACTGCGCTGGAAGCGCCGTTTTATTTATGGGAATCCCAAACTGCATTGACTCCTGAATCGTTGCGCCAAGCATCAGACGCACGAACTGTTTCGCCGCATCTGCATTCGAGGATGACGCGTTGATTCCGGCAATTGACGCAGGATGATAAACATTGCTGCACTGCCCGCTCATCAGTTTTGTCAGCGTGTTCTCCAGACCGCTGATTCTTGGCACAGATAACAAGTCCTTGTACGTATACGCATCTACAAGCTCGCCGTAGGTAAAAGGCGACTCTCCCATCATATACATTGTGTTCTGCGTCATCATAAAATATTGCCCTTCCTCAAAGTTGTCTCCGTTCTCATCAATTACATTCTGCTGGTATATCTTGATATACTCCTCCGGCGTGCCGTTCATCTCCACATCATAAAGTCTCTTGGACTGTTCGAGAAACGCCCGCACTTTACTCTGATCAAGCTGTCCGTCCGCATTCTTCCATGTCGGTGCGCACACTGGCATAAACCGCCGCATAATCCCGGTTGACGAACATGCCCCCAGAATGTTTGTGTCTGGAAATGCCTCTCTTGCCTTCTCCGCCATATCCGCAATCGACTGGTAATCATTGGCACTGCTTACATACGTTTCATCACCCAGAAGAATTGGAATATAGAACTTCGCCGGAACAGCATACATCTTGTCGTCTGTCTGTATGTTTTCAATTAAATTTCTGTAAAGTCCGTCTGTCTGGTCTATTTCATTGACGATATCGGACAAATCCATCAGCACACCTTTTTCCGCATAGGTATCAATGTTGATGCCATCCAGCATAATCACGTCAGGACCGCTGCCGCTTAGAAGCTGCGTGTTCAGCTTTTTGAGTGCATCTTCCCTTGTGACGCCGCCCTCCTCCATACCAATCTGATACTCTATAAACAAATCTGGATACTGTGTTTGATATGCAGATATCGTCTGCTTCACCAGATCATCCTCATTCAGACTGTAGACTGTAATCTTGTCGTTCGGAACAGTAGGCACTGTCGCATCATAGGAAAACTTCACGATTTTACCGCCGCTGTACCACGCAAAAAATTCATTTTTGTCATTCATTGCCATTGCTACAATGCTGTTTGTCGGATCGCCCAGCGAAGAAAGGCTGCCATCAATCACCTGCTCCACTGCCCCGCCGCCGATGACATGGCGGTACAATCCCTTATCTCCCGCTACATAGATGGTTTTGTCCGCACCCAGAAAAGCATAGGTAGTATACCCTGCGCCCGTCCACGCCATCTCCTTATAATTCTCGTCAATAAAGGTGTCAAGCACTTCGTCCTCGATCAGACTTTTCTGTGCCAAATCGTACAAAAAAATCTTCTCATAAGAAAGACACATCAAAATACCGTCCCTGCAATCAAGCAGATCCAATGGTTCTCCAAGCGTCAGGAGTTTCTCTGCTGTCCCTGCTTCGGGATCGATCTGATAAACAGCTCTCTCCCCTGACACAAATGCATACAATGTTCCCTGCTCGTCAAACGTAAGTGTCCTCAGTGTCGAATGCGCGTCCGGCAGTTTAATCTCAATCTGCTTTACGGTCTCATCTGTATTGAAAATATAGAGGTTATAGTCATACTCGTCCTCTGTGCCTTCTATTTCGTCCATACCGACAACGGCAATCGTTCCGTCTTTCGCTATGGCTGACGCAATCGGATAATGCGCAGCAATAAATTCCGAAAACGCCTCGTTTGTCTCGGCATTCCATGTCGCACCGTTATCCTTTGACACAATTTTCTGTTTCGTCAGACTGTTTAGAAAGACCATCTGCCCGTCGCTGAAAATCTGTCGTTCTACATGGTCATAAAAATTTTCGCCCTCGAATACTGTCGTCTCTACATAGCGCCCCATTCCGCTGCCGCCCGCTTCATCATTTGCCCCAGACTGGGTGGCGCTCTCGTCTGTTACACTGGTCTCGCTTGTCGTGCCTGAACCATTTGCATTGCCATTACTGGCAGTCTGGTCCTTTGCACCGCATCCTGCTGCCGTGATGCCAACTGCCGCCGCAGTGAATAAAGCTGCCATTTTCGTAGCCATTGATTTTTTTCTCATAACATCCCTCCATATGTACCCTTTCGTTTTTCGTACACTGGCATTGTAGCATAGTTATCTCTAAGAAATCTCTAAAATGCAACTATTCTCTATATGAGATTGTGTTATTAAGCCAAGAATAATTTCTGCATTTGTGTGCATAAAACAAGACTGCTGTAACAAATGTTACAACAGTCTTGTTTATAACCTTATCACTCCGGCTGGCGCATCTCCTGTCCCGGAAGTTTTTGTTCGGAAGAATTTTTGAAGCTGAGCAAATCTTTTGTCGCTGTCGGAATCGCAATGTTCGTACCTGCCCCGGCTACACAACCGCCCGGACACGCCATTCCTTCAATCAAACATCCGTTTTTCTTGCCAGCCTTCGCAAGCATCAAAATCTTCTTGCACTCAGAGAGACTCTCGGCATGTTCGATATGAATCTCTGTGTCAGGATAATACTCTTTGATACATCCCTCAATCGCACTGGCAACGCCGCCTGCTACACCGTAGCCGCGCCCGGCAGCCGTCGCATCGTTCATGGCATCCATCGCCTTGATCTCCTCTAATAAAATGCCCTTCGCCTCAAACATGCCCGTCAGCTCCTCAAAAGTGATCACAAAGTCCACATCTGAGCGGATAGTCCTGCGGCTTGCCTCGAGCTTCTTGCTGGCACAGGGGCCGATAAATACCACACTGGCGTCTGGGTGTTTCTCCTTGATGACTCTGGCAGTCGCCACCATCGGCGTCAGCGCATTGCTGATTTTATCAATCGTTTCCGGGAAAAATTTCTTGGCAAGCATCGACCATGAAGGACAGCATGAGGTGAGCAGAAATGGCACTTCACCTGTCGCGACCTCTTTCACATAGTGCTCCGCCTCTGTCATGGCGCCCATATCGGCGCCGATTGCCGTCTCATACACATCAAAGAAGCCTAACTCCTTGAGTGCGGTCTTTAACATATCCGGTGTCACCTTGGGTCCAAACTGCCCCACAAATGCAGGCGCCACCTGCGCAATGATTTTTCTGCCTGACTGCATCGCGCGGATCAACTGAAAAATCTGCGATTTATCGGCGATAGCGCCAAATGGACAACTCACCATACACTGCCCGCAGGAAACACATTTTTCATCGTCGATCACAGCCCTGCCGTGGCTGTCAGAGTGAATCGCATTCACGCCACAGTGCGCAAGGCATGGACGCTGCTGGTGGGAAATCGCATCATAGGGACATACAGTCTTACACTTACCGCACTTGATACATTTCTCCTGATCAATTACAGAGCGCCCGTTTTTCATCGTGATCGCGCCTCTAGGACAAACCTCGTTACACGGATGGGCAAGACAACCCATACATTTGTCTGTAACCTCGTACTGGTTCTCTGGACACGCATTGCACGCAGATGCAATCACCTGCATCAAAGGCGGCTCATAATACTTTTCGTCAATATTGCTCTCCTCCACGCCCTGACTGACCTGAACTGGCTCGTCCTCCGGGCGAAGCGACATTCCCATCGCAAGGCGTGTGCGCTCGCGGATAATCTCCCGCTCACGATAAATATTATCCCAATAAGGTGAGTTTTCTGCATCTGCGAGTTTATAGGGAAGTGCCTCCATATCATCCACCAGATTTGTGGAATGATATGCCATATTTGCCACTTCTCTGAAAATCGCGCGCCGTGTTTTACGGACCTGTGTATCTATCCCTCTCATAGCTTAGCCTCCTGCGTATCAAAAATTTCTATATCTGAAATAACTCTGAACAGTATTATTTTGACATATTTTTAACAATAATTCAATATGGCGGTACAATTTTTTTCATGCTGGGTTTTTCATGACCATCAAAAAGCTTCCTCCGTGATCTTGGCGCAGTCCTCCGGCGAGAATACGTACTCACTCTGATATTGTTTTCTAAGCTCTGCCATGGGCATTCCAGACAGCGCATTTTGTATATCCCGCTGCAATAAGGAGATGACCTCACAAAATGTCGGTGTGTTATAAACCTCCTGAAACCATTTTTCTAAAACATTGGCAGTGCAGTCGGGCGCTTCGTCCATCTCCTCCAGAAAAGGAACTTTGAGATCTGCGAGATCACAATCCACGATCGACTGAACACAATTCCAGTCAATGATGTGCTCTCTGATTTCCTCAAATAAAGAAGAAGCATCTATTAAAAAAATATTATAATAAGTCTCCCCTTCTGCCCAGTTCCAAAAATACTGCGCCTTAAAGTCATAATATGCCTCGTCCTTGTCCAATTTCTCCGTATCGCCTGTTGCAATCTCAATCACTACGGCGTCCAGACAGTCTGCAAACCGCATAAATTCAGACGGCTCTATTTTTCCCTCCTGATAATCCCACAGCATTTCCATAATGGTATCCAAAATCTCTGGTGCAGGAATTTCAGGCACCATCAGGCGGTAAGAATTCCACCATCGTGTAAAGATCAAAAGCTGCGCATTGATTGTCACTTCAAATGGATATGCCGCAAAGCATTCCTCCGCCAAATCTTTCAAATCAAGAATGAATTTGGACTTCTCTGCGCCGCTTAGTGCTGCAAAATCAATTTCGTATAGTTTTGCCATTTCGAACATCTCCCCCTACATTCTTTCGTAATCATACACTGCCCGCAGAAGCTCCGTCACACTCCATGCCTGCGCGAAACACCCTCTTGACACTGTTGGCGTCTCCCCGTCGTAAATCTCTGCAATCTGGGACACACAGCCTTCTCTGAGCCATGCATTTAGCGCCTCAAAGCCTTCTGCCAGCTCGGTCTGTATGCGCTCTTTTTCCGCCATGTCCTCACACTTTCCTGCATAACGTATGCAGGCTCTGTAATATGCCCCCAGCGGAAATGCCCACACGGTTCCCTGATGATACGCCCTGTCACGCTCCTCCATCGGTCCGATGTAAACGCGGTGAAAATCAGGGTCCTCCTTTGCCAGCGTGCGCAGGCCAACCGTCGTGTACAGCTCATCTTTGACTTTTTTGAGAATGAACGCCTCCTTTTCAGCAGAAAGCATGGTAAACGGCATGGTCAGCGCCCAGATTTGGTTGCACCGGATTTGATTTTCATCCTTCCCGCCCGACAGTACATCTTTTAAACACTGTTCGCTTTCGTTCCAGAATTTCTCCTGAAATGCATCTTTGACCTTTGAGGCAAGCTCTTGGTAGTTCGAATCCTGTGTAAGCGCATACATTACCATCAGTGCGCTGTACCAGTACGCATTGATCTCCACAGGCTTACCGTGTCTTGGCGTCGGCAGGAAATCACCCACACGCACATCCATCCATGTGAGCTGCTCGAGCCCCGCACCTGCCATGACCAGACCATCGCTGTCCATGCCGATGTGGAAATCTGTGCCATGTTGATATCCGTCAATAATCTGTTTTAATACAGGCAGCAGCTCGTCCTGAAATGCCTTGTCGCCAGAGTACTCCAAATATTCATACACTGCATTCACAAACAGCAGCGGCGCATCTGCCGAATTGTACATCGGATTCTCACCGCCCTCTGGAAACAGATTGGGCAGCAGTCCATTTTTCACATATTTGGCAAACGTCCGAAGAATGCTCTTGCACTCCTCAAAGCGACCAGTCACCAGTGTCGCTCCTGCGAGCGAAATCATGGTATCCCGCCCCCAGTCCTCAAAAAACGGATAGCCCGCGATAATGCTTTTGCCATCTGTAGAATCCCGCCGCACGACATACGCATCTGCACTCAGCACAAGCTGCCGTCCAAGGTCTGAGGACAGATTTGCCTGTGTGAGCAGTTGGCTTTTGCGCGCGCTGTTCTGGCGCATAAACTCGTGATAGCATTCTTGTGCACAGGCATCTGGCTTCTCGGTACTAAGCAGAAGATAGATATTCTTTGATGTACAGTTTAACGTACAGTTCACAAAAGCATTGCCAACTGCCACACGCCCGTCGCGCTCATCCTGAGAGAAATACATCTCTCCAAACAAATGCGCCGGCTCTTGTGACAGTGCCGCATTCGTCGCAAGATAAAGCTGCCTATCCCCGCCTGTGATACAGTACTGCTTGTCCTGTGCGCCCGCTGCTGCCTCATCACACAGCGCAAGCTTATATTCCTCGAGTTGCTGTGCGGCATCAAACTCTTCTTTTTTGGAAGTGAAACGAAACAGCGGCGTCAGTTCCAAGGACACCTCCTTCCCAGACGGATTGTCCAGCTCATACCACAGAGCAACTGTATTTTTGCCATGCACCATCAACAAGTGCTTCCTGACCGTCACTTCGCTGACATGGAATGTCCAAACAGGTGCCTTTTCGTCCAAATCATCATAGACAAATTGCTCCAAGTACCGAAATCCCTCATAGTCTTTTCCTGACTGCATACGCTGTGATGTCAATATATACTCCTGACCATCTATGACCAGCTTTTCGAAAATATTTGACACCAGATGTTCTCTGACATTCGGCGCCCTCTTTGCGGACATCAGAAGCGCCTGATCCCCCCTTGCTGCCGCCCCGATCACAGACAGACTGCTGTAACCGCCCAGTCCGTTTGTGAGCAGATAACAGTCCTTTTCCCCTTCCGTTATGTTTGTCCAGTTCTTTTTGTCAAATTCAAATCTCATACTAATCCCTTTCTTATCGATGTACTCCTCGTTTCTTGCTGCTTCCTCAACACGCACAGCAAAGTACTGATATCAATAGCATATCACAGAATAAAGCGGAACTAAAAGCTTTTCATCAAAATATTTTCAAATATTTTACTTGAAGAACCACTTTATTTGTGGTATAGTTACAAAACACCCACATCGTACAGCAGTATGTTTTGCACACAGCTGATCTGCTGTCGCACGGGTACATCAAAACTGCCGGAAATGAGGCAACGAATGACATGAAAAAAATTGTACATAGCAGGCTCTTATGCGCCATATTCATACTATTGATGCTTGTACAGGGAATTTACTGTGAAGATATTCACGCGGATTCCTCTTTTTCGCATGTCTCCGATTCGTTCCATACTGCCTCGCTGCAAGCCGCTGACCATATGGCAGACACGCATATTTTCTATGAAAAAAGTTCTATGAGCTTGCTTTCAGAATTTGTCCTGTCACGTCAGTCTGTGCGCCCTTTTACAGTGCTGCGCATCGGTCTGTGTCTCAGTGCCGCGCTGCTTCTGGTCAGTATTCTTCTGTTGTATCTTTCTTTCAAAAATTCCTGTCTGCGTACTGACGCATACAAAAATCAGTACAGTTACAGGACTCTGGATTATATCCACAAAAATGATGGCAAAAAATCCCATATAGCGTAAGGAATTTATCTTGTATTTTTGGACGCTCTTGCAGAAATTCATAGCGGCTTTTTTCGTGTACCCTTTTTCAGTGTACCACTGCTGCTTCTGAGCGCCTTTTTCGCGATGTTTTTTATTCTATATATGGAGGTTTTTATCATGTTTCAAAATATTATATTTAGCATTATGGTGGTGATTGCTGTCGGTGCGGGAATATTTACCTGCATTTACGAGGCGGGCGGCAGCTCGAACTCCTCTGGCGGGGAAAACACACAGACAGAGCAAAAAAACGCACAAAACAAATAATGAATGAAATACATATATGATTGGATTGATTTGGAGGTTTTATTTGATATGAATATATTTTTATGGATTTTGGTTTTTATTGGCGGCGCTACAGGCGCACTCTCTACACTTTACATCGTCGTTTCACTCTTTGCAGTTATTTTCTATAAAATTTACCGCAAAGCAAAGTACCATGCGTCACTCTACGATTAAAGTTTTATAAAGTATTAAAAATTTATAACGTAGCTTGCATATTCTTCCAGAAAAAGTTAGTATGATATATAGATGCACTTTAACATACTAAATCATGAAAGATTTTATTTTGGATTTTTAGATTATTAAATAGAAAGGACGGCTTTATGACTTTTATCCTACTCCTCGTAGCAATTGTGATTCTGCTCTGTGTGATCGCAGAAAAATTTTCCGGCAGATTTGGAATGCCGGCATTGATTCTGTTTATGTTTATCGGTATGCTCTTTGGCAGTGATGGCATCTTTAAGATACCATTTAACGACTATAAGCTTGCCGAGAATATATGTTCTATCGCACTGCTGTTTATCATGTTCTACGGCGGATTTAACCTGAAATGGGAGCTTGCAAAAGGCGTAGCCGTAAAGTCTGTCCTTCTATCTACCATTGGCGTAGCCGTCACAGCGGCAGTCACAGCCCTCTTTGTAAGGCTGGTGCTTGGCTATACATGGCCGGAAAGCTTTCTGGTCGGTGCAGTGCTTGGTTCTACGGACGCTGCGAGCGTGTTTGCCATTCTGCGCCAGAAAAAACTAAATCTCAAGGACAGCACTGCCTCCCTGTTAGAGATGGAGAGCGGCAGTAATGACCCTATGGCATATATGCTGACCTTTATTGCACTGGGAATTATTTATTCTGGCGAATCAGAGCATATTGTGATGCGCATCTTCCTGCAATTAGTTGTCGGCTCGCTGGTCGGTTTGGTTTTTGCACTGCTGACCATCCGTCTGATGACCAAGACGACACTCGTATCAGAGGGGCTTGACACGATTTTTATGATAGCCATGGTCCTAATCTGCTATGCCCTGTCGCAGATTCTTGGCGGAAATGCCTATTTAAGCGTCTATATTATGGGCGTTATTATCGGCAACAGCCGTATCAAGAGCAAGGCTACGCTCATACCATTCTTTGACGGTGTTACCTCTCTTGCGCAGATTTTGATCTTTTTCCTGCTGGGACTTCTGACCATTCCGCATGAAATGTCAGACGGTATCCTCACCGCAATCGTGATCACGACCATTCTTACCTTGATTGCAAGACCTGTTGCCGTTTTCCTGCTGCTAAAACCTTTTCACTGTTCTGCGCGCCAATGTCTGCTGGTATCATGGGCAGGACTGCGCGGCGCCTCCTCCTCAGTGTTTGCCATTATGGCAGTGGCGGGCGGCGTCATCATGCCGCACAACCTGTTCCACATTGTCTTTATGGTATCGCTGTTCTCGGTTGCCATACAGGGCACGCTGCTTCCAAGAGTCGCTGAGAAACTGGATATGATCGACGAAAATGAAGATGTCCGCAAGACCTTCAACGATTATCAGGAGGACGCTTCCATCACACTGATTCGCATGTACATACCCAAAGGGCACAACTGGGAAAACAAACTCGTCAAGGAAGTATCCTTTCCGACAGGGTCCCTTGCACTGATGATTAAGCGAAATCATGAAACCATCATCACAAAGGGCGATACACTGATTCTTGCCGGTGACAGCGTGATTCTGAGCGCGCCATCATACAATCCAAGCGGTGATGAGCTGCTCGACGAGATTTTTATTGACCGGTATCATCCGTGGTGCAACCGCACGATCGCAGACTTAAATCTGGCGCCTGACGAGCTGATTGCGATGATCATGCGCGGCGAGGAATCTCTGATTCCTGACGGAAAGACCAGAATCTTAGAAGGAGACAGAGTGGTGACTTACCGTGAGTAAGCTGCCACTCTGCAAATAAACACAAACACTATAATATTGTGTGCTCCAATATCATGCACTCAAATGATCGCATTGTGATCTTTCCTGATAAACATTCTCCTGTCTCTATATTTGTATAGGTATCTAACAGCTCTACCTCCACTTCCTCCCTATTAAAATTCTGCAAAAACCATAACTTCCGCTCAGAATTTCTGCGCTCATTGACCGTGACTCCTTTTGGCAGTTTGATCTGTAGGCTGCATCCCAGTCCTCTCTTTTGCAAGATTTCATGATAAAAATCTCTCAGAAAACTTTCTTCATTCATAGATGCAATGTAATACGCCTCTCCATTATCATAAGTATTTCGAGTGAGTGCAGGATATCCCGCATAAAAGTCACGTTGATACATTGCAAGCGCCTCTGCGCTTTTCGTGTGGACCAATCCGCATATTCCTTGGATTCGATAGTCTTTCCCTTGATATACGATACTGTTCTCGCAATAACCGTCTGGCACATCCATCTCCTCTGGCACAATTCCTAGGACATCTTCCAAGGGATGCTTGTCCAGATAAACTAAATCTGTATCATTCACCTCCCCGCTCCAACAGGTAGTGATATAACATCCTCCGCGCGCCACGAAATTTTTTACACGCTCCGCGTAGCCTTCGCGATACATATAATTCAACGGCGCGATAACAACCTCATACTGATCTAAATCACAGGTCATATCAATGATATCCACATCCACCCCCATTTCCCACAAAGGACGAAAATATGCGAGGAATATCGGCAGATATTGTATATTGTTGTCTATGGCATAGGCATCCTCCACTGCCCACCAGTTTTCCCAGTCAAATATCATCGCGATCTGCGTCTGATTGCATGTGCCTATTACTTTGGCAGAAATTTTCTCAAGACGCTCCCCAAGCTGTGCCACATCTCGAAAAACTCTTGTATTCTCTCCATTCTTGTGATCGACAACTGCGCCGTGGTATTTCTCACTGCTTCCTCTGCTTTTGCGCCACTGAAAATACTGTACACTGTCAGAACCGCACGCAATCGCTTGAAGGGAGGATAACGCATGCATTCCCGGTCTTTTCAGCCGGTTTATATCCCGCCAGTTCACTATGGAAGGCGTGCTCTCCATCATCAAAAAGGTATCATTCCTCAAACTCCGCACCAGACTATGAGATGCCGCCGCTTCGGCTGCCGTCTGCAACTCGTCCTCACCACTGTGCCAATTCGGATAACAATCCCATGAGACAAAATCAAATTCTTTTGCCCACTGAAAATAATCCAACGGCCGGAAAAATGCCATCAAGTTTGTCGTGACTGGCAGCGCACTGTGGCTGCGCACAACGCGGATTTCCTCCTTGCAAAAATCCAACTGCTGACTGCTGACAAAACGTTTCCAGTCAAGATTCAGTCCATGCAGCAGATCTTCGCCGCGATAGGATGTACTCTGAATCTGCGACCAGTCCGTGTACGTATGGCTCCAAAATGACGTCCACCATGCCTTATTCAAACACTCCAACGAGCCATATTTTTCTTTCAGCCATGTCCTGAATGCATTTTGACAATTCTCGCAGTGGCAGGAACCATCCCTGCCATTATTGGCAATCTCATTCGAAATATGCCACCCGATCACGCCCGGATGCCTGCCAAAACGCGCGGAAAGTTTTTGATCGATCTGTTTTGTCTTTTCTCTCATAATCAGAGAACTAGGACAATAATTATGTCTCTTGCCCGAATTGTATCGAATCCCATCTTCTCCAACCTGCCGCACCTCCTCGTACTGATTTGACAACCAGTGCGGCATTGCACCTGTTGGCGTTGCCAGAATGGTGTAAATACCATTTTCATACAAATTCTGTATCATATCTTCCAGCCAGTCCAGATCATACTTCCCTTCCTCCGGCTCCAGTTTACTCCACGCAAAGATTCCCAGCGATACACAGTTTACCTTCGCCTTTTTCATCAAGCGCACATCTTCTGCCAAAATCTCTGGGCAATCCAGCCATTGATCTGGGTTATAGTCTCCTCCATGCAAAATTCCCATATTGTTTCCAATCTCCATATGTCTTACTCTCCTCTGTTTTCATTTCACATCATGTATCACACATGATATTTTCTTTTATTATAGCATAATCCCCCTAACCTATTCCATTATTTTCCAGATTATTTATATGGAATCTTTTTATTAAATCTTTTGATCAGTTTAATGTATGAACCGCTTCTTCACCTTGACTGTCAGATACGCAGTGTGCGATCTGTAATGGATTCAATCTATCAAACTGATAATCACAATTATGGATGAGTGTTCGAATTTATAAATTAGCGTTCCGCTAATAATCTATAAAATATGTTTTGATATGGCATGCTATGATTATGATACAATAAAAATATTAAGAATACTATCAACACGAAATCGGTATGAAAGGATATAATCAATATGATAAAAATACTTTTTGTCTGCCACGGCAATATCTTGAAAAGTCCTGAAAAGCCAATAAAATCAATGGATTTCTAAACTGAAACGGCACTTACTACACCACTACACCATTTCTGAAAGAGCCTTGATGTGGCAGGAAATTAAAACTTAATGTTCCAAAATACGCAGAAAATCAATCGTAAAAAAATACGATTGATTTACTGCGTATATCTGTTTATAATATATGCAGTAAAATTGGAAAGGGAGATCAGTGTATGCGTAAAACAAGAACAATAGAGTTCAAAGAAACGATTACAAATACATTTTTAAAAACAGTAAGTGCCTTTTCGAATTACGATGGCGGAGAAATATTTTTTGGTATTGATGACAATGGTAATATCAAAGGACTGTCAAATGTAAAACAAGCGTGTCTGGATATCGAAAATAAAATTAATGACAGCATTACCCCACAGCCTGATTATACACTGGAATTGCAGAATAATGACAGAACGATAAAACTGACTGTAAAAAGCGGGCTTCAAAAGCCATATTTATATAAATCGAAAGCATATAAGCGAAATGATACTGCAACCATAGAGGCTGACACACTAGAACTGTCAAGACTGATTTTAGAAGGAAAAAATATCAGGTTTGAAGAATTGCCGTGTGAAGATCAAGAGCTAACTTTTGATACACTATGTCAAAAATTAAAAGAATATATTCAAATTGAAACTTTTAATCAGGATACCTTGAAAACGCTGAACTTATATAACAGCGCCACCGGATATAATAATGCGGCTGGGATTTTGGCGGATAAAAATCATTTTCCGGGAATTGATATCGTGAGGTTCGGTGAGAACATCAGTGTGATTCATAAGAGAGCAACATTTGATAATATATCCATTTTGGCAGGCTACGAAAAAGTATCAGAGGTATTCAAAGATTATTATCAATATGAGGAAATACAAGGCACGGAAAGGAAAAAGACAGAAAAAATACCGGAGGCCGCGTTTAGAGAAGCAATCGCAAATGCGTTGATTCATAGGGCGTGGGATGTGGAGTCACAGATAAAAGTTTCGATGTTTGACGACAGAATAGAAATTATT
>ERZ808054.1085-NODE-1085-length-17996-cov-5.400246_pt1 | contig 17996 bp, 16 predicted proteins | sample MGYA00380201_ERZ808054 | MGnify/ENA primary metagenome ERZ808054 (study PRJEB31490, sample SAMN06133419) | mouse gut metagenome | isolation source: Z5_2 | host: mice | place: China: Chengdu | collected 2015-05 ... | reverse complement strand
GAATTATTATTTGCTACCGGAATGCGAATATCTGAATTATGTTCATTAAAGCCATCAGATATAGACTTTGAGAGCAGTAACATTCTAATTTATGGTAAAGGTGCTAAGGAAAGAATTATACAACTTGGTAATCAGGAAGTTATCTCCGCCCTAATTTTATATCAAGAAACTTTCAAAAAAGATATTGAACTTTGTGGATATTTTTTTGTGAACAGATTGCAGAATAAGTTATCTGATCAATCTGTTCGGTTTATGATCAATCACTACGCAGAACTTGCTGGTATCAGCCAACACATTACTCCGCATATGTTCAGACATTCTTTTGCTACCCTTTTATTAGAGCAGGATGTTGATATTAGATACATACAAAGAATGCTTGGGCATAGTTCTATAAGTACAACCGAGATTTACACGCATGTATCAAACACAAAGCAGAAGGATATTCTTACAAATAAGCATCCAAGAAATCAAATGAATGTAAACAAAGGATAATATATGATTATCTGCGAAATTATAATTATTTATCGAGGGAGGTACAATATGACAAACAGCAATATAGAAGACTTTAAAATTCCTAATGGATTCATATTATTTATTTCGGGGGTTCCAGGTGTCGGCAAGACTACTGTTTCTTATGAGTTATTAAGAAGATTCAATGAATTTCGAATCATAGAAGAAACCGACATTTTAAGAGATGCATTAAGAGGTTATAATGAGTTTCTTACAGATAAATTTGGAACAGCATTGAAATCAATGCTAAAAGAAACAGAAATATTTGCGCACACAAAATTGCTCACTTTAGAAGAAGCAAAAGATCAATGCATTATCATGAAAAGTTCCATTGAAAATATAGTCATGCGTCAACAGCGAAAAGGAATTTCCTCTATCATAAATGGAGTACATATTATTCCAGAAATTTTAAAAGAGCTAGCAAATAGCTCCAACATTGTTTTTATTAATCTCTTTATTGACAATCAAGAATCTTTGCACAAAAGAATAACCCAAAGAGATCCAAAGTCCTATATGCAGCACAATATTCCACTTATATTTAAAACTAATAATGATCTATTTAATAGCACCAAAAATTTGGAAGCATTAAAAGAAAACTCTTTTTTTAATATTAACATTACATCTTTGGACATTGACAAAACATTATCTGAAATAATACAATGCATTCAAATTAAACTTCAAAAGGAATAATGAATCTTTTGGGCATTTGCCCATACCTCTTCAAATTTTTGTATACATTCCTTTCCCTTATTCGATTCGGCGCTGAAAACTTCAAAAGGGGTGTTAGTCAGTAATTGTGGCACTCCTTCCGCATCAAACATTGGTCTGGAATATATAATACAATTGTCGAGTCTGATTATTATAGCCTCTCGTTTGTTTGAATACAATCTGAAACATCGACTTAAACGTTCATTATCGCCAATAACGTCTCTAGCCCTATACAAGGTAGTTTTTAGTTCCTGCCTAAAAATTTCTTTTTGAGAATGTGCCCGATCTACTTCATCGGAATTAGGATCTAGAAATAGGCATCTAAAATCAATGCCATCCATATCTTCATGATTATATGATTTGTCATCAAGGTATTTAAAGAACTCTTTAAAATTTCCTCCAAATAATTTCATGTTTTTTCTACCATATATCCATAAGTATTTTCCAGTATACATAAAGGATTCTGTTATAACTTTATATAAATCATAACTCTCAAATCCAGTATGAAAATATGCTATTTTGTGATGGAATGTAGGACTCTCCACCGTAAAAGCGTTCGAGGATATAAGTTTATCAACAAAATCCTCACACATAATATCAACTACTCTATTTTCATCTTTAATCTGCCTAATTTCTAATTTATATCTATCAAGTTTATTCCTATTGATTCTTGTATCACTAATATCCAGTCCGCGAAAAAAATTTTCTGCAAATGAATCCTTATTTATAGAAATTTCTTTAGCTATATTCATTGGATTATCAATCCACGAATGCCAATTCGGATCGTCATCAAACAACAATGGTATCACTGTTTTATGTAGTCCTCTGGCATATCCTGCCTCAAACAGCAACCATGGGGAACGTTTATTTTCCTTCGTGAAGCACAAAATTAGTTTGTCACATTCGCTGATTTTATTTATAATTTCATTTTGAACATCTTCCCCAGCTAAGATGTCTCTTTCCGATACAAATGCCGTAATATTAGAATCTATTTTTTCTAATAAATCCTTAGTTTTTAGGGCATATTCCATACTTGGTTTTTTTGACCAACTAATAAAAATGTTCATATATACCAGTCCACCAGTCCATTTTTTACAATCTATTCTATCAATTAAACCTGATCAATTGATAATCATATATTATCCTTTATTCACACCTTTTCGTGCAACCCACCTATTCCACATCTCCACATAAACACTATTACTACATTTGCCAACCAGCTCCGCTACTAAATCATCAAAATGATTTTTCTGTGCAGCATATGATGCAATAATTAGCATCATATTGTTATACGCCACATATTCAGAATTTATCTGAGCCAAGGAATAAATCTCTTTTTCAATAATACTGCTAGATACCAAAGATTTCATTCTTTCATATATTTCTTTATATATTCTATCTGTTTCATCTTTGCGCAAAGACAAGCTGTCGTCATTGTCTACTGTAGCCTCTTCTGCAATCCCCACTTTAGGAATGTCTCGATCATACAAATGCAGGCTATCACTGTAATGGTTATAAGATCCCATTTCCAATTCAAGCCACCCTGCCAAAATCTCTTGTAGACCAGTAAATTGAATAAAATTGTATGGCATCCCTAATAACACATCGTTACTACGCATTATTTGAGACCATTCCAGCTTTCCCTGCCTTACTTTTATCATAGAACAAATATTACAAGGAATATCATCATCTCTTGGTCTTCCATTGTCTATCGGGAAATCTACTTCTGTATCGTATATCTGAATTACTACTTGCCTGCTTTCTGGGGTGTTTTGTAATGCACAATATGCTTTCTCCAATTGGTCAAACCCAAAGTGCGCACGTATTCTTTTTCCATATGCCCCATGATAAAATCTTGCCTTACCTGCAAATTTCTCCAACTGAGGATTAAAATAATTAATAACATCCGAACAGTCTTCACCATTCATAATCCATACTAACTCTGCCAAAGCGTAACCAATGCTAACAGGGGGAATACGATCGTATACCCATTTCTGTCTAGGTTCCTCAATCGAAATAAAGGAATGCAGAATTTCAAACACTTCCCCCGTTCTACCATCTACAGTATTCTTTTGATGTAAAAGCTTATCTGCTGCCTTTCTCCAAACCTCATTCGCTGTTCTTCCTACAATAAACTCTGCCATCTAAGTTCCCCTTTCGTTATACACCAATCTTATCATTTATTCCCCATTTAGGAGGATAAAAATAATTAATTTTTTCCAAACCACGATTAATATATTGTTGCTTTATTCTTTTTCTATCATTTAATCCAGTTATATCCGGATGAGCAACTCTCGCATATTTATCAGTTTCGCAAAACAAATTTTGGCAATCTATCATTTGAAGCTTTCTTCCAAACAATGATTTGAAATTTAAATTCCTCTTTTCAAATTCCTCTTCTTGGTGCTCTGAAACATATTTAATAATATCCTCATATTCAAAACCTTTTAAATCCCCAAAGCACTTTTTTATTCCATTTTTTGCCCCTGGTCCGGCTACTACAAAAGACATTTCGCTAAAATCACATAGTTCACTATAATTAATATCAATTGCAAACTGAAACGCTAAAAAAGATCCTATTGTCGGATACGTCAATAAAACTTCATACAACTCTTTTAATGTTTTGGCTCTTGCAATTTTCTTGGACAACTCTGTTTTCATCATATATTCCAACAATTTCAAATTATTCTGGTGTTTTTTTTCAAATCCAAAACAACTTTTACCTGATGGCATTATATATGCAGCAGAATATATCCGTTCCTTACTATCTGCTTTCTGCATTAACAATTTATTATACTCATCATAATTGTAGGTTTTCATCGATATATCGCCTAAATTATTTTCTAAATACTCCCATGTTTCAATCTTATTAAATAGCTTAAACAGTAAAATTCTGAAACACTTATCTTCGGGAGTGTAATTACCCTCACTATATATGACATTCTTAATTAAATATTGGCTTACGCGGTCTGAGGCTCTATATGCATTTGTAAACTTATAAGTTTTCAAAATTTCATCATCAGTCCACGGAAATACTTTATCCTCCATACGATTAAAAAAAATTTCCTGACGTTTCACTGCAAATTTCCAATAAGTATCATATACTGGTGTTGGTTTTAAATCTGCAAAGTTCATAATATTTTATCTCCAAAAATGCTTTTGTAAATTTTATTTACTACTTCTACCAGACTTTCATTGTTATCTAGTTTTTCACACTTTAACTCCTTTTGGGCAAGTTTCCGATATTCATCGATAATTTTACTTTCTTTACTTAACTCATAATCCTTTTGCCTCTCTCTGCGTTCTATCAAAAAAATTTTTTTAATATCAATATCTTTCCAATATAATAATTCTGGGGCTATAATTGATTGAATGATATTTTGTTCCACTCCTCCAGCCAAACCATATACATATGTTGACCACCAAAATCGATCTAATAAAACAATATATTTTGAATTACTCAATGGCATCAACTGACGTTGGATTAAATCAATGTGAGATGCAATATGAAGTAACTGTAAACTTGTCTCATTTATCGGTACATTAAAATACTGCTCCTGATGATGATGTATATTATATACTAAATTACCAAGAGTTCTCGGCTCATTCCCCGGAAATGCAATATCAACACACCTATAATCTGTTGTTTCCTGTATTTGTTGTTTCAATGCATGTATAATGGTTGTCTTCCCAACATTATCAATTCCTTCAAATACATACACCCCCGAATACATATCCACCATATTATCCTTTCTTACTCTATTGCGTTTAACAACCGCCTAATCATCAGACGATGATTTACATTATAAAACATGCTTTCATTAAAACTCTTATCCCACTGGTTTAAATCAGACCAATCCCCTTGTTTAATCTTTTCATAAGCATACTCACTAGAGCGTCCTCCTACTGTACCAACTAAAGCTACTGGAACATTAACGCTCTTTGCTAATTCTACTTCTATATCTACTCCTTGCTGAGATTTATCATCCTTTATTTTTCCTCCCAAGCAAATTAATAGCACACTTTTTTCCTTACAAATCATATTTTCGCGCATCTCTTGCAATCCATCTGACAATACCAACGTACATTTTTCTTCAAGTTCTTCTAAGTCATACTCGTCAAGATATGCTTTATCCATATGCATTTCAATAGAATATTTCATATCTGAAGCATATAACTTTCCTATGTCAAAAATAAGTTTTTGAAAAGTAGGATGTGCTCCAAAAACCAAAACATAACCATTTTTGATAATTTCCCTAGAGTATATAGAGACTGCTTCCAATAAAGAATTTTTATATATCTCATCATAATCCGGAAAAGCCCCTGATAGGATAATTCTTTTATTACGCTTTTGCCTTTTAACACCTGCTACATTTTCAAGATTCATAATATAATCGTCAAAATTCTCTTCTGTAACTTTTGTATCACCCATCAACTTTTCACGCTGCCCATGATTAGATAGTAAAAATAGTTTATCATTATTATCATATGTTTTGCCCTTTTTTACTTTTTCGATAAATTTCTCTAAATCCTGCTTCTTTGGGTTTCTTCCAAAACATTGTATATAATGCTTTTTAATTCCTGAATCATAAATATCTTTTGTATTCTCTTTATACTCTATTTCATATGCCAATGTAGCATTTTTATCCCCTGTCAATTTAATTTTATTTGCGTCGTTCAAGTCCCTTAAATATTCAATATGAGAATATACTTGATTAGAAGAATTCATAATGAGCTGAAAACACTTCTCTTCAATCTCATCAACAATCTCCGTTAATCTTTCTTGGCAGTCAAATTCGTCACTCCTATAATGAAGCATAGGATGCTCTCCTGGATGAATTTCCATATTTGAATACGATGCATTATCAATTTGTATCCACAAAATAGGAATATCATAAATAAGTGCATAACACAGTTCTTTCATAATATAGGATGAATTCTGTGCTTCCTCCGTTTGTAGAAATATAAGTACATCACTCATAGCCAAATTTTTATCAATATCTTTTTGTGCATCATCTCCCACTTCAACATTAACAACATCCCGATACACATTTCTTTCCCTTGTTAAATGTCTCAATTCATCTGCAAGCTTTGCTGCTATATGCTCTCCATCAATACGCCGATGACTAATAAAGTATAAAACTTCATCACGATATAATGGGGATAACGTTTGCGCAATAATTTTTCTGGCAAAAATCTGTGCAATCGCCTTCATATTATTCTTCATTGGATTTCTATTTTCGTTTCGACATGACACATCAAAACTCTGTTTATCGGATACTGGCTCTGGAGGTCGCCTACATGCCGGATTTTTTTCCATCGCTATTGCCCATATTCTACTTTGGACATCATTATACTTTTTTAGCAGCCGCAGAAATTTGTCCTCATACTTTCCATCCTCTGCGTTAAAAAATACAAATATGTCATCCATATCAACATTGTCTGCCAATAACTGATCTATTTGAAAAGCCGATGTAATATAGAATTTGTTTGCAATATATGTATCCAAAATCTCTCGGCACGACTCAAAAAACACATTTGCTTTGTCAATCGTTTTCATTGTCAACTTGGGATTACAAAAAATTATCTTCATCAATTTCCTCCATAATAAATAAATGTACCTTTTTTTCTGCTATAAGGGGTACCATGTATTCCACACTCAAAATGCTGGCGGATATATTTAATAAAATCTCTAATTAGCATTTCATCCTTGCAAATCTTATACCCAATATTTCTTCTTATTAGTGTATCAAACTCTGTTGGTATATTAATCGCATTTTCTCCAAAATAATAAAATTCTGTTGCGATTAAGACTCGATTAGTCTGTGTATCTCTATTCAAATTAATATAATTAATAGTTCCATCCGTTTCGCTGTGATGCGATGGCTCTTGTGTCCATTTGCCTCCCAAGGTATGATATATATTGTCTCCATACATAAACATCATACTTTTATTAAATACTGGGCGTTTGTTTCTAAATCTCGGATCTTCCCAATACTCATCAAAAGTTAATGTTTCATCTACTAACATTAACGAAACTAATCTTCCACGAATTGTCATACTTGCAGCCCCAAAAGCACCAATCCAGTCCCCAACATGTGCACTTTTTCTAATTCCTTGCTTACAAGTCGCCAAAGTACAATATCCAAAATGTGGATTAGGGGCAAACCCAAAATCCCTAGGTATTACATATGAATAAAATTTCATAAATTGCTTCTCCTAGCATGTAAAGCGCGGTAAATCCATTGGATTACTATCTCGAGGGGTTCCATCTGGTTTTTCCCATTCCATATCTTCACCATTAATCGCTCTTACAATTTTTTCTCCATTCCATCCTACTAAATTATGTCCATGTTCATATAACTCTGGAGGAACGTCCTCATCCTTAGCCCCTTGCAAAAAAACACCAACAATTCTTTTTCCCATATCTGCTGCTGTTTTAATTTCCCAATTTACATAATCACTCTTAGCCGTTTCTTTTCCAATAAGCACTACGACTGTTCCCGCCCACCTCATTTGAGGTTTTATAAGTTCTTGCTTAATATATTGCTCATTTTTTGCATTGTTTTTTAATTTATTTTCGTATATGGAACTATCCCGCATATTTATTCCATGTCTTCCGATCAAATTTTTAAAAGCCTCTATTTTATCGGCATCATTATGCTGATGTGATACAAAAATATTTTTATTTTCATCCGACATATATTTCCCCTCCCAACTATTTTCTTAATACTTATTATATCGCTCTTACAACTGTACTTCAACATGTCTTCCCATAATTTTCCATACAAATTTTAAAATGGCATCAAATTGGCGCACAAATTACGCAAACTGGCACAGCATTGCGATTTACAGGTAAAAATGCCCATGCTATAATGGTCATGCTCAAAATTGTATCTGCACCCATATCCATTCCATTTTTCAGGCATCTGCTCCTGCAGGTGTTATTTTTTTGCAGTACAGGTGCCATGTGTCATTTGGCATGGCAGGCTCCCGCAAAAGCGGGGCTTTGTAACCGGCAGTCCTTCGGGGATTGCCGGTTTTCTACTATATCAACTTTCACAGGAGGTAATTCATTGAAAAAAGAAAACAGCAACCCAACCGGGAACCAGCTTCCCACCAAAAAGAAATTCCGCATCCCTTACCAGAACATCATCATGGGTGTGGCAGCCTTTGCCTACTTTTTTACCCTTCAGACCAATCAGGTGCTTGCATCGGATATGTGGACCAAAGCGGATACGATCCTGAAGGATATTTACGGCAAGATACTAGGTATCTCCACCATTGCCGCCATTGTGACAGCTTCCGTCGCCCTGCTCCTTATGAACTTTTCCAAGTCTGGCAGGACGGTGGACGAGTCCCGTGCATGGCTCAAGCGCATTGCGATCTCATGGGTGATCTTAAACGGACTCGGCTTTATCCTCGCCTATATCACACCGTTCTTCTCCGATGGAAAATGGAACGGCTGATGAAAAGGAGGATGAGTCATGGGCATACTTGACGGCATCGTGGAATGGATTGCCAAACAGGTGATGAACGGGCTTGACCTGATCTCCACCTCGGTACTGGGTGCTTTGGGCTGTGACATGGGGACCTTCCTGCGGTATTTTCCCGCTGCGGAAACCATGTATAAGATATTTGTGGGAACTGCGATAGGGCTTGTTCTCCTAAACTGGGTATGGCAGTTATTCAAGAACTTTGGGCTGATTGCCGGCGTGGAAGCAGAAGATCCGTTCAAGCTGAGTATCCGTTCCGTTCTTTTTATCGGTCTGATCTATTATTGCGACCAGATCACGGATATGGTGCTTTCCGTCGGTGGAACTCCCTATTCATGGATACTCTCCTCTGAACTGCCGCCCTTAAACTTTGCGAACTTTAACTCCGTCCTGCTGACCATCCTCGGTGTCTGCGCCAGTGGTTCCGTCACGCTGATCGCTCTGATTCTACTGTTGATCCTGGCATGGAACTATATCAAGCTGCTGTTTGAGGCAGCGGAACGCTATGTCCTGCTTGGCGTAGTCGTATATACGGCTCCTATGGCGTTTGCCACCGGCGCTTCCCAGTCCACCTCAAATATCTTCAAGTCGTGGTGCAGGATGTTCGGCGGGCAGATCTTCCTGCTGATGATGAACGCATGGTGTCTTCGCCTGTTCACATCTATGGTGGGAAGCTTCCTGTCCAACCCGCTGTCGCTTTAGGGAGGTGTCTATGAAAAACAGGAAAAACAAACTATATACCATAATGATTACTGTCACGCTGTTCCTTTCCCAGTCCATGACCGTCTTTGCGGTAACGGAAAGTGATGTGGAAGCAGTCGGGAAAGAAACTGCAGCCGGAAACGTGTTCATCTGGTTTTTATGCGCCATTGCCTTTTTGAAGATCAGCCAGAAGATTGACAGCTTTTTATCCAGCCTCGGTATCAATGTGGGACATACCGGCGGCAACATGATGGCGGAGCTGATGGTTGCCGCAAGGGGGCTTACCACTGCCAAAAACATAGGCGGGGGAGCCAGCTTCCGGGGCGGATCTTTCCGTATGGGCGGAAGCCCGAACAGCGTCAGCCAGTCCTCCTTCCTCTCCGGCGGACTTGCAGGTGCCGTGGGGAGGCAGTTCACCCAGAGCGCCATGCAGACCATGACCGGACATTCCAGCAACCCCATCAGCCGCAGGGCGTTTGAATCCTCGGTGAAAAAGGGCGGCGATTTTGCCAACGGCGTCACCGGGGCTGTGGCAAAGGGAAATATCAGCTACACCGGCTCCATGACCGGCGCACAGGCGGCACAGGCGCTTACCTCTTACCTGGGGCAGACAGGCATCCCTGATGCACCAAACTATTCCGATGTGGAAATCGGTGGAGGACGCATCATGGGAACGGAAACCTCGGTTGACTATCCCAACGGAACGGCTTTCGGTATGTACCATGCAGACCAGTATATGGCTCCAGAGGGTAATTACGAGACTGTCACCACGGCTGACAATGCCACATGGTACAAACAGTATGCGGTGAATACCGTGGACCGGACGCCTTACATGACGGGAGAGGGAAAAATTGCCTACCATGAAAATATCGTGCAGAAACTTCCCGCCATGCCAAAGAGAAAGGACCGTGTGTAAATGCCAGAACAGAATAAAAATAAGGATCAGTCCGTCTTATCCCGGACAGCCTCTGCTGCAGGCGCCGCCAAAAGCGCCATAAAGACGGGAAAAACCATTGCCGGGGCAGCAAAAGGCGCAGCAGCCGGTCCTTACGGGATGCTGGCGGCAGGCTTATGGGAAAACAGGAAAGTGATCGGGAAGGTACTAGCCGCCATTGGTGCGCTGCTGCTGATTCCCGTCCTGTTCATTCTGATGCTCCCCTCCCTGATCTTTGGCAACCTGGGACTGGATGATGCCACAGGCGACGCACTGAACGATAACAGCGTCATCATGGAGAATATTGCAGAGGCGGAAACTTCCATTGAAACCATCCTGCGGGAGAAACATGACGTCCTGCTGGAAAAAATAGAGCAGGAGGCAGGTTCCCTTGGTTCCGACTGCGAATACAGCATAACGGATGATTTTTCAGACCGTATCATTTATGAAAGCGCACTGGTCATTTCCCAGTTCTGCGCCTCACAGGAAGATTACCGTGAAATCAACCTTGCAAAGCTGGAACGGATACTCCGTGACAATACGGACGGCATCTTTACCTACACCGTCCAGGTCACGGACTATGAAAAGACGGATGAGGAAACCGGGGAAACCCATACCATACACCATTATGAATATACAGTGGAATACGCGGGAGACAGCTATTTTCCCCAGAATGTATTCCACCTTACCGACGAACAGATGCAGACAGCAGAGGAATACGCCGCAAACCTGCACCTGTTTTTATTTGACACGGTTTATCTGGTGGAGGTCAACCCTGACCTGATACCGGGAGAGACCGGAAACAAAGCTGTAGACCTCGCCCTGACAAAGCTTGGCACACCGTACAGCCAGGAACTTAGAAATCAGGAAGGGTATTTTGACTGCAGTTCCTTTACCTACTGGGTATACAGCCAGTTGGGGATATACCTGCAGCATGGCGGCTCCAACACGGCGGCGGCACAGGGAAGGTACATTACAGAAAACAACCTTGCCATATCCTATGACAGCCTTGCCCCCGGAGACCTGATCTTCTATTCCTTTGAAGTCAACAACCGCTACCTGAACATCAGCCATGTGGCGATCTATGCAGGAAACGGCTATGTGGTGGATGCGTCTTTTTCCAAGAAAAAAGTTGTCTACCGCCCCATCTACAGTACGGGCAGCATTGTCCTGTGCGGCAGGCCATATACAGAGTAACAAACGGCGGGACAGAATCCCAATTCTGCCCGCCATAACCATAAATATAGGAGGTGTATCGCAGAATGTCTATGCGGCACGAAGAAAACGACATATACATCATCCCGCCGAATTTTATTGATACCGGAACGGTGTTCGGCGGGACAATCAAGCTCAGGAACGCGGTGGAGGCACTGGTCCTCTCGCTGCTCATTGGTTTTCCGGTATTCCATATCCCGGCAACGCTGACAACAAGGATCATTGTCGCCTGCCTGACCGTGCTCCCGGCAGCCCTGTTCGCCATCATCGGCATAAACGGGGAAAGCCTGAGTTCCTTTGTCATCAACTTTTTTGTCTATCTGAAAAACCGGCGTATTGTAGGACTTCAGGAAGAAACAGGGGAAACACCGGCAAAGGAAAGAACTTCCGGGAAACTGGGGAAAGCAAAGAAAGCAAAACCTGAAAAGAAAGTAAAGCCCAAAAAAGAAGATTATGCCGAGGAATTTGGGCAGTTTAAGGAACGCCGGCAGGCAAAACAGGCAGCGGACGAGGCATCAGGAAAACATCAGAATAAGAAACGGGGTGTCTCCCAGATCAAACAGCGTATGAGGGAGGAGCCGGAACCGGAGCTGATAAATCCCTCCGCCTCCTACCTCCCCATCCGGAAGATTGAAAACGGCATCATCTACACAAAAGACCACCGCTATGTGAAGATCATAGAGGTCATCCCCATCAACTTCCTGCTGCGGAGCGCCCGGGAACAGCGCAACATCATCTATTCCTTTATCAGCTACTTAAAAATAAGCCCTGTGAAGCTCCAGTTCAAAGTCCTTACCAGGCGTGCCGACATCAACAGGCATCTGGAAACCCTGCGGGAAGAAATGCGGCAGGAAACGGACGAGCGGTGCCTTGCGCTGCAGCGTGACTACGAAAACCTGATACAGCGGATCGGCTCAAGGGAAGCCATCACAAGGCGCTTTTTTATCATTTTTGAGTATGAGCCGTTTTCCGCCAACAGGGGAAATGAGGAAAGCGACGCAATCTCCGCCCTCACGACTGCAGTGCGGACGGCTAAGACCTACCTGCAGCAATGCGGGAATGAACTTCTTGTCCCTGACAATGAGGATGAGATGGCTGCGGAAGTATTTTACAGTATCTTAAACCGCAAGACCAGCGTGGCAAAGCCCTTGAGTGTGCGCGTCAACGAGGTCATCGGCCAGTACATCAATGCAGGCAGGCGGGATGAGATCGGCAATATCCCCGCTATGGAATTTATTGCACCGGAGACCATCGACTATACCCACGGAAACTTCGTGGTCATGGACGGCACTTATCACACCTACCTCTTAGTCCCGTCCGGAGGCTACCGTCCGCAGGTGTGTGCCGGATGGATCTCCCTCCTTGTCAATGCAGGCGAGGGGATTGATGTGGATATTTTCTTTGACCGCCAGCCCAAAGACCGCATCCAGCAGAAACTGGGACAACAGCTTAGGATCAACCGCTCCAAGATCAAGGACACTTCCGATACCAACTCGGATTTTGACGACCTGGACAGTGCCATACGCTCCGGCTATTTCCTGAAGGAAGGGCTTGCCAACAATGAAGATTTCTATTACATGAACATCCTGATCACCATCACGGCGGACAGCCTTGAGGAACTGGAGTGGCGTACCAACGAGATGAAAAAGCTGATGCTCTCACAGGACATGGAAGCGGTGTCCTGCCACTTCCGGGAAGAACAGGCGCTGCTCTCCGCCCTGCCGCTGGTATCGCTGGAGAAAAAACTGTTTGAGCGTTCCAAGCGCAATATCCTGACCGGCAGCGTGGCAAGCTGTTATCCCTTTACATCCTTTGAGATGTGCGATGACAACGGCATCCTCCTGGGGGTAAACAAGCACAACAATTCCCTGATCATCGTGGATATTTTTAATTCCCGCGTCTACAAGAACGCGAATATGGCGATCCTCGGAACCTCCGGTGCGGGCAAGACCTTCACCATGCAGCTCATGGCACTGCGGATGCGCCGCAGGAACATACAGGTATTCATCATCGCCCCCTTAAAAGGGCACGAGTTCCACCGGGCCTGCAGCAATATCAGCGGGGAGTTCATCCAGATCTCTCCCGCTTCCAGAAACTGTATCAACATCATGGAGATCCGGAAGGTGGATTCCTCTGCCAATGACTTACTGGACGGCCCGCAGACGGAAAAATCGGAACTTGCGGCAAAGATACAGCGGCTCCACATCTTCTTTTCCCTGCTGATCCCCGACATGACACATGAGGAACGGCAGCTTTTAGATGAGGCACTGATACAGACCTATAACCAGAAAGGCATCACACACAACAACGAAAGCCTGCCTGACCCGCATAACCCGGAACACTACCGGGAAATGCCGGTATTGGAGGATGTATTTAATATCCTAAAAGAGAATCCTGATACCAAACGCCTTGCGAATATTATGAACCGGCTGGTACACGGCTCTGCTTCCACTTTCAACCAGCAGACCAACGTGAACCTTGATAACAAGTACACGGTGCTGGATATTTCGGAGCTGACCGGCGACCTGTTGACGGTGGGTATGTTCGTTGCGCTGGACTACGTTTGGGACAAGGCAAAGGAAGACCGTACCGTGGAAAAATCCATCTTTATTGATGAGACATGGCAGCTCATCGGTGCGGCGTCCAACCGCCTTGCTGCTGAGTTTGTATTGGAGATATTTAAAATCATTCGTGGATATGGCGGCTCCGCCATCTGCGCCACCCAGGACCTGAACGACTTCTTTGCGCTGGAGGACGGCAAATATGGCAAGGGCATCATCAACAACTCCAAGACCAAGATCGTCTTAAACCTTGAGGACGAGGAGGCGATGCGTGTGCAGTCCATCCTGCACCTGTCCGAAGCGGAAACGATGGCAGTCACCCACTTTGAAAGAGGCAACGGCCTGATCTCCACCAATAACAATAATGTCACCGTGGAGTTCAAGGCATCCGAACTGGAAAAGGAACTGATCACCACAGACCGCGACGAGCTGAAAAAGCTGCTGGAAAAAGAAAAACAGCGCAGGCAGATGGCCGAGGCCGTCTAATGCGTAAACTTTACATACGGTTTACACACAGAAAGGCATATGGATGCTGACAACAGACAGGTATAAGTACGCTTTAAGTATTGTTTACGCAAAAGAGAACGGTTTCCTGCCCTGTCCCTATTTTATATGTACGCTTTAAGTAAAGATTACTTACAGTTTCTTCCTAATTATAATACAACCATTGCCTGCGGCCGGAATCTTGCTGCCGCAGGAACAAAGGAGGCTGTCTTATGCAGCACAGAAACCAACAACAGGAAAGCCACCTGTCGGAGATCATCCGGCTGCTTTCCACATACCATGCCCTCACTCTCCTACAGTTTGAGGTGTTTTTCCCGGAACTGACGCGGCAAAAGCTGCTGCTGCTCCTAAAAAAGCTGGAAAAGACCGGGCGGCTCACCCTGATACCGGAAAAAGGACTTGTCCTGTATACAGAGAACTGTGGCCCAAATCCGTCCATTCTTTCCGCCTTCTGGGTGCTTTTAGACTTCCGGGAGGACATTACCTATCATACAGCCAGCGATTTTCCGGTGACGCTGACCTTTTACACCCAGTCGGATGCCTATGATGTCATCCACATACCGGAAGAAAAAGAGATCCTTATGAACCACGCACTTTCCGCCTACAAGGAAGATTCGCCCCGCCGCATAGCAGTTGTGGATAACGCGGGGCAGATACCCCTCCTTGACTTTCCCGGCATTACCGCTTTCTGTACGGTCACGCCCGACGGTAAAGTGCAATATTACAGAAAACAAGGAGTTACAGATACTTAATGGACCGACACACTTTATCATCCCGCCTTGCGCGGATCGGGGATGAACTCCCCCGGCTGTCAAACACCATCAATGCCATGGCAGCCAACACCGGCACTTATGGGAAAAACTATGAAGAACTGAGTCTGGATGCCGCCAAACGCGCGGAACGGATCGCCTGCTCCCTGCGCAATCTCATTTATGCCGCAGACCTTGTACCGAAACCTGTCCTTATGGAAGCGGCTGCCCAGATACACGGCATTTCCATAGAGCATACGCAGGACTGTGTAGAGATCACCCTGCCCGGCCTGATGCCGAAACGGAACAAACGGGTCAATACCACCTTCCTGACCGATCCGCTGTATGCAATGCTTGAGGCTTACACAAAAGAACATGACCTCCCGCACTTTAGGGAATGTGTGGTCTGTTTTTCCCATGTGTTCGACAAAAACCTCTCCGACAGGCGGGTGAGGGACTACGACAACCTGGAGTGCAAGCAGCTTCTGGATACCGTGGCTGGCTTCCTGATGACCGATGACAGTGGGCTTTATTGTGACGCCTACCACACCACGGAATTTGGGAACTGGGACTGCACCATTCTCGCCGTCATGGAAAAAAGCTGCTTTCCCAAATGGCTGAAAAAGCGGGAGGACAGGGAAAAGACCATATCGGATTTTTAGGCAGTTTTTCAAAATAAAATCGGACTACGGTAAAAAACTGCCAAAGCCGCCCGGAAACGGGCAGAAAACAGACTCTGCGCCTGCCCGGATTTACCTGAGATGCAGGCGTGTACGGTAAAAATTTGGAAAGGAGGCTCAACGATGGATACCTCAACCAGCGCATACCGGCTGATGGAGCTTACTGCCATTTCAGGAGAATGCAGTACCCGTGTACTGTCACATTTCCATCTGAATACCAGCTACGGAGAAAAGCTTATCACCCGGCTCAAGAAAGATGGCTATCTTAGAACCCACTATAAGGACGGACTGCGGGGATACAGGCTGACAAACAAGGGGAAAAAACTCCTCCTTGCCGAAAACCCCGCCCGTTTCTCTTTTTACCTCTCCGGCAGTTCCGACACCAACCGCCCCCGCAGCGATTTTCCCAGAAGGCTCAGACTCCAACAAGCATCCATTGCCTATGCTATGCTTCAGGGTGCCGGCGTGGAAATATACCGGGATAGGAAGGCGCCATTGTTCTGTCCGGGAACCGGGAACAACCTGACGGTTCCATATAATATGACACTGCCAGCCTTTTACCATTCCCGTGAGGTCAAGGAGCTTGGAGCGGAAGCCGTAAAGATCAACAATTCCAGGACCATCGGCATCCTGCTTGCCCCAGAGTGCATCTACGCCGTATTCTGCACAGGCGGCGCACTGATGAAATGGGAATACCGGACGGAACTGAAGGTAAAGGCGCTGCTCTCCTACCACGCCAGCCGGGGAATCCTCTCCGGATCAGGCATCAGCCCCCGTTACCATCCGGATACCCCCATAAAGGCCCTCATCATCGGGGAGGGCATGGATACGGCACTGAAGCTGATGGAGAGCACAGGCGGCTTCCAAAAAAGCTACTTCTATCTGGATTCCAGCTTCGACTTTTTCCATTACATACCGGAAGACGCCGCTGGGATTACCATGCTCCGGCTGCTCTGCTCTCCAGCCCTGCAAAAAGCACTCCGGAGCCTGCTCCTGTCCGACCTGCAGGTGCCCTGCCCCGATTACGGACTGGAACATGACGCCGTATCGGACGGAATGCCGGTACTGCTTGCCTTTGACTTTGACATGCTGCGGCTCTCAAGGTTCCGTACCGCCCTTTCCTTTCATGGGCTTACAGGCAGCTTGATCTGTTTCGATTTCCAGAAACCGGTACTGCAGCAATACTTTGGGGATGCGGTCGTCATTGACACCATCGACTTAAAAAAATTTGAAGGGAGGTTCTTACACTGAAACTGACAGAAAACCGAAAGAAACAACTGACTCTGTTCATTGCCCTGCCTGCACTGCTACTGACACTTGCTTACGCAGGCGGCTATGTATCCCAGTTCATCATCAACTACCGGATCTGGACCTCATCGGGAGGAACACCGGGGAACGGCACTTCCCCCGAATTTCCGGACAGCTCGCTCGGCGCCTGTTTCCGGACGCTGACCGTATTCCCATACAGCCTGTACGGGATTGCCCTCTGCACCGGCATTCTCGGACTGCTGATTTTCATGGTGATGCGGATGGGCTTTGGCAGGAAAGGCACCTACGACAAGGAGCGGAACCTGACCTATTCCGACCAGGGAACCTACGGCACCTCCGGCTTTATGACGGACGCTGAGATGCGCGAAGTGCTGGAAGTGGTTTCCGACATTGCGGGGAACCGGGGTGTTATCCTGGGGAAGCTGTATGGAAAAGCAGTCTGCCTGCCAGAGAAAACGCGGATGAACCGCAACGTGGCAGTCTTTGGCGCAAGCGGCAGCATGAAAAGCCGCGCCTATGCGAGAAATGTGGTGTTCCAGTGCGTCAAGCGTGGGGAGAGCCTCATCATTACCGATCCGAAATCGGAGCTTTACGCAGACATGTGCCTTTACCTTCAGGAAAACGGCTATACCGTGCGGGTGTTCAATCTCATCAATCCTGAAAACTCC
>ERZ808054.1084-NODE-1084-length-17997-cov-6.235658_pt1 | contig 17997 bp, 17 predicted proteins | sample MGYA00380201_ERZ808054 | MGnify/ENA primary metagenome ERZ808054 (study PRJEB31490, sample SAMN06133419) | mouse gut metagenome | isolation source: Z5_2 | host: mice | place: China: Chengdu | collected 2015-05 ... | reverse complement strand
AGGTGGATTCGAACCACCGAAGCAATTTGCAGCAGATTTACAGTCTGTCCCCTTTGGCCACTCGGGAATCCATCCATGAAAAGCGCTCTAACGCTTTAACCTAAGCCATTGTAGCATATGTCGCCATAAAATGCAACCGAATTTTTTATGCCCGGCCGCAGCTTTTATAATGCGGCCGGGAAATGCCCCGGAGAAGGCGCCTTCTTTCACTGTCCCCTGTATTTCAGGATCATCGCTGAAAATGCGGGCAGCGATACCTTAATCTTGCCGGCAAAAATGGAGTACTCCACAGGCTCCAGGCTGTAACCCCTCTCGGAAGTCTGGATCAGCTGCACCATGACGCCGCTGCGGGGGATGTTCACCTCCCAGACCATCACTTCCTTCTCCAGTTCATGCTGGTTGTTGTTCACCAGAATCACGCATTGCTCCCGGCGGCTGAAACGACCGTAGGCAAGATAGTTATAATCGGCGTCAATATATTTGATAGAACCGGTTTTCAATTCCTGATTGCCCTTATGGATGCGTATGATCTCTCTGTGGAAGGCAATCAATTCATGATCCTCATGCCCCCAGGGATAGGTTCTCCGATTGTCCGGATCAGTGAAGCCGCACAGGCCCGCCTCGTCCCCATAATAGATGGTGGGAGCGCCCATCCAAGTCATCTGCATTACCACCGCAGCCCGGAACACTGCCTTGTTGACGCCCTGGTCCGCCGCCTCCGGCCCCAGAGTGCCGGTACGCCCCACCTTGTGATTGGTGCGGGTCAGAAAACGGGAGTGATCGTGATTGGACAACTCATTCATGGCCACCTGCCAGCTGGGCATGGCCAGATTGGAACTGTGATGCTTCATGGCTCCCCAGAAACTGTCCGCATTGCCCAGCAGATCCTCCCGGAAATCATCGCTGTGCTTCTCCATGCCTGTGAGGAACCATGTGACCGGCTCCATAAAGGCGTCGTAATTCATCACGGTATCCCATTCATTCCCCTGCAGCCACTCTCTGGTGTTGCCGTAATGCTCCGCCAAGATGATGGCATTGGGGTTGGCCTCCTTGACCACCCGGCGGAACTCCTGCCAGAAATGGTGGTTGAACTCGGGGGAATGCCCCAGGTCCGCCGCCACGTCCAGACGCCATCCATCCACATTATACGGGGGAGACACCCATTTCGCGCCGATTTGCAGCACATAGTCAAACAGGGCCTGGGAGCCTTCGTAATTCAGTTTGGGCAGGGTATCATGCCCCCACCAGCCGTCATAGTCTTTATTATACGGCCAGTTGCTGCTGAAGAAAGCAAAATAGTCTTTATAAGGACTCCCCCCCGACACATGGGCCCCTTTTTCATATCCCGGCGCATATTCATAGATCCGCTCCCGGTCCATCCACTTGTTAAAGGAACCGCAATGATTGAACACGCCGTCCAGAATCACCTTCATGCCCCGGCGGTGCGCCTCCTCCACCACCCGGACAAAGAGGCTGTTGCTGGCCTCCAGATTGGCCTTGTTGGTCACCCGGTCGATATATCTGCTGGCATGGCTGTTGTCCTTGTCCCCGGGAGAAAGCAGATCTCCCTGATCGCTGATAATGCGTCCGAAATGGGGATCAATATAATCATAGTCCTGAATATCATATTTATGGTTGGAGGGGGAGACAAACAGAGGGTTGAAATAAATCACCTCTACACCCAGGTCCTGGAGATAATCCATTTTATCCAGCACTCCCTGCAGATCCCCGCCGTAGAATTCCCGCACATCCATCTGGGCCGGATATCGGTTCCAGTCCTCCACACGGTGCACATGCTCCCCGATATAAGTATATTCGTCGGTGAGCACGTCGTTGGAGGGATCCCCATTGCAGAAACGGTCCACATAGATCTGGTACATGACGGCACCCTTGGCCCAGTCCGGCGTCTTAAAGCCGGGCAGGATCACGAAATCATAGTATTCATTCACATCCCGGGCCAGCCCTCTCACATCATAGATGCCAGAAATCTTGCCCGTCTCCACCTCGAAATGATACATGACTTTCTCATTCTCCAGCTGGAGTTCATAGCTGTAATAATCAAACAGTCCATCCGACTCTGCCCGGCTCATCAGATGGCGCCGACCTCCGCACACGATAAATACCCGGTCCACATTGTGCCTTGCGGTCCTGAAGCGAATGGTCACCCTGTCGTAAGGGGCCGGCTGTGAAGGGCTCAAATAATCCTCGGTTGTGTCGGTGAAAAGACCTCTTTTATTAAAAACAGGACGCATAGTCGCCATGTATATCTGGGTCTGTTCCACTCTCCGTATATAGTCGATATCCATGCCTTTACCTCCCGGTCTGCATAATGTGCATTACTTTTATTTTAATAGATTAGGGTTGCCTGCGCAAGGGTTTGATCCCCCGGTTCAACCAGTACTATAGTACTATTTACGGTGTTCGGCAAATCAGTAAAAAAGACAGCCGCTAAGCTGTCCTTTTTAGAGAAGGTATTTCTTTCTTATGGGGTATAGCAAAAAACTATATAATGTATTGGGGGGTTACGCATATTATAATACCATGCCCACCCGGATTTGCATAGCCTCACTTTTCACAAATATTACAAATTGGTATATCTGTTTTTGTGCATTTCTTACAATATTCTATATTGCTCCCGCCCCGGCTGCCCATCCTTACACCACTCCCGAAGATATAGGAAAACACGCCGTTTGCCATTACACCGGCTGGAACAAAGCCTCAAACTCCTCCTGACCGATCTTCTCCTTCTGAAGCAGAAGTTCCGCGCAGCTGTGCAGCACATTCTCATGTTCCAGAATCAGTTCTTTTGCCCTGGTATAGCACTGGTCGATAATGGACTTGACCTCCCGGTCAATCTCGCCGGAAATGGCCTCGCTGTGGCTCTTGGCATGGGCCAGATCCCTGCCGATGAACACCTCATCGTCGTCATCGTCGTAGCAGATCACACCGATCTGGTCGGACATGCCGTAGCGGGTCACCATACGGCGGGCCTCCTTGGTGGCCTTCTTGATGTCGCTGGACGCGCCGGTGGTAATATCTTTGAAAATGATCTCCTCGGCGATCCGGCCGCCCAGGGAAACCATGATGTCCTGCATCATCTTACCCTTTGTCAGGAACATCTCATCCTTCTCCGGCAAAGGCATGGTATAGCCCGCCGCTCCCAGGCCCGTGGGAATAATGGAAACCGTATGCACCGGTCCCACATCCGGCAGCACATGAAACAGAATGGCATGGCCCGCCTCGTGGTAGGCCGTGATCTTTTTCTCCTTGTCGGAGATAATGCGGCTCTTCTTCTCCGCGCCGATCCCCACCTTTACAAAAGCGGCCTCAATATCTTCCTGCTGCACAAAGGCTCTGTCCTTCTTGGCGGCATTGATGGCGGCCTCGTTCATCAGGTTCTCCAGATCCGCGCCGGAGAAGCCCGCCGTGGTCTGGGCTACCCGTTCCAGGTCCACGTTCTCGGACAATGCCTTGTTGCGGGCATGCACTTTAAGGATTTCTTCCCGGCCCCGCACGTCAGGACGGCCCACCGCCACCTTGCGGTCAAAACGGCCGGGACGCAGAATGGCGGGATCCAGTATATCCACCCGGTTGGTGGCCGCCATCACGATGATACCCTCATTGACGCCGAAACCATCCATCTCCACCAATAACTGATTCAGGGTCTGTTCTCTCTCGTCATGGCCGCCGCCCATACCCGTGCCCCGTCTGCGGGCCACGGCGTCAATCTCGTCTATAAAAACGATGCAGGGGGAGTTCCTCTTGGCATCCGCGAACAAGTCCCTGACGCGGCTGGCGCCCACGCCCACAAACATCTCCACAAAGTCCGAGCCGGAAATGCTGAAGAAAGGCACGCCCGCCTCTCCCGCCACGGCTTTGGCCAGCAGCGTCTTGCCGGTTCCGGGAGGTCCCTCCAGAAGTACGCCCTTGGGAATTCTGGCTCCCAGTTTGGTATACTTGCCGGGAGACCGCAGGAAGTCCACGATTTCCTCCAGTTCCTCTTTTTCCTCCTTCAGGCCCGCCACCATGCCGAAATCCGTTTTATTTTCCCCGGCATAGAGCCGCACGGCCCGGTGTCTGCCGAAGTTCATCATCTTGCTGTTGCCGCCTCCCGCATTCTGGGCGTTCATCATCATAAAGAAGAAAATAAACATGGCCGCAATGATCAGCAGGGGAAGTATGGTGGTGAGAAACAGGCTCTCCCGTTCAATGTCCTCCACGGTGGGTTCATAGCCATGCTCCCTGGCGAGGGCCTCCACTTCCCGGATATCCGTGGCATACAATTCCCGAACCACATCCCCGAACACCACCCGGGCATATCCGGTGGGAGCTTCCCTGTTGGGGATTATGATCACTTCCCGCACCACGCCGCTGTCCAGGTCCTGAACGAACTGCGCCTGGGTGTAATCGTTTTCCTGTCTTCGCAGCAGAGAGATCACCGCCAGCATGACAAGCAGAAATGCGATCAATATAAAATAAGAACTGAAATATCTGCTATGTTGTTTCAATGGATGCCTCCTAATTCATTTCCGTTTCAAACTTTACCACCCCGATATAGGGCAGATTCCGATAACGCTGATCATAGTCCAGGCCGTATCCCACCACAAACTCATCCGGTATCTGAAAACCGGTGTAGTCCACATGCACGTCCACCACCCTGCGTTCCGGCTTATCCAGAAGGGTACAGAGACGCAGGGATCTGGGTCCCCGATCCCGCAGCATCTCCAGCAGGTAACTTAATGTCCGGCCCGAATCCACGATATCCTCCACCACCAGCACATCCTTGTCCTTGAGGGATTCGTCCAGATCCTTCACGATCTTGACCACGCCGCTGGATTTGGTATCTTTGCCATAGCTGGACACGGACATGAAGTCCAGCGACACCGGTACGCTGATGCGCTTGGCCAGTTCACACATGAAAAAACTGCCGCCCTTCAGCACGCATACCAGATGTACCTGCCGGCCCTGGTAATCCCGGCTGATCTGCTCGCCTATGGCCTGAATCCTGGCATCCACGTCCTCTTCCGTTATTAATACTTCCACATGCTCCGCCATATTTACTCCTTTCGTATCTCTATAGCCTTTCGTATTCCACCTGGAGAACCTGTCTGGTATCTTTGCCGATCCTGCAGGATTCACAGAGCCGCCCCCCGGCTACCCACAGCACATGGCTGCCCCGGGCCAGCAGGGGAATGCCGTCCCGCTCCTCCCGGGGCACTTTCCCGTCAATAAACAGGCTTTTCACCGTCTTGCGCCCAAGGCCATGGGGGGTGCGGATTTCCAGATAATCCCCGGCCCGGCGGGTCCTCCACTCCAATAGTCCTTCCATTTTATCACAATCCATCCATTTCGTATACCGAATTTCCAAAAGATTCATACTTTTTTCACCGAAATCTACGGACAGAATCTTCTTTCTGTATAAATCCTCCTTCTCCCAGCGGGTCAGGCGCAGAAGACCTCCGGGCACTTCGCAGATCCGGCTCTCGCCCAGATTCCCGGGGACGGAGACCTGGAGGGCAAAGGGCTGCGCTGCCCCGGGTCCCGCCTCCTGCTGCCTTTCCAGAATAATCCGGTCATAGCTGCGCGCCGCCCGGATTCCCTGGGGCAGATGGATCTCCCGGTTACCCGGCTGCATCCACAGTTCCAGCACCTGGCTTACCTGTCCGGCTCCCATGTCCCTGTGAGCCGGGGACAATTCTTTCAGCACAGACAGAAGCAGCCCTTTTTGCAGAGCGGGGTGCAGATCTCCGAAAGCAGGACCGCAGATAACCAGCCGGGACGCCCCTTCCCTGGCCAGGCACAGCCTTCCTGCCTGTCTGACCTGTTCTTCCATATAATCCTCAATTTCCATGAAAATATCCGCAGTGCGGCATAAATGGGCCGTGGCGCCCATACAGACTTCCTGTTCCGCATAGGGCAGAATATGCCGCCGGATCCGATTGCGGGTATAGGCATCCGACTCATTGGTGCTGTCCCGGCAATAGGAAATCCCCCGCTGCTCCAGATAGGCTTCGATCTCTCTCCGCTCCAGTCCCAACAGCGGCCGCACCACCGATCCCCTCACAGGCCGGATGCTTCCCAGACCCGCCAGTCCGGTTCCCCGAAACAGATGGAACAGCATGGTCTCCGCCCGGTCTCCCGCATTGTGAGCCACAGCCACCTTCCGGGCCTGCCGCCGCTCCATCTCCCTGTCGAAAGCCTGATAGCGCGCCTGCCGCCCCGCCTCCTCGATAGAGCATCTATGCCTCCGGGCCAGCGCCTGCACATCCTCCTCCACCAGCGTAAAAGGCACTTCCAGCCTGCGGCACAATTCCTCCACATATGCTCCGTCCTGAGCCGCGTCGGGCCGTATGCCATGGTTTATATGCACCACATAGAGCCGAATCCCCAGTTCCCGCCGGAGTCTGTGCAACGAAAATAAGAGGCAGACAGAATCTGCCCCTCCCGAAACACCCAGCACCACCCCGTCACCCGGGGTAAAAAGTCCCTGCGCCCTGCAATACGCCATCACCCGCTGTTCCAGTTCATAATATCGCTCATTCATATTCATATGATAGCCATTTTACTACAAAATGTCAATCATTCGCCAGGCTAAATTTCCTTTCATCTGTGACTGTCAAACACTCCCAGCACCAGCACAGTCATATCGTCCATAATGCGTCCCTGACTGCACCGCAGAACAAACTGCAGAAGGTTTCTGGCCATCTCCTCCGGATGCTGCTCCCGCATTCCCTCCAGATAATGTACCATGGCCTCCTCATAACCGCTCTCCCGCAGCGCATCCAGTACCCCATCGGACATCATGATGATATAGTCATTGTCGATAAGTTCCCTGCTTACGCTCTGCTGCAGAACCCGCCGGGCCTCCTCCCCCTCCCCTGCCGCCAGAACGCCCAGAGGCAATCCCGGCAGGCTGATCTGCTCCACATAAGTGTTACTCTTTAAAAAGGAAGCCGCCGCCCCCACCTTGCGAAAGACACACATGCCCTGGTACAGGTTCAGGCTGCATACATCCAGTGTGGACATATTGCGCCGGCCTGACGCGTCCTCCGATGCCAGCAGAGCGCTGTTCACCAGGCTCACCGCCATATCCGTCTCAAATCCCGCCTCCAACATTTTCTCCATCATATCCAAAACCTGGCTGCTGTCCGCTCCGGCCGCCGGGCCGCTACCCATGCCGTCAGAGAGCAATACCGTCATCCAGCCCCGGTCGGACTGAATGATGGAATAATTGTCCCCGGAGACCGCCTCATTTTCCTTCACAGCCCGGGCACTGCCGGACAGTACCACGAAACGGGGTTCTTCCACAAACAGGTATGTACCCTCCCTCTCCTCGATGAACTGGGGGCTGGTAACGGACACCACCAGCCGCCGTCCCAGCAGCACCGAGAGCATGTCCGCCACCTCCTGGCTGCCATGCCCCACCATCCGCTGGGTGTGCAGATGCAGTCCCAGAGTGGCTCCCGCCGTACTCCCTGCATTTTCCAAATCCTCCCCTTCCTCCGGGGCCTCCTCCCGCCCGGGCGGGTCAATGTAAAAAAGATCCAGCACGGTGATCCCCTCCTGCTTCAGGGCCCGCGCCACCAGCTTTTCCTCCCGCAGAGGAAGAGGCGTTAAGCGAAACACCTCCGCCGCCAGCCTGGCCATAATCTGAGACATCTCCTCCAGATTATCACAAAGCACCTGCCTGTTTTCCCAGAGCCTGCGCTCCTCCAGTACCTGCTGCCGGGACGCGCCCTCCCGCTGCCCGGCTCTCTCCCAGGGCGATTCCCCCCGATAGCTTCTGGACAATTCCCGAAAGCTGTCCGCATAGGCCAAGAGCCTTCCTCTTCCATAGTCTGACAGCATTATGCTCAACTGTTCCTGTTTCTCCCTGCCTGCCGTTGTCAACATCCTATCACCTGCTCCCTATACTTTCCTCGCGCCCCATGGGGCATTCAAAAGTATACAAAAAGCGGTCCATACTTTTTGTCAAAATATGGATCGCTTTTCTTTTTTTTCGTTGACAACTTTTCCTCTGTCCGCTTCTCCGAATAGATCACCGGGAATTCCGATCAGTTTCCCAGAATATCCAGTTCTTTATATTCCCGAACCTTCTGCCCCACCTGTTCCCAGGTAAAATCCGAACATACAAAATGGTAGTCGCTCCACATCCGGTCCAGTTCCGCCTTGATTCCGGGAACCTCCTCCGGTTTTCCCGCTCCGGAGCGGACATGGTAATCGGGCAATAAAGCCCCGGCAATGATGCCGGTCTCCGGTACAGGAGGCTCTTCCCCCTGTCCCAGAGCGCAGATCATTCTCAAATGCCCGTCCAGATAAGCGTCAATCTCCAGATGAACGCCCATCATGCCGTTGAGGTCAAATACCTGGAAAGGCGCGCCGCCGGGCACTTCAATCTGACTCCCCGCTCCCCAGAAGGCAGGAGAATCCCCCAGTTCATAAAGGGCGCCGCACAGGTCCCGCAGACCGTAAAACTCCTCCTCCGTAGGCGCTTCCTGGAAAGACTTTAGTACCAGGTCCACGGCCCATCCCAGCTTGCCCAGAGCCTCACATCCGGGCAGGGACCCCAGCCGCTCTCCCAGTTTTACCAGCCGGGCCAGGGATAACAGGCCCCATACCCGGACCTTGGAATCTCCCAGATCCGCCGTCATCTCTTCCACCTGAGCGGGAATATTGTTGTACAGCAGGGAGGCTTCTTCCAACTTTCCAATGCGTTCGGAGCAGTCATCCATCAACTTTTCTCCCAGTTTTTTATAAACCTTATCATCGGCACTGTAAATGGTATCCGCCCGGCTCAGCCATAACTGGGCCCGGTTATACTCCTGCTGTTCCATGGCGGCCACGCCCATCTGATAATAGGCCCTGGCCAGCCCTGCCCAATCCTTTTTCTGCTGACATTCCGCCAGCCGTTCCTCCGGGGATTCCCCCTTTTTGCCAAATAAACCAAACATACGGCACGACTCCTTTCCCTGTCTGCATCCCTTATTTCTTATCCTTTTTTCTGCGGACCAGAACAAATCCCACCGCGCCTGCCGCCAGAACCACACAGACCGTCGTCAATGCAGCGTACAATCCCACCCTGCTTCCCTCGGAAGCCGAAGTGTCAGGCTCACGGGACTGGACGGAAGCATTTTCCTGAACCTGGCTCTGGGTATCCGAAGCCGGGCTCTCCGCGCTGGATTCTTCCGCCGGATCCTCCGCTGAGGATGTGGTCTCCGCCGGATCTGCTGGCATTTCTTCACTCTCCTCCGGCTTTTCCTCTGCCGCTTCCAGCCTGCTGCCGTCCACAAAGGCCCAGTAAGCGGGTTTTACCTGATAATCATCGTCAAACAGCAGAGGACACTGTTTGTTCTTGCCGTCCGCCGCGCCTCCCACGGCGTTGAAGGTCTGAAGCCAGGAGTTCTTGTCCACAACCCCCCACAGGGTAATATTGGAGATGTTCACCCCCTCTTCCCGCAGGCTCTTCACCGTTTCGTACAATTCCCTGTAGCGCAGGCCCTGGGTGGCAAACTCTGCCTCCCGGGTGGCCTCTGTGCCGTCATAATTGCTGCTGGCCTTCATGTCCAGTTCCGTGATCTGCACCTGTCCCACTACGGCCGCATAAGCTCTGGCCGCCTTGGCAAATTCCTCCATGGTGGGACTGCCCACGGTCTGATAATGTCCCTGCATACCCATACCATCAATCCGGGTTCCCTCGGCTTCCTGCACATCTTTCAGCAGCTGCACGATCCCGGCCCTCTTGGCGGTAAACCACTCGTTATAATCATTGTAGTACAGTTCCACTGCCGGGTCCATATACTGATTGGCATAGCGGAACGCGTTGATGATAAATTCATTGCTCTGGTACACAGCCCACCAGCTGCTGTTCTCCGCAGCATTGCGGTAACGGGAAACACCGTCGCTGACAGCCTCATTGACCACGTCCCAGCCGTAAAACATACCATGGTATTTGCTGTCCTGGCCGGTGAAATGTTCCGCCATGGTCTTGATATACCACTCCAGGCGGCGGTTCATGGTTTCGGTATCCGCATAGGGCTTATCCGGATCATAGTCCTCATGGAACCACCACTCCGGCGTCTGGGAATGCCATACCAGCACATGGCCCCGCACCTTAATAAGATCATCCGGATGGTTCTGGTTCCAGTCGTATATGGCGTCCAATGTCCTCTCGGCCCGGCTGTAATCCATCCTGGGAACTTCCAGGGATTCCCCGTTCAATGTAACCGTCTCCGTGCCGGGGCATTTCTGGTTGCTGTAGCCGAACATGGCATCGGGCTTTAACTCATTGCCCAGAGTAATGGCATTGAAATGCCTGGTTACAAGTGCCATGGTATCCCCATCCTTCAGATCGGAATTGACGATGGAAGTCCCTATGGTAAATGTTTCGCCCAGTTCCCCGGGCACTGCGTCCCGCAGCCGGGGCACATCCGTCTGAATCACGCTGTCCTGCGCTTCCTGTGCTCTAAGTTCCATACCCGTCATATAATATGTACCCATCACGCCTTCCCCTTGTCCGTATTCGGTCCCTTGCTCCAGAATCCTGATTACCACCTGTTCCAATTCTCCTGACCAGGTGGGAGTATATGTCCCTGTGAAATGGGTCCAAACCCCCGGTTCCAGCACCTGGCTCACCGTGCCGCTGCATCCCTGGCTGTAGACCGTATTGCCGTCTGCCGTGATATAGGGGGAGATCTCCACACAGCGCTGCTGGGAGGGGGCATCCCCATAATCGGCGGCGTCCAGCATCACATAGAAGCTGTACACATAGTCCTTGTCTTTCTCCACCAGACCCGTCACGTCCTGGGAGAAACATTCATAATTGGTGGTCCGGCCGGTGATCTTGCCGTAACTGGCCACGTCTCCATAGACCGGCTCGGCGCCTGCCTCGGCGGTGATGGTGGCGTTCCCCCGATCCCTGTACCACGGAGAAATGTCCTCTCCCTCCGCAAAATCCGGGCACTTCACCAGATTAGGGCCCGGCTCCGCCGCCAGGCAGCAGCCGCTGCAGGCCAGGCCCGCTACCGTTACCAGTCCTGCCGTCAGCGCAGCAACCAATGTTCTCTGCCATCTCTTACGCATATCGCTACATCCTTTCTAAATACAATAGTCATGCTTCCTGCAGCCCCGTAACACCCGTCCCGCGGCCCCTGATGCAATGCTGTATAAATTTATGATAGCATATCCGCGCCCGAAAGGCTTCTCGTATCTTGTCATTTACTGGTTTGATATTGCTAAAAGGGCTTCGGCATACGCCAAAGCCCCTTCCTTTTTCCCCAAATTCCGTTCTTACTCAGCCTTGAAAACAATCTCGTCTCCATTGACCAGGCCCAACTTTTCCTTGGCAATTTCCTCGTAGTATTCCTTGGTCTGCGAGCGTTTGCGCAGAAGTTCGATCTCTTCCGCCCGCTGTTTCTCTGCATCAATCTGTGCCTGCAAGGCCACAGACTGAGTCTCCAGCGTGTCCAGCCTCTCCTGCAGCTTTATGCTGCTGGCATACACTGCCACCAGGATCATCAGCAGAGCAAGCATTACCAGAAACATGCTGAAACGGTTCTGTACCTTTTTGCGATATGCTGCTTTTTTTCTTCTGGTCCGCTTTGCCGCCATAATTTCCTCCCGGATCCCTGCCCTATTGCTTCCTGATTTTTATTTTAAGTAGTTTTCCATAATATTTCAACCTGTTTTTACAATATGACCGGGTCTTTTTCAACAGGCGTCCCAGTGCACCGCCTGCCGCATGGCCCGCTTTGCCCACAGGGCGCAGGCAAAAGCCCATAACGCGGCACAGCAGATCCCGCACATGGCACAGGGCCATGGACAGATAGCAGACCAGAAATCTGCCCACTGTCTTCTTGTACAAAAACATGCCCGCCAGAGCCCCCATCACCGCAAACCACCGCAGGCTGCCGTTGCTCTCCCGGTGCATCAGCTGAAAAATGTACAGGGCACAAAAAATCCAGAAAGCCAAATCCTCCAGGGATACCAGCAGCCCCCCGTGGGGCAGCACCCTCCGCCAAATCCGCAGGATGTCATAGACGAAGGTGATCAGGATCCCGGAGGCAAAGGCGTACAGCAAAAATACATTTTCTTCAGACATCGTCCGGCTCCCCCTGTCCTACCGAAACAGCCTGGAAAGCAGGGATTCCGATTTGCCCGGGGCTCCGCCTGCCACGTCCGAATAAGTGAAGCTGTCGATCCTGCCGTCAATGTCCACTTCGCCTTTGTCCAGCATCAGCCTGCTCACATGCAGTTCCTGGCCCTTAATCATGAGCATGCCCTGTTCCGTCTCCAAAAGGATTTCATGCACGTCAAAGGACAGAACATCGTTTACGCCGGTGATGCCGCATGTCCTGCGGTTGTTCATCGCCACCTTGTGCGTGCGCCCTCCGGCAGTATTTAGGTCCTCCATAGGGCCCTCCTCCCCATCTGCGATTCCCTATAAATATATGAGGCAGAAGGGAGAAATATGCCTGCGATGCCCGCAGAGCCGTTCAATGCCGGCTTACAGATAACGGAAAAGTTCTTTGGCCTCGTCTTTCTTTACCGTCTCCTGCACGTCCAGCACTTCCACTTTTACGTCCTTGTTGCCAAAGGAGATGGTAATCACGTCCCCGGCCTTAACGGTGGAGGAAGCCTTGGCCGGTTTGTCATTGATCATCACCCTCCCGGCATCGCAGGCTTCATTTGCCACGGTCCGGCGCTTGATCAGCCGGGATACTTTCAGATATTTGTCCAGTCTCATAACAGTCTCCTGAATTTAAAAGAGAACCTATCGCTAGGTTCTCTCGCGTACTTTATCCTACTTGTTTAAAGAATCCTTTAAAGCCTTGCCGGCCTTGAACTTGGGAGCCTTGGATGCGGCAATCTTCATGGGCTTGCCGCTCTGGGGATTCCTGCCTTCTCTTGCGCTTCTCTCAGATACTTCAAAGGTGCCGAAACCTACTAACTGCACCTTACCGCCATTCTTTAATTCAGCCTCTACAACATCGGTAAACGCCTTCAGTGCCTTCTCTGCGTCCTTCTTGGACAGGCCAGCTTCTTCCGCCATAGCTGCTACCAATTCTGTTTTGTTCATGTCGAAATTCCTCCTCTATTGAGTATTCTGTTATTGTTTTTGACAGATTCTTCATATGCGAAACGTCTACATATATTTATATCTGCTTTTCCCCTGTTTGTCAAGGATTTTTCATAAAAACAATGAATTCTGCCCTGTTTACGGCGCCCCGTCAGGCCCGGGTGTGGGGGTGGCAGAAGGGGGTGGAGTGACCGTGTTTTCGGTGCTGACACCAGGGACCAGTTCGGCAAAGGAGAAGGTCACATCCTTATACTCATTGTCAACGGAAACGGTGTAACTCCTGGTCTCGCAGCCGCTGCGGCGCAGGGTGATAATATGGCTTCCTTCGCTTTTGGCAAAACTGGTGGGCGCGATTCCCACATAATTGCCGTCCAGATAGACCTCCGCAAACGCGGGAGCATCCACAAATACCTTGTACTGGGCCAGCTTGTCCTTCTCTTCCTGTTTGTCATTTTCATCATCCACGTCCACGGGATCCAGCGTGATATCCAGGCCTCCCGAGGGTTGGGCTACCTTTATATAAGTGGTCATGGTCTGGTAACCGTTGGCCCTGACCATCAGTTGGTGAATGCCGTACTCCAGGTTCACGGGGGCGGAAGGATCCGCTTTTTCCCCATCAATATACAATTTGGCCTGGGCAGGCTCCAGGGTGAACACGATGGTACCGTACTCCACCTCCGGTACTTCCAGATCCCCGATGTCCAGCGTGGCCTCCTCACCCCGGCGGATGGTCACTTCCTTGGTGCCTCCCCCGCCCCTTTTGCTCACCTTGACCTGATAATGGCCCTCCGGCACTGTCAGCAGCATGTCCTCCGCAATTCTGCGGATGCTGGACTGGCCGATCTCCATATAGCCGTCGATGAATTTCTCCTCATTTTGCAGACGCAGATAGCCATGTCCCTTCTCCACCTGAATGCTGAGAATACTGCTGCCGATGCCCTTGAAAGTCAGCACATCCACGGGGTTCAGCTCCATGGCCTCTATCCGCATGCCCTGGGACAGATAGATGGTATCGTCGGTGAGTTTGTACACATCCTCCCCGATGGTCACTTCTCCCCGCCGCAGGTCAATTTCATAGCGGGAAGCATCGGCATAGACCCAGGACGAAGGGCTGACCTGCATGGTGTTCAGCCTCTTCTTGGAGCGCAGAAAGGTCACATCCACAATATCTCCTATCCCGATCTGTTCCAGAGATACCGCCTCCCCGTATTTGTCATACAAATCGCTGGTGCCTTCCACCGCCAGTGTGTAAGTGCGGCCCAGGTCCAGGTTCAGCAATGTCACCGTCCCCTCCTTGCCGTCTTTTTTTACCAGTACTGCCGTGTCTTTGGAGTCGTAACTATGGGGACCCGCCGGAACAAAGCCTGTGCCCTGCTCCTGGGGAACGGTAGGCGCAGGCCTTCCCGCCTGGCCGCCGGGCATCATGCCGCAGGCTGTCAGCAGCCCCAGCATGCCCGTCAGCGCAATCATTCCCATGACCGTCCTCTTTTGTCTCTCTGCCATCTCTACCTCTTTTCTTACATCCTATATCTGAAACACAGTTTCCAGAAAGTTCTTTTTTTGTTGCTCCTGAGCCAGCAGCTTATCCAGCTTCTCCTGGTTGCGCTGCGGGATCCACGCTTTTCCGGAATTGTAATAAAAATTAACGATCTTCCAGAACTTTTCCGGATAGGCCAGGCGGTAATACAGGTCTATATAGGCGTAAGCACTCACCGATGCCGCCTTCTCATACGTCGTTATAAGTTCCCGTCCCAGAGCCACAGGCCAGTCGGTCTTTTCCAGGAGTTTGCGCATCAGCAGATACAAATCCCGGATCTGTCGGTCCCGGAGACATTTTTCAAAGTTTACGATATACATGCCCTGGCTGCCCCAGAGAATGTTATGGTACTGGTAATCCCCATGGCAGTATGCGTACTCCTCCTGCCCTCCGGACATACGCTCCTCATAGGCACGCCAGTTCTCCGTTATTTCCCCGGCCTGTTCGATAAAATAGTCCATGCAGCCCAGAAGACTGTATTCAAACCCGGTTTTCTGGCTCTTTTTGCGCAGGAATCTATGCACCTTTACCAGTTCCCGGTTATGCTTCTCATATTCCTGGAGCGGGGAAAACTGTGCCGGCGCTGGGCATCCCTCCCCGGGTTCCAGCACCATACACTGATGCAGCCGGGCCAAAGTGCGCACTGCTTCCTGACATTCCCCCCGGTCAAAAATATTGCATTCCCGGCCGTCCGCACAGGTTTTGAGAATATAGGCAGTCCCGTCATTCTCCCGGACGCACAGTGCGCCTTCTCTGGTGGGGACCAGTTCTTCCGCAGACACCCTGCCCTGCTCCCTGATCTGGGACAGCAGCCTGTCAACCAGCGCCAGCTTTGCCTCATTGCCCTCATATTCCTTAAATACCAGCAAGCCTTTATCCGTGTCGCACAGGATTACGCCTCTGCCCTTTCTGGTTCTCAGGACCTCCACGTCATATTGCTCCAGCAAAGCCACCGCCCTATCATTCACGTCCCTTACCTCCCATAAAACATACAGCTCCGGCGCATCTCTGCCCGGCCCTATCCTATCTTATGAGAGCCCTTTAGAACTTATGTTACTTTCAGAAAAATCTCCGACAGCTTTTCCCTGGTATTGTCCTCCGGCTCTTCCAGCACATGCTCCAGCATCTGCTGCAGTACCGCGCCCAGTTCCGGACCCGGCTTCATGCCTGCGGCAATCAGATCCCTGCCCCGCAGCGCCAGATCTTTCAGAGACACGCATTGCCGCCTGGCCAGGATTTCCCGGTACTGCCTGTCCCAGGCTTCCACCGCCTCCAGCTTCTCCCGGCGTTGATACAGACTCTGGGCCATGATGTCCGCCCGCTTGACCAGAAGAAATTTGGAAAAGATATCCTCGCCGATCCGATTCATGGCCCGGCGCACAATCACGGGCGTAAGTTCCACATTGTTGCCATAGTCATGGAATTCCACCAGACGGCGGACTGTGACAATCGTTTCATTGTCAAACCTGAGCCGCCGCAGAATTTCCTCCGCCATCCCGGCGCTGACGGTGGGATGCCCGTAGAAATGGGTGATCCCCCGGGAATCCGTCTCCAGGGTAAGGGGCTTGCCGATGTCATGGAGCAGCATGGCCAGCCGCAGATCCCTGGCGGCGGGCACCTCCAAAAGGCTGTGAAGAATATGCTCTCCCACGGTATAGCAGTGATGGGGATGGTTCTGAGGCGTTTTCATACAGCAGTCCAATTCCGGCAGAATCACCGCTGTGACACCCATGTCATATGCCCGACGCAGGTAGTCCGGATGGTGGGAGAGCAGGAGTTTTACCAGTTCCGTCTGTATTCGCTCCGCGCTGATGGCTGCCAGGCTGGGAGCCAATTCCCTTATGGCCTCCTCGGTATCTTCCTGAATCTCATAGCCCAACTGGGCCGAAAAACGGAGGGCCCGGAGGATGCGCAGGGCGTCCTCGGTAAAACGCTCCCGGGCACAGCCCACACAGCGGATCATCCCCCGCCGGATATCCCCCATGCCGTCAAAAGCGTCCACCAGCCCGGCACTCTCATTGTAAGCCATGGCGTTTATGGTGAAATCCCTGCGCCGCAGATCCTCTACCAGCTGGGAGGTAAACACCACTTCCCGGGGATGCCTGTGATCTTCGTACTCTCCGTCTATGCGATAGGTGGTTACTTCATAGCCCTCCCGATCCAGCATTACCGTAACCGTGCCGTGAGCGATACCCGTATCCACCGTGCGGCGGAACAATGCCTTGATCTGTTGGGGTTTGGCAGACGTGGTGATATCCCAGTCATCCGGCTCTCTGCCCAGAATGCTGTCGCGGACGCATCCCCCCACCGCATAAGCCTCGTAGCCCGCTTCCGTAATCCTGTCTATAATATATTTTACTTTTTCCGGCAGATTTATTACCATATCACTCTCCATCTATCGTAAACTTCCCTGATCCCTGCCCGGCCAGGATTCATATTACATAAATTTCTCTATAACCTGCACAATGCCGTCCTCATCATTGCTGGCGGTGATATAATCCGCAGCTTCTTTCACGGCATCCTGGGCGTTGGCCATGGCCACTCCCAGCCCCGCATAGCGGATCATGGAAATATCGTTAAATCCGTCCCCGCAGCAAATCACATGTTCTCTGTCTACACCCAGCACAGGCAGCATCTGCTCAATGGAGCTGGCCTTGCTGACGCCTCTGGGCATGACTTCCACAAAAAAGGGTTCGGAACGATAAATGCTGGCCTCACGTTCATATTTATCCTGCAGTTCTTTCTCGTAGACCGCCGCCTGTTCCCCCGGCGCAGTCATCAGACATTTCTGGATATCAAAGTCCACGAACCCGGGAAAGTTCTCCACTACCCGGACGGGCAGGCCGTTGATCCTGGCCTCAAGCAATACATATTCATCGGGTTCAAAGGCGGAGATCACCGTATCCCCCAGGTAAGTGACCAGGCCCATACGGCGTTCTCTGGCATAGCGGTACAGCCCCGGCACCAGGCCCGGGGACAAAGTACTCTGATAGATCACTTCTCCGGTGCGGCATTCCACGATGCGGGCGCCGTTGAAGGACAGCAGATATCCGCCGTAACGGGCCAGTTCCAGTTCCTCCTCATAGCGGCGCATACCGGGCGTGGGCCTGCCGGAAGCCAGCACCACCTTGTGTCCTCTTAAAACCGCGTCCCATATGGCATGTCTGGTTTTGTCCGTAATCTCCTTTTTGGAATTGGTCAATGTGCCGTCAATGTCCAGCACCAACACTTTTTTCTCCATGGAACCTCCTGTAAATCGGTTTCAGCGACAGGAGGGAATGCCCTCTGCCGCTGATCCTGTTGTCATCCTGACTGATTATGCTGCCGGGATTCCTTTCCCGCCAGTGTACCGGGTCTCTCAACCCACATCTTCCGAAGATTCTTC
>ERZ808054.1081-NODE-1081-length-18010-cov-33.938326_pt1 | contig 18010 bp, 23 predicted proteins | sample MGYA00380201_ERZ808054 | MGnify/ENA primary metagenome ERZ808054 (study PRJEB31490, sample SAMN06133419) | mouse gut metagenome | isolation source: Z5_2 | host: mice | place: China: Chengdu | collected 2015-05 ... | reverse complement strand
AAAAGTCTTGAAAATCACAATCTTTCGAAAAAGTTACGTACTTTTTTACAAGACGGTTTTTATCAATCCCCTTACGCAAAAAGTCGAGGCTGGAAACCCTTGCGGCGCAATGGTTTCCAGCCTCGATAAAAAAGTTTGGTAGCCGATTTTTCCGGTTTGGTAGCACGGCCTCAGTTTATGTCAACTGATTTCGTTATTTTCCACCAATTTGCAGCTGGTAGCAGCCGTCAAAGCCTTGGTAGCCAGGTGGTAGCGTTTTCATGGTTTGTTCATAATTGGGTTGTGAGAATTTTTTGGTTTTTCAAATATTGAGCATTTTTTCTCGAAATCGGGACACAAGTTTAGCAATTAACAATCTGGTCTACATAATATTTATCTGCGGATAAAAATTCAGCCGGAGACACAGCGGCGCGCCATGTCTCCAGCCTTTTATTTCAAACGGCCAACTCAAAGCCGTACCAGGTATATTCCCTCTCATGGATGATAGCCCATGTATATTGAAAGGCCTCGCACTCTTGCCAAGTGAGGTAGCGAAAGTAAAATTCCACATCCAGATGACAAGGAATGATATCCAAGATGATCCCTCGGATCTGCTCAAATCCCTCCGGAATACCAGCCACATCCGGAAAAATGACCCGAATATAGCCAAACCGCTCTTTCTCCAACGCCAGCGCCTTGATTCCGCAGCCGGAAATGGTGTTGTTGATATCGGACAAAGTGAAGCAGTCTCCGCCGATACGCAGCAGCGCGGAGATGGCCTGCCTCCGCAGATCCGTGCTGTAGTGGACGGGAGTACGGGCAAAGAGCGTCTCCCTTCGCCGCAGGCCTTCGCCTTCGGCGGTCGCCAGGGCGCTCTCCCGTTCCACATAGTCCATCTGCTCGCTCAGGCTGTCCAGTCCACACCCAAGGGCATCCAACTCACTGCCGCTGAGGCTTCCCGGCGCAAGGTCATAGATACCCAGCGGCCTCAACAGGTTACGCAAATGCTCGCCATATGCCATATCATACCCCCCATTCTGAGACGGTCACAGTCCCCAAACATGGGAGAACGGTCGGACTGGCCGCTATGTCCGCAGAAGGCGTGGTCAACCGGTAATTTTGAATGCTGTCCAAATCATACAGCAGGTTGCCCAAATAGGCCAACGTGACACTTTTACCCAGCAGGACTCCGGTAAATGCCCCACGCAGTGCTGCATCCGCGGCGGCACGGGCCTCTTCAAAGGTAAACCCATCAGCCGGTTGAATGGCAGCCGAGATATTGACCGCCTTCGGTGTAGGCGCCAGCACGCGCAGATCCACGGATATTTCCCGTTTTTCCTGCAAATGCGAGTTGACCTCCGCCAACAGTGTCTCATCCGGAATACCTGCATCAGTTGCGATATAGAGGTCAACGGAGCCGACCCCTCTTGGGCGGCCCACCGCCACCGCCGCCGCTACGCCGGTGCAGGATAGTGCTGTCTGCTCATAATAAGCCGCGTTCGCACCATTAGGAAGCCGCCGGTAGCTGTCCAGAAGCCTCCGTCGAAGTCCCTCGTCGTCCTCCGCGTCATCGCCGCCGCTGAAGGCCTCCGGGTTGGTGCAGGCCTTGATCCCCACCGGCATGGCGGCCATTATGGTGATAGTGCCTGCGGCAGCATTACCCTGCTTCCCTGGTTCCAACGCCACGGCGGGCACGTCTACATAGAGCCTGCCAGATTTCAGCACGGCATTATCCGTGGTAGCAAACCGGATGCCCGCCGCCGTCATACACACCGTCCCGGACTTTATCGTCAGATCGCCGCCGACCGCAGTGGACAGCCCGAAGCGCAGCACGCCGGTCGCGCAGGTAGCGATCCCCCGACTAAGTCCCCTCAAATATGCGTGCCGTTCCAGATATTCCCCCTTGGCTGTCTGCGGAAAGCTCTGATCCAGCAGCCATTGCGCCTGCAGGTACAATCCCCGGATCTGGGCCGCCGCCGCATACAGCCGCGCGGCCAGATCACAGGAAGAATGGGGCAGATACCCGCTGGCTTCGCCAAAAGCGGACAGCATTTCCTCATATATCTCATCAATGCTTTTTTCCATCGGTTCACCTCCCAGATCATATCGTTAACGAGACCGGCAGCTCTGTTCCTTGGTATTCCAGCCGTACTGTCAGCCGTATGCGTCCTTGCTCATCCGGGGCAAGAGCGACGTCTGCGACCGTGACCGCCTCCTCCGCCAATGCTTCCGCTACATACTGCCGCGCAGCGGACAGCCGCTGCGCGGCGGGCTCCCGGCTCAGCAGGTACAACCGGCTCCCCAGCTGCGGCAGGATCGGAAAGCCTCCTCTGCGCGCGGTCAAACGAAACAACACCCGCTCCAGCAGGGCGTCCGCCCCCTGACAGCGGACCACGCTGCCCAGTCCGTCCGGGATATAATCGCCATCTTTTATTCTCACTTCCATTTGAACGTTTCTCCTATCAACCGCAAAAACATGGACGGCAAGGCTGCCCATTGATCGTCAATCTCCCGTTGATGGTAACGTCCCCATCCATAGAGACCGGACCACGCAGTTCCACGCTGCCAGTCACCTTCAGACCTCCGGTCAGCTCGATATCGCCCTCTATCACCCAATTTCCCGTGACAGAGCCGTTGCCCTTGATGACAATGCTGCCGTCTTTACGCAGATGAATGGACGCATTGCCGCAGGAATAGAGGAACAGCTCCCCCGGAGCCATATCCTTCGGCGCAGCCGCAGAGGTATCGGCGGCCACCACGCACCGCTCCTGTCCGCCAGTCCCTCCCTTGATGACCAATACGGTATCTCCCGCCTGCGGCTGCCAGATCAGGCCGCCCGGCGCAAAGACCTCCAAATTCCGTTGCTCGCCCTTTGTCATCACGGAAGCATTGCCGCCGCCGATGGTGGTCACGCCCATATCGGCGGCGGTCCCCTCACGTTCCGTCCGCTGGCGTGCGGCGATCATTTTTGATAACCACATACCCCTCACCTCGCACTGACCGTCAATTCCGTCCGCTCCCCATCGCCATCCATCCGGCTGCGGGAGCGGACCACTTCATAAATTCCGGATAAATTCAACCTGCCCAGGGCCAGCTCCACCCGGTCACCCGGCATCGCGGCAAAGGGGAACGGCAGCTCCAGACTGATCTCTACCTGTTCCAGAGTGGACTGCTCAATTTGATATTCCCCGGTATACCGCCGGTCCTCGGCAGTGCTCCTGGGCATATACAGGACATGCCGCCGCTGCCCGCCGGCCTGCATAAATTTCTGATTCCTGACCGGATGGCTGATCCCCTGGACCTTATCCTGGATAAGTACTTCTGAGATCACGCCGTAGCGCTGCTCCCGCTTGCGCAGGGACAGCAGCGGCGAATCGTCATTGATGCACAGCGTTTTCCCGCTGCCCCAGAGCGGCTCGACTACCAGCGTCCCCTCCCTGGTGAAGTATGGATCAAATCCGCCAAAACGATGGGTAAATCCCTGCAGAGCCCTCCACTGGCTGGAACCGCAGGCCACCGCGTAGCCGCTCCCGGAAACGTTCCGCTGCCGCTCCACCTCGATCCCATATGGTGCCACATGATTTTCCAGTATCTCAGAGAGAGGCGCCCTCTCATAGGATAGCGCCTCCGATTCGTTATCCAACAGAAGCGCGGCCATACCCCGCCCCTCGATCTCCACCAGCAGCCCCTGCCGGGAAAGGGACACCTCATATGCGTCTATGACGCCCCGTAGCATGATCCTGCCATCCTGAAACGCGGTAAACCGGACAGCCTTAGGCAGGACCTCCGCCATTCCGGCGTCATACAGGCAGACCGCCGTCATGCTGTCGCAGGGGACCGCTCCTGTATGATCCAGCTCCCACCGCAGCAGGACCGGCAGTTCGTACCGCGCGCCATCGTAAGTATCCAGCAGTATGTTCATCATGGGATCACCACCTTGTCACCGGGACTGATCAGGTTGGGATTTTTGATACCGGGATTGGCCTTCAGCAGGCTTTCCAGCGGCACGTCCCAGCGTCTGGCGATCCCCCACAGCGTGTCGCCGCTGACTACGACGCAGACGTTTTCCTGCCGGGCGCTCTTGACCGCGGCGGTGGACGCTCCACCGGAAGAGCCCAGTGCGGACAGCTCCTCATTGTACCCATCGTACCGCTCCCGAAACTCAAAGCTGTATCGAACATAGTCAGGGCGCGGTTCCTGCTCCAGCTTTAAGCTGGTAAAATAGGCGTTGGATATCTGCCACAGCGGATGGATCAGCAGGCCCGGCCCGCCACTGTAAAAAACGGAGGCCAGACGTTTGAACTCCCCATAGGCGTCCTTCCCGGAAAATTCTCCCTGTCCCCGCATGATCCGGCAGCCCAGCCCCAGATCCTGCATACAGTAGCGTCCAAAGGGAACCTTATGGACCGCTACCTGCCGCTCGTAGGTAATGGAATAGGTTGCGGGATTATGGGGCCAGATGTAGTCCTTGTAGCGCATGGGTGTTAACCGCATATTTCGATCCCTCCCGTCAATACAAGGGGAAGCCGTTGTCATAGCGCCTGCCATCCCTCTGGAACGCCAGGGATACAGATTCCGCCGTCAGCGGTGCGGGTCCCGGAGTTACCAGTTCCTCCGTGATGCCGGTCCACCGGCTCTGCGGCATATCCGGCTCTGCCGTGACCACCATGCCCGCCCCCAAAGGGGATTCGATCCCAGACTGCCCATCCTCCGGCGTAGGTGCATTCCACTCAGGCACATCGGCACCCTCCGCATCCATTTCCTCCCGAACTGCCGGGAGCTCCATCGTATCCTGTCCCACCTCCGGCTGGACAGTCGGAATATCCTCCAAGTCCCCCGTGACTTCTCTCTCTGCGTCCTTCACAGCCAGTTCCTCCTGGATACCGGAGCCTGCTGTTTTCGCGTCAGGGATGCTATCGCCGCCGGGAGGGGCCGCCTGCGCGGCCTCCCCCCGACGATCAACGACCTCGCTGCCTGCCCGTTCCGGCGAGGGTACATCCTCCGTTACCGAAGACCGCACCGGTACGGCGGCACCCACATCCGTTACAGCATCCACCCGCATCTCCACAGGCTTCTTCCGCCGCTCATCCGGCTGCAAACTCCGGAAGCGCTCCGTATCAAAGGAGGCATTTTCCGCGTACTCCTGCCCAGGCCGCTGCCGGAAGTTACCGGCCGCAGCCGTCAGCAGCCGCAGCTGTTCAGCCAGCCGGGACAGACTGTCCAGCGCGCTGGCCGGGAGCTGCAGGTCGATCCGGACAAGTTCTCGCTCCTCCATCAGGCGGCCACCTCGATACGGCCTGCGGCAACCACGGTCACTTTTTCAGCCACCATCGAGCCGACCTTGCCCTCCTCCTGGATGGCGCTCCACTGACAGCCGCTGTAAATGACCTTCCGATCCGGTTTGCAGATCACCAAGGAGAAATCGGCCAGCGCAAAAAAGTCGATCCCGTCACTGATGGCGTCGTCGGTAGCATAGAGCCGCGTCAGTTCCAATACATACTTGTTCTGCCCGTTGATTGTAGCCACAGGCTCGCTCTCGCCGAAGGCCTCCACCACCTGGCTGGTCTTGGTGGCCTTGGCGGTGTAGCTCTGAACGACCGCGACCTTCCGGCCATCCAGCTCCAAATAAATATCACAGCTGGTAGGAAATCCAGTCACATCCATTCCTGTTCATCCTCCTTAAATCGTAATGTGAGCGGTAAGATAGATCTGATTGAGCCCATGGGCCACAGCGAAGCTGAACTCCACCAGGCAAATCGTAGGGTCTTCCTCCGATGCCGATACAGCCACATCGCTGTAGCTGTCGATGATCTCCGCCCGCAGCTTGTTTTCCAGCTCCACGATGGTCTGGGACCGGATCGCCCCTCTGGTCTGCACGGTATTCTTCGTCTGGCTGAACCGGCTGCGCAGGCTCTGACGGATGGCGGGGATCACATCGTCCGCGATCAGGATCGTGGTCAGCTCCCGCCAGGTGGTGTCGTCCGCCCCGCCGGTGGTCGTCCTGGTCGTAATGCCTCTGACGGGGGAGACCACGCCGCCCACTGCCTCCAGCGGCGTCACGCCGCCCCGCACCAGTACATCGATCTCGCTGTCCGTATAATCCACGCTGACGCCTGTCAGCCCATTCAGCGGCGTACCATTGAGGGGGATCGCCGGATCTCTTGTCATAGCTACCGCCGCCGCGACTGCCGCCGCCGCAAAGACGCCGGATACCGGCTTCCCCGCGCCGTCCAGCCCATCGGGGCCCACCAGCACCATACGCTCACTGTTCAACGCCTTAGCCCGCTCCGTCAGGTCTGCCGTAGACGCATCGCTCATACCGACCACGGCGATCCGCTCGCGCCGCGCGGCGGAAGCGCTCTCCAGACTGACCCGCAGAGCCTGCTGTACCGTCAGCTCTCCACTGTCGCAGACGATGACCTGCAGGTTCTCCACCGTCTGCAGCACCCTGAAGGCGGCGGCGTAATCATCCTCGTCCACTTTCACGGCAACCACCGTGGACGCGCCCCCCAAGAACAGCAGCTTCAAGATGGCGGACATACCGGGCGTACCCTCAGCGTCCTCGCCGAATGCGCTCAGTCCCATCTCATAGCTGGTCAGCCGGACGGCGGCGTTGGCCGTTCCGCTGGTACTCTTGGCCGCGACTCCGACGGTGCGCGCGGCCCGGCCGCCCCGAACGGCGGCAGATGCGTCATAGGAGGAGTAGACTCCCGGACGCTCATGGATGATACCCTTCATTTCTTGACCACACCTTTCAAAATAAAATCAGAAAACACAGCTCCACCCTCCGAAGCCGCCGCGATGAAGTAGGCGCTGCAAGCAAGGCTTCCCCTCCGCAGAAACATGGCGGTGTCCATATCCCAGGATGCCTCCTCCCACTTCAGCTCTGTGGGCCGAAGGCCGGCGGGCAGCCCCTCCAGCATGATCTGGTGGAGCGTCTCCAGGACTCCCTCGCCGCCCGCCGCACCTGCCTCCGGCGGACAGTAGATATCCAGCGACAGCGTCAGTTCCAGCCGCATCCCGTAGACCTCCTGGCAGACCTGCGTCCGCGGGTCCGTCCGCTGCCCCAGATAGCTGCTCAGCGCCCCGCCCCGGCTCTCTCCCGTGCGGAGCCCTACCGCCACCACCGGTTCCGAATAGGCCTTCGCCCACTCCGGCGCATAGGCGGTCTGCGCGCGTACCCCCGCCTTCTCCAGCGCGGCGGAGATCGCGTCCTTCACCTGTTCCAGCCCGTTCATTCCGCCGCCTCCTTCTCCCGCCGGAGCACGGCCCGGTGATAGAGGACCTCTCCGCGAAAGTACACTGCTTCGGCCTCCTGCGCCACCAGCCGCAGAGTGCCAAAGCATACCCGGTCACCCGGCCGGATATCCCGGCCGGCAGGTCCGACATACAGCCAGCGCCGTCCGCTCACCGCCCCGAGCGGCGTAGCCGTCACCGGCGGCGCCGCTCGCTCCTTCAAGACCGGCTGCAGAAACGCCATAACCCCTGCTTCCTCCCCGCTCTTCCCGGAAACCAGAGTGACCTTCTGCCCATAGGTACCCATCAGCTCCTCCAACCGGGCCCTCATCCCCGCACCCCCAAAAAGGCGAAGGCATCATCGCCCCAGTAACCCGCCATCAAGCTGGCGGCCTGACGGCGCATAGCCGCTGCGGCCTCACATACCTGACCGCCTCCGCCCGTCCGCAGGCTGACGTCTCCCACAGAAAACTGCTCCACGTCCCCGCCGCTCCTGCAGGGCAGGACGCCGGAAGCCGCCAGCAGGGCGGCGGCGCAGGGGAAGGCATCGCCGCAATCCTCCGGCGATATCCCATCCCGCAGCCTCCCCTCGATCTCCGCTCCAGCGGCGGCGCACAGCGCCGTCAGCAGAGGCTTCTCCGCCTCCGACGGCTGGACGATAGCCTCAGCCAGATGTACGATCTGCTCAAGCATTTCTCTGCCCCCTTCCTCATGTTCCGCCGTTCTGCTAAATGGTCAGGATCTTCCCCGCGTCTGTGTAAAGTTTCGCAAACCCGGAGATGCTGGTGATAGCGGCCCGCTCTACCTGCCGGTCGATGAGCTTGTCATACTCCACCATCACGTCCCCGGCGCTGACCATCTCCAGGGCGTAGTTGCGGTCCAGACCGATCAGCTTGCCGCTGGGCATAGCGCTGGTCCGCAGCAGCGTGGCCCCAAGAGGGGAAGCCAGCGTACCGGTGCCCTGGAAGTTGAGCCCCGTCAGCGGATTCTGGAACTCGCTCATCTTCAGCATGTCCAGCATCACCGTGTTGGGCACCAGGATCGTATTCATGGTGTAAGGATCGAACTGTCCCCAGAAGTCCAACAGCGCCTCATACGTCAGCGACCCCGCCGTGCCGCCGATAGGACTGCTCCCCACGGAGAACGCCTCGGCGGGATTGTCGTTGCCATCACCCTCGGTGATCACCTTGATGGCATCCTCCAGATGCATCCTGGCAATGTGACTCCCGATCTGCCGCAGGGTGATAGAGAACAGATCCAGCCTCTGGAACCGGATGGCCTCATAGGACGCCACCAGCATCCGCCCCCTCTTGTGGAGCTTCACCAAATTGCTCTGGGTCCGCACGGTGGTCTGGGGCAGCTGAGCCCCTTCCTCCACCCGCTTCAGGCTCTTTTCCTCCTCGCTGGGTACGGAGGAGATAGACCGGTAATCCATCCCGTCAAACTGGGTCGTAGTCGCGGTGATAGAGGGCAGCACATTGTCCTCCTCCATCCCCTGGCGCACCACCCGGGACACGAACTCCGGGAACAGCACCGCCGACTCCGTGGTCCGGAAGAACTTCTCCACCACATCGGACCGGCTGCCCTTCACATGGATGTCGAACCGCTTCAGCTGCCGCTGAAAGGCGTCCAGCCCCTCCAGGGGCGTGCCCCGGTAATTCTCGCTGGGGTCCGCCGCCTCCAGTACCTGCGTAAAGGAGCGCCCCGCCTCCCCATACATACCCTTTTCCAGTCTCAGATTATCGTAAGTGTAAGCCATATTCCATCTCCTCCTTAAAGCAGGACCGTCACGGTCTTACCCGCGGTGTCCACATTGACGACGGGCAGCACTCTGCCGCTTCCCGTCTCCTCGTCCCCAACGGCCTTGACGCCGCCATTCCCGTCCGCCGCCAGCGCGCGCCAGCCCACCGCGGGTGCCGCGCCCGAATAGTTCACCGTAACGAAGCCGCCCACCTGCACCGTGCAGGCGTCGTCCTTGCAGCAGATGGCCGCGCCGATAAACCCGTCCCCGTTGCCGCAGGCCCCCACCGTACCATTGCCGGTGATCTTGACCACATGGCCCTCCGTCAGCCCGCCGCCTAGGAAGGTAGTACAGACCTGACCCACGCCCTCAAAAGAAACGCTCATAAAAGATCCTCCTTCGTATCATAAAATCGGAAACCCAACGTACCGCCCATCAGATCAAAAACGCCCGATCCTCATCCTCGCGGGGCGCGGCCTTCTGGGGCCGCAGCTGAGGCGCGGGAGGGAACAACTCGTCCATGCGCCGCCGGTAGACCTTGGTCAGCTCCAGCAGCTCGTCCTCCTCCATTTTCTCCGCCATCTTGGCAAAGATGGCCAGATCCAGCGTCTCATCCGTCAGCCCCGCCAGCCGGATAAGCTCCTTGCGCATCCCGTCCATATAGGACCGCCCCAGCTTCGCCTGCTTTTCCAGCTCCTCCCACTGCCGCATACACCCGGGGTGGGAGGCCAGCAGCTGCTTCAGCTCGGCTCCCTGCTCATGGACGAAGCTCTTGATAACGCCCGCCTTCCTCTGCGCCGGCACGGCCACGAAGCTCCACTCATAAGCATCCACGGGCTCCCGCAGTGTAAAGTAGCACAGCTTGCCATCATACATCTTCCCGCCCTGGTGGCCGCAGGCCTCCTTCCCGCACACGGAGCACCGCCGCCCCGTCACGGAGCACCCGATGCTGACCTCCTTCTTGATGCCCGCCTCGATCTCCTCGATCAGCGCCCGGTTCTTCTCGCTGCGCAGCATGTAGGCGTAGCCCTTCAAAAACTGGCAGCCGTCCCCCGCGCTGGTGGTGCCGCTCTCCCGGCAGACCTCGGCCCGATACAGCCGCGCCGTCTGCCCCTCTGTAGACCAGTTGTGGTCAAAGATGCCGCTTTTCCCCACGAACAACCGGCTCAGCGTCTCCAACGCATCCTGATCGAAGCGTTCCCAGTCCCGATCCACCTCGTTGTCGCACAGCCGGATGGCGAAGGTATACACCTGATCCGGCTTGAGCTCCGTCTTACTCAACCGGTTGATGAGGATCATGTCCTCCCGGGACACGCTGTGCCGGATCACGCCGCCCGGCTCCTTTCTCACGTCCAAAAGCATACTCCTTTCCGTCAGCCGCGGCCATCCGCCCGCGCCGGCTCAGCCTCAGTCCTGCCGGCGGCGCGTTCCGCCGCGTCATTTTCCAGTGCCAGCTTCCTGGTCTGTTCCCGATACCAGGCCGCCTTGGCCTCCTCCAGCAGATCCTGGAGGTTGATATCGTCCCAGACCACCCGGAAGCCGCACCCGTACCCGTGCATTCTCAGCCACATCTGACAGACCCGCTCGACCGCCGGCGTCAGAGACCGCCGGATGGCGGTCATTTCCGTCGTCAGCAGGTCCGCCTGCTGTGTGCTCATCCGCTCCGTGCTGGACCAGCTCAGCCCCAGCATAAAGGGGGGTATCCCCGTCTTGCTCACCAGCTGTTCCAGGATCTGCCTGATCGGCACCGAGCTGTCCAGGATCTGGTTGTCCGCGCCGATGACCTTGATGTCCACGTCGCCCACCGCCACGAAATCCCGCACGCACCCGTTCCTGGTACGCTCCATGGCCCTGCTCCACTCGCTGGCCAGCTGCCTGCTGCGCTCCTGGGCCATGCCCCGCTCCCACTCGCCGTCTCCCGGCTTGTAGACCACCGCGAAGCGCACGTTGCCCATCCGCTCCCAGTTCACGCCGATGGCGTAATAAATTTTGCTGAGCAGTTCCGTCAAAAACGGCATGGACCGCAGCAGAGACACGCCGTAAGGCGAGCCGACCTCCGGATTAAAGGGCGTGAACAGCAATAGGTTCTGGTGGGGGAGGGGCTTGACCTGTCCATACTGGTCCTGTCCGCAGAGCTTAAAGTCCAGCAGCCCGTCTCCCTCCTGGATGTGCACGTCCTCCACCCGGCCGCAGAGCAGGGCAGCCACGTCGCAGCTGTCGGCGGTAGGGACGATCTCCCCCACGGCCTGTCCGAAGACCAGCATGGAGTCCAGATATTGGTCCAAAAAGGCGTTGATGCCTCTCTGGCCTCTGCCCACATCCACCTGCTCCAGGAAGCGTTTCAATTCCCGGTCCGCCCTGGGGTCGTCGCATTCGGCGGACACGCCGCCGCAGAGGCGGATGATCTTGTAGATGCAGGCGTCCACCAGCGGCACGGCCTCCCGGATGGCCCGATAGAGGTGTTTGTCTCCGGTCTGGAGGGGGGTATAGTACCCCGGCAGGCCGAAGGGGGGCGTATCGCTTCTTTGGATCTGCGGCGTGGCCGCCGCCCCGGCGTCGATTTCTTTTTTCTTGCGGTTAAAGAGTTTCATCACTCACTCCTTTTCCATTGCCGCGCTCCGCGCGGCGGGGAGTTGTTTCTCCTTGAAAGCCCGTGGGCTGTCCGCCCCCGGACCCCTGACCTACTTTTGCCGCGCGGCAAAAGTAGGCAAAAACGCGCTTAAACCTACGGTTTAAGAATCCCTGGACGGGGCGGCATGTTCATGCCGCTTCCCTATACGGGGGAGTAAAGGGCCGTGCGGTGGTTAGCCTGGTTAGGCGAAGCCTCCGAATTTCAGACCTCCTTCAGCCGCTCTGGTACTTGTAGAACTCCGGCTGCCGCCCTTTCAAAGGGGTACTGCCTGCAAGGGGCACTTGGTCTAACGGTACATTTTGCAAATTAGCACCCCAAACACCAGACCCTCGTGCCGAGTGCCGCGAGGCAACCAGCACCCTCGATAGAACTGTGCGCAGAAGTAAGCACCGGCATCGGCCCAGAGCACGGACAATAGACCGGAAATCCGAAGGTCGTAGCGTAAATAATTACCCCCGTAATTCAAGAAGGTTCTTAGGAAACTGCGTTTCCTAAGTGACCTTTTGGTACTTTTCGTTCACACGAAAAGTACACCCCCGTCCTCGCCCCGGAAGGGGCGAATCTAAACGATAGATGAGAGCGGGAGCGGCCCCGCAGGGGCCGCAGCTCACCCCCTTGCCACCGAACAAAACACCCCCTCGCTGTCCTCTCTCACCGCCATGGTGACGGCAAAATACCGCATATCATCCATAGCGTGATCGTTGTCCTTGTGGGGAGCGTCCCGCCCGCTGGTCTCCTCGCTCCAGCGGTACAGCGCGATCTCCCGCAGACAGTCCTCGCAGGTGTCACAGATCACGATACGCCCTCTTTTCAATAAATCGGCGGTGATTCGTATCCCCGAGAGTACGTCATTGTCGGCCTTGATCACGCGGTAGCCCGCCTGCCGCAGAGCGGTGATAAAGCTGGCGGCGGATGGGTCCGCCACCACGCAGCGGATACGATGCTGGCTAGCCAATCGCGTCAATTCCGCCGCGTATTCCTGGTCCGTCAGCTGCACGCCGGTACGTCTGGAAGCATAATAATATTCCTTCACCCGGTACCATACGCCGCCGCTGAGTCCCCAGAGCCCGAAGGAACAGGGATTTGCGGTGCCGTAATCCACGGAGATGACATACTCCTCCAGCTCTCCCTTAGGAACGGGCCGCGCGTCCCGCTCCGGGGAGAAGAAGTCGTAGATCAGCCCCTTGGCGGCGGTCCATTCCCCTAAGATGAACCGTCTGTAAAAGGCCCCGCTGTAGCTGGACCGGTAGCGCTGCCGGATACGCGGCGAGAGGGAAGGGTTGTCCTCCATGGTAAAGTGCAGATACAGCGCGTTCCTCTGCTCGCTTTTCAGGATCCACTCCCGATAAAACCAGTGCTGCGGCTCCTCAAGATTAGAACTATTATGTAATAAAAAAGAGCAGCTTCAGCATAAGCGAAGCTGCCACATATCAAGATATGATCGAGGGCCTCCCCATATCAGAGGGCCTCCCCGGCATGATAATCGACTACCAAAGAAAGGAGATCATCATGCCAATAAGCCAAAACCTTGCGCGGGTCCTCCGGCAACATAAGGACAATGTGAGCATGAACGGGAACAAGGATTTTGCAGCAAATGTCCTGCTCCCACTCGAAAGAGCGGGGTGGGGAGCCGCCGAACCACTGACCTTTCGCGGGGAGCCGATTGCGTGGCTGACCGTTCCAACAACGAAAACCGTTGTCACGGCAAACGCCTTTGGTGACAGCGAGGCCAGCGAGAGGCCAGAACGGACAGCATGACAAAAATCAATCAAGAAGTCATGCGCGGACTGTACTATCAGAACGGCTTTTATCTAACCGTCCCCGGCGATATTCGGCGGTCAATCTTTAGATTGGCCGCGCATGACCTAAAGGGCGGGGCCGCGCCGTTTCCCTATACTGGGGACACGGGGAGCGACAACTACCGCTTTACAATCGACTTTGAGTGCGACACAGCCCTAAAGTATAACCGTGTCATTCATGACGAACAGGGAGGCCAACACCGAGAAAGCCGCCCGCCGAACAAAACAGCGTTTCGCGGATTTGACCGGGGACAGGTGGACAACTGCCGAACTTCACGCACAAGGTTTCACGGATAGGAATATCAAGACATTCTGTAAAGATGGCCTGATAAAAAAGATATATCGGGGCTGTTATGGGCGCGTTTCTGTGTGAGTGCTGGTGATTTCGCAAACGCCCCCGGGAGTTGGTAATTTTGAATTGGATTTCTAAGGCCAATAGGAGCGGCGGGATTGCCCACCGCTCCATTTTGATTCTGCTGTTTTCCGCTCCCCGCAACTGCGCCAGCGGGGAATAGTTGTCAAAATCCCGCGTAATGTCCGCGTCAAATATCGCGCAATAATGTTTCGTCATGTCCAGCGTGGAGTGGCCTAAAAGTCGTTGGAGGGTGAACGCATTCCCGCCGCAGTCTACAAGGTACTTTTTGGCAAACGTATGACGGAACAGGTGAATGCCGGTCTTTTCCACTCCATGCCGTTTATTGTACTTTGAAATAGTACACCGCAAGCCGTTTTCGGTCAACTGTACGCCGTTCTCATTGGGAAACAGGTAATCATCTCCACCGCCGCCGCGTACCCGCATATACTCCCGCAGAACGCCGCAGAGGGCTTCACAGAGGGGAATAACCTGTGCCCGCTTATTTTTGGTATGCCGCAGATAAATCACCTTGTTTTCAATGTCTACGTCTTTGATTTGAATATTGCGAATGGTAGCGGCGCGGCAACCATTATTGAGCAGGAGATTGATTATCACCCAGTTTCGATATTCAGCAAAGGTGCATTTCTTCATATTGGGCTTTTTGAGCAGCTTTTTCAATTCTTCGTCTGAATAAGTTTCCTTAATGGTTTCTTCGGCCTTGTAAAGCTGGATATTGAACTGCGTTATCCCGGCCTCAGTGCACCACGAAAGGAAAGATTTCAGTGTCCTCTTTTAGCACTCCTTGATTTGTCAAATATTTTTGAAAAATCAAGCGTGCTACGCTAGCAGGTGCTAAATCACAGCTTTGAACAAATCAAAAGAAAAACCGCTATAATCTTACGATTACAACGGTTTTCTTACACCAATCGGTGCGTGTGGTGGAGATAAGCGGGATCGAACCGCTGACCTCTTGAATGCCATTCAGACGATTGGGCCTTATGTAGGCTGAACGATAATCACGCAAAAGCTTTGGGCCGTAAGGGTTCAGGGCTTTTTTCTTAGTGTGTGGATGGCCGATAGATGTAGCCAGAATGTGGGGTTTAACCTTGCCTAACCTTGGCTTTCCTTGGGGGCCTTGGGGTTATGGCTACGGCTTTGGCTCCCGAGCTTCTGGTTGCGATGTTGGGACAGTGGCCCCTCATAATAGCATAAAAAGGAATAATTCGGCAATTTTGGCCAGTGTGAGAACATATAAAAAGAGCGTTAGGCGTTTGAAAAAATCAAATGTCTAACACTCTAAATTTTTGTTATTGCAAATCGAAATGTTGAGCGTGTGGAAAATTGGAGTAGGACATGGGGGTAAAAATTTTTAGGCGTGTGTAAATGACGTATTCCTATCAATCTTTGTAAATTAAAAGTTGACAGGAGGAAATTCCATGCCACGCATAAGTTATTCAAATTATACCATTTTAAGAAATTATGTCAAGCAAACAAATTATGAACGAATCAACACAGGCAGAAGGTCAGCTCAAACAAAACAGCCGCCAACCGCCATGACTGCGCAGGAGCTGGACACAGCATATCAATACCGCCAAAGGGCAAAGCGTGAAAAGCTACTCAGGCTGGCTGATGTGAATTTTGAAGCTGGGGCTTGCGTGTTCGTTACACTAACTTTCCGGGAGAATGTGCAGGATTATGACACAGCGGTTAAGAGCTTCAAGTTATTCACAAAGCGGTTACGCCGCAAGCTGGAGGATGTACGCTATATCGCCACGCTGGAGATCCAGCAGAGGGGAGCGTACCACTTTCATCTCCTGCTCAATGCTCCTGATGCCCAATTCGGTCTGGACAATGTCGTACCGCTATGGCAAAGTGGAATCGTGGACATTGTAAGTGTCGATGATACAAAAAAGGTGTTGCTCTACATACGAAAGACTTGATTCACCAAAGCCGAAGCCATCCCCTATACGCCAAACGGTGTTATTTTGTGTCACAGGGGCTGGCTCAGCCCATGGAGGTCAGCACTTGGAACGGGACAAAGGCACAGCTTCAAAAAGTTCAACAACTGCTCCAAGGTAGGGCACCTAACAAGCATAGCCAAGTGAACAGCACAAAGGCAGGACTGGTGGAGTTCAGCGACTACTACTTTTCAACGAACCTCTACCCGGCCCCGCCAGTGGCGAAGCTCCGACATTTTTAATATTAGCTTACCAGATTGTGACCAACACAAAACTGGGATGGCTCGTCAGAGCCAAGGCTCCCAGTTTTTTGTTGGGGCAGGATATGGAATAAAATGGAAGATGATGATTGTTGGAGGAAAAGATATGCCAAGAAAGAAATTGATTGATGAAGATTATATCAAATTTGAAAAAATAGATAAGGATATCATAGAGAAGAAAAACTGCTTAGGAGTTAAGCTGGTGTTCAATACTCCAATGGGGCAAAGGCAACAGCATACCATGCGGACATTTTATAAAATTACTACTGATGAAACAGGGCTGACACCTGACAGACGCATAAAAAACTCTTGGAAAGGGGTGGTCATGCTGTTGCTGTCGCTGGTTTATTGTCGATACGGAACAAAATTTTTCAAAATGAACTTTGACACTCAGGCAAGTGGAAAAAAATACCGTCACCATTTGCGTATTGACTTTGCATATCAATATCTCTTGCAGAAAGATGTACATGATAATCTTAGGGACAAAGCAAGGAGAGAAGCAAGCGCAGAACTCTATTCCATAGAAAAATATTACCAATTAGATGAGGAGGGCAGAAAAAAATTAAAATATGAAATCCAAAAACAGGCGGAGCGATACTTTCGGAAACTGCTTCAAGAACTTCCGCCAGACCCAACTCTTGAGGAAATACCTATGCCGCCATCGTGGAAGCCATTCTATGTACGGGGGGACTACATACCGCCAGAAATTGAAGGGAGCATTATGGTTTTAGCAAAACTGCTTGACTTAGATCCCAAAAACTCGATTGTAACAACAGAGTACTATGAGAAGGTTCCTCACAGTTATGCAGTCTTCCCGGCAAAATACCGAGATACAACCGGCCTATTGTGTTCTTGCCCTGGCACCTTCAAGTTCTCATATGGAGTTGAGATAGTGACTGAAACCGAGTTCTCTTTATTGTTAAGTAGCAATTATGCTCAAAGAGTTGACATTAAGATGCCGCCTGATCAGATAGTCATCGGAACAACCCCAATCTACGGCTATAACATTACTCCCAGCACAGTCGAGCAGATTAGTACATATTTCCCATTTATGGAATCTGAATTTTACGCCGCACTCACAACGATGAGTGGAAGTGCATGGGTCATATTTGACGGCAAGCATTTAGGAAAATGGGGGTAGGCGTTACCTCTGCCAACATTTTGAATCTTTGTGAATCCTCCGTGATGAAAAAGCAGGAGGGCGAAAACAAGTCCCGGCAGTCAAAAAATCTAACTATGCAATGGGCTTTTTCGTGGGTGGGCATGGTTGGCTTTTGGGGTAAGCATTGGGGGCAAAAAGGCTTGAATTTCAAAAGGAGAAAAATTTTAAGTCAGCTTGAACATATGAAAGGGGAAGGGCTGCATGGATACAGATCAGACAAGGATAGAGCCGGGAAGTCGGGAATATAACAGATTAGTGGAGAAACTGAAACCCATCTATTACTCTGTTGAAACAGAAGCATACAATAGAATCCTCACTGCGCTTTGCACCAAAGATATAGACAGTATAGTCGATGTTTTATTATCTAATAATAAGGTCAGAAAAGAAGCAATAATCGAGATAATAAATGCACAGGGGGATTTGAGGGAGACACAGTATGAACTGGAGATAGAAAAAAAGAGAAACGAGAATTTACAAATCCAGCTTTCAGAGAGCCACCAAAGGGAGCAGGACTTGTTAGCGGAAATCCGTAGGTGTATCAAGCCGCCAGCAAAAAAAGATTGTTTAACAGATGAAGCGGTATTATCAGAATACGAAAAAGCAAAGTCTTTGCGTGCTGTTGCGAAAGCTTTGGGGTGTTCGCATAATACGGTGAAGGCACGCCTTATAAAAATGGGGTGTATAGAAAAGTAGGTGGTCAAATTAAATTGCCCGGGGGTAAGCCTATGGTTGTCTGACATTATGTGTAGCATAGGGGGAAAAGTGATACATAAGCAAGGTTGTGGGCTATAAAGAAGCATTTGGAGTTAATAGTCCAGTGGTATGAAGTCAAGGGGTGATTGAAGGAAAAATTCAGAGGAAACCAGCGGAAATAGCGTAGAGACACAG
>ERZ808054.1080-NODE-1080-length-18060-cov-4.964800_pt1 | contig 18060 bp, 19 predicted proteins | sample MGYA00380201_ERZ808054 | MGnify/ENA primary metagenome ERZ808054 (study PRJEB31490, sample SAMN06133419) | mouse gut metagenome | isolation source: Z5_2 | host: mice | place: China: Chengdu | collected 2015-05 ... | reverse complement strand
AGTTTATCACCGGCAATGTGATCAAACCGGTATTTAGAAAATATAATTAGAAAATATAATTTAGAAAGTATGATTAGGAGTGCGGGATGAGAGTATTGTTTGTTATCACGGCTAGAGGCGGCTCGAAAGGTGTGCCCCGCAAGAATATCAGAACGATCGGCAGGCTGCCGCTGATCGCGTACAAGATCATAGCGGCAAAAAAGTGCAATGTAGAGAAGCGGATCATTGTCTCAACGGACGATGAGGAGATCGCAGCTGTCAGCAGACTGTATGGCGCCGAGGTGCCGTTTATGCGTCCTGCTGAGCTGGCGACAGACACGGCAGGCAGCATGGATGTCGTGATGCATGCGATGAATTGGGTGAAGGAGCACGATCCGCAGCGATACGACTATGTGTGTCTGCTGGAGCCGTCCTCACCGTTTGCAAGTTACAGGGATCTGGAGTGCGCGCTGCAGTCGATCGAGGAGAGACAGGCGGACACCCTGCTCGGTATGAAAGAAGTGGACGTGAGCAGCGTCTTTATCCATCCGCTGGACGAAAACGGCGGACTCTCCCACTTTCACCGCGCGATCGAGCAGCTGAAAAATGTCAGGCGGCAGGATCAGGAGAAAGAATACACGATGAACGGCTGTATGTACATTGCGAGATGGGCGTACTTTGAAGCGCATCAGCTGTTTCACTCGGAGAATTCGGTTCCGTATATCATGCCGGATGAAGTCTCGATCGAGATCGATTCCATGTACAATTACAAGGTTGCCTGTATCATGGCGGAGAATGCCATGATCGATCTGAGCTTATGGGATTAAAGACAGAAGATAAAAAGGGAGTGTGGATAAGTGGCAGGTTGGGATGATATACTTAGAGAGATGCAGAATACCAAGATGCCTATAGATTTTATAAGGCAAAAATATGTGAGGAAGCTTTCCGAACTAACGGGTAGGAATGTGATTGCATATTATTCAGCATGGTTATCCTGTCATATCGGGAATCTTGATATAAATGATTTAGATATGACAGGGTTCATGAATTCCATAAAGGGAATGGATTGTAATAAAGGATTAGATTTAATATTACATACGCCGGGTGGTTCACCGGTAGCAGCAGAGGCCATTGTAAAATATCTAAGAAGTAAATTTGGTAATGATATAAGGGCAATTGTGCCACAATTAGCAATGTCAGCAGGAACAATGATGGCGTGTGCATCAAAAGAGATTGTAATGGGAAAGCATTCCAGTCTGGGTCCTATTGATCCACAGTTTAATGGGGCACCGGCATACAATATTAAAGAGGAATTTGAACAGGCACAGAAAGATTTGAGTGAGCATCCCGAAAATATACATTATTGGAAAATAAAGTTATCACAATACCCGCCAGCATTTATGAAAACGGCTATGGATGCTATAGAATTATCTGGTATTTTGGTGAAGGAATGGTTGGAAACATGTATGTTCAACGGTCAGGAGAACAGGGCAAAGGTTGAGCTCATAGTATCGACACTCAATGAACATGACAGTTCGAAATTGCATGGAAGACATTTTGATATTGAATTCTGCAAGGAAATTGGGTTAAAGATTCTTGAGATGGAGGAACAATCTGAGCTGCAGGATGCTATATTGAGTGTGCATCACTCGTTTATTGCCTCTTTCTCGTCTGGACCGATGACTAAAATAATAGAAAGCAGCAATAATAAAACATGGATAGCATATAATAAGCAATAAAAAGGAGCAAAACATGTCTGATCAAAAGTATGTTGAACTAGAAGAAATTGAAGAATTATATAGTAGATTAGGAATAACTGAAAAGGATATTATTCATACAACAGATGCAAGTGATGCGAATTTTTCATATGGAGAAGAAGATATATTTGCCAAAAGATGGGATAGTTCTTTTTTTGCCAACGCGAGGTACTAAGGAACTGTTCAATTTAAGCTTATGGGAGTAAAGACAAAAGGTGAGAGCATGATCAGTGTGATCATTCCGGTCTACAATGCGCAGCATTATCTTGATGAGTCAGTCCAGAGCGTACTGCGCCAGACATATGCAGATCTGGAGATTTTATTGATCGATGACGGCTCAACGGATGCCAGTGGAACAATCTGTGATCGATATGCGTCACAGTATGGGAATGTCCGTGTAGTACACAATAGGAATCAGGGACCTGCGGCGTCCAGAAAATGTGGGATCGGGATGGCACGCGGGGATCTGATCATGTTCGTGGATGCAGATGACTGGATCAGCGGGAATATGCTGACGCTGATGGAGGCAGAGCTGCGCAATTCGGGAGCAGACATCGTGTTTTGCACATATGAGGATGTGTATAAAAACGGTAAGATCGTAGGACAGCGTCCATTGCCGCAGGAGGACGTGACAGGCTGGACCTCGTTTGCGCGGAGTGTGTATGAAATACATGGGACAAGGAGTCTGGCAACGGGACCATGGGCGAAACTATATAGAAAGAAACTGTTTGAAAATATTGACTTTAGGGAGCATATCACGATCGGTGAGGATTATACAATGCTGCTGCAGCTTCTCAGAAATGCCTCCGGGGTTCGAGTGCTGAAGGTGACACTGTATCACAGACGAATGTTTGGCGGCAATATCTCCCGGTCGGGATATACAGAGCGCCATAAACAGGCACTGGACAACTACCTGCAGGTTCGGGACGGATTGATCCAGGCGTTTCCGCAATACCGAGTGGAGATCCTGGGGTATCATATTGAGTATGAGATGGCAGTCATCACGGCGATGTGCAGAAACGGAAATTTTGACCGCCCTGTGATCAGAAAACTCTGCAGGGATCTGCGCAGGAACATGAAGGAAATCCTTGTGAAGTGCAGGATACCGTTTTATATGAAGTTGTGTGCGGTCATGATCGCATACACGCCGTGGATCTTTATCATATTATTTCGTTTATTGCATCGATTGGCAGGAAGATAAAATATGAAGCTGACAGTTGCGACAGTTTGCTTTAACGCGGAAAAAACAATTGAAGCGACCATAAAATCCGTGTTAGACCAGACCTATCAGAATATCGAATATCTCATTATCGACGGCAGGTCGACAGACCGGACGCTGGAGCTGATCGGAAAGTACCAGACGGACAGCAGAGTCCGGGTGATCTCGGAGCGGGACAGCGGGCTGTATGACGCCATGAATAAGGCGGCGTCGGTCTGCAGCGGGGAGTATATCCTCTATATGAACAGCGGGGATCTGTTTGCGGACAGACGTGTTCTTGCGGATGTTGTGCCCTGCCTGGATGCGGATATTATATACGGAAATGTGATCCGGATCCGACAGGATGGAAAGCATCTGGAAAAATACGAGGGAAAGCATGTCGTCATGCGCCTGCTGCTGATGGGCAGAATGATCTGCCATCAGGGAATGTTCACGCGCGCAGATCTGATGCGGGCATACAGGTTCAATGAGCAGTATACGATTACAGCGGATTATGATTTCGTGGTGCGCGCGCACAAGAATAAGTGCAGTATGCGGCACGTTGACAGGACAGTTGCCGTTGTCGACAGTGTGGAGGGGATTAGTTCCCGGACGGCGAACAACGATATCATGCGCAGGGAGGACGACAGAAGCCTGAGAGAGAATTTCCCGGTATGGTACTATCTGATAAAACTGCCCAAGGAGTTTGTGAGAGGCTTAAAGAGACACGCCGAACAGAAGGGGCGTGCCTGAACTGAAAGGGCTTGATGGAGGATCGCATGAAAAAGACAATCACTGTAGTGATACCGACCTACAATGAAGAACTCAATATCCGGGCTGCGTATGAGCGGGTGAGCGGAATATTTTCGTCAGAGCTTGCAGACTATAATATGGAAATACTGTTTATCGACAATGCATCCACGGACCGTTCCAGAGCGATCATTGAGGCGCTGTGCGGGCAGGATCAGCGAGTACAGGCAATCTTTAACGCGACGAATTTTGGGTTCTCGCGCTCCTCGTACTATGGATTGTCCCAGGCGGAGGGGGACTGCGCGGTGATGCTGTACGCGGACATGCAGGATCCTCCCGAGGTGATACCGCAGTTTGTTGCGAAATGGGAGGAGGGCTACAAGGTCGTTACCGGCATCAAATCCCAGAGCAAGGAAAATCCCTTGATGTACATGGTGAGAGGCATTTATTACAAGATACTGTCAAAAATATCGGAGACAGAGCACATCCAGCAGTTTGACGGTTTTGGTCTCTATGATGCTTCCTTCGTAAAGCTCCTGCGGAAAATGAAGGATCCGTTGCCGTATCTGCGCGGGTTAGTGGCGGAGTACGGATGCAGACGCACCGAAGTGCAGTACACACAGGAAAAGAGAAAGGCGGGCAAGACAAGTTTTAATTTTGCGCGCTATTATGATGTGGCGATGCTGGGACTCACCTCGTCGACGAAAGCGATCATGCGTATGGCAACCTTCCTGGGAGTGATCATGGCGGGGATCTGCTTTCTGATCGCGATCATAACAGTTATTATGAAACTTGTGAACTGGAATTACTACGATGTCGGAACGGCAGCGATCATCGCGGGGATATTTTTTGTCGGCGCTGTTCAGATTTTTTTCTTAGGTTTTCTGGGAGAATATATACTGAATATCAATATCCGGGTGATGCAGCATCCGATCGTGGTGGAGGAGCGGCGGATCAACCTTAGGAGAAGCTGCGATGATCAGGAGTAAGGGAGAAGTGTATGGATAGAGTGGTATTGACCGGGGGAACCGGGTTCATAGGAAGCTGGCTGGTGGAGGAGCTGATATCGCACGAGGTTGAGGTCGTTGTCCTTGTCAGAGATCTCGCCAGGGCAAGGGAGAAGCTAAAATCAGACAGCAACTATATACAGCTTGTCGAGTATGATTCACAGCAGTATCAGAAGATGCGCACAGTGAAAGGCAACGTAGACGCATTCTATCATCTGGCGTGGGAGGGCGTGTCCACGGAACTCAAAAACGAATGCGAACTTCAATTGGAAAACATCCGTTTCTCAATGGAGATGCTGGCGCTCGCCAACGATATCGGAGCCAAACGGTTTGTTGCTACGGGAACCGTTGCGGAGTACGCGTTCTCCGAAAATATCATGGATATCAACGGCAGGCAGACGCCGAACGATATGTACGGTGCGGCAAAAACGGCAGTGCACTATATGCTCGAGACGCAGGCACGGCTGTTAAAGATCCCGTTTAACTGGGCAGTGGTGCCAAGTACGTTTGGGGAGGGCAGACGGGACAACAACATCATCACCTATACGATCACCTCACTATTGCGTGGAGAGAAACCAAGCTATGGCTATCTGCTGCAGATGTGGGATTTTTTGCATGTGAAAGAAGTTGTGCGTGCACTCTGGCTGATCGGAGAGAAAGGGGCAGCGGACAAGACCTATGGCATCGGCAGCGGGGTGTTCAAACCGCTCAAGGATTATATCATGCAGATCAGGGATATCATCGATCCTGGGCTGCCGCTCGGGATTGGAGATATTCCGTCCCTGTCAGACAAGGCATTCAGCTCCTGTGTGAGCATTTATGACATCACAAAGGACACAGGGTTTGTGCCGAAGATCAGCTTTGAGGAAGGGATCAGGAGGACGATACCGTATTATAGGGCTATGATAGGTGCGTAGGATGCGCATAGAGAAGGAGTAAGATATGAGGCAGAGACTGGCAGATTATGTAGTTGATTTCCTGGCAGACCGCGGCGTGACGGACTGTTTTACGATCGTGGGCGGCGGCGCGATGCACTTAAATGATGCATTCGGTCATCATGAGCGTATCCGCTGTGTGTACAATCATCATGAACAGGCGTGTGCGATCGCGGCGGAGGCATATGCGCGATTGGAAAACCGTATCGCGGCAGTGTGTGTCACAACAGGTCCGGGTGGAACAAATGCGATAACGGGCGTTGTGGGCGGCTGGACCGATTCGATACCGATGTTTATCGTCTCCGGTCAGGTGCGCTATGATACTACTGCCAGGTATGCTTCGAAATATACAGACGGGATGCCACTGCGCGCGGTGGGAGATCAGGAGTTTGATATCACAAAGGCAGTCGGCTGCATGTGCAAGTATGCGGAAATGTTGGAAGAACCCGAACAAATACGATATATGCTGGAGAAGGCATGGTATCTGGCGACAACCGGAAGACCGGGACCTGTCTGGATCGATATTCCCGTAAATTATCAGGGCTGTTATATTGAGACAGAGGAGCTTGAAGGATATGTGCCCGATGAGGAACTGCCGCCACCCGTTTCGAGGGAGACAGTCGACGCTGTGCTTGAGCTGATCAGGACAGCGCAGCGCCCGGTCATATATGCAGGTGGCGGCATACGGCTTTCGGGAGGCTATCACGAGTTTCGACAGGCTATAGAAAAGCTTGGAGTTCCCATCGTTACGTACTGGAACAGTATTGACTTGATAGAGGATGAGCATCCGCTGTATTGTGGGCGCGGCGGCAACATGGGAGAACGGGCAGGGAACTTTGCCGTGCAGAATGCGGATCTCGTGCTGGCGATCGGAAGCCGCATTTCGATCAGGCAGGTTGGCTATAATTGGAAGGCATGGGCGCGCGCTGCGAAGGTGGTGATGATCGACATTGACCAGGCAGAACTGCATAAGCCGACAGTGCATGTCGATGTGCGGATATGGGCTGATGCAAAGGATTTTCTGCAGAAAGTCAACACATTCGCTGGTGACGAGACCGTTTTTGCAGGAGAGTCGTGGCGGGAACAGTGCAGAAGCTGGAAACAGAAATATCCGGTCACACATGAGCGGCACTGGGAGGAGAATGGAAGTACAGCAAATGTGTATGCGTTCATCCGGCAACTCAGCAGTGTACTGCCGCAGGAAAGCCTTACGGCGGTAAGCAATGGCGCCTGCTGCGTGGCGGGACACCAGAATTGGGTGATCAAAAAGGGAACCCGCTTTATCATCAACAACGGGATCGCCAGTATGGGATACGGACTGCCGGCGGCGATAGGGCTTTGTGTCGCAGGAGGACGAAAGGAAACAGTCTGCCTGGAGGGGGATGGAAGCATTATGATGAACCTTCAGGAGCTGCAGACGATCGTTACGAATCGTCTCCCGATCAAGCTGTTTTTGATCAACAATCAGGGGTATCACAGTATTCGCCAGACACAGGAGAATCTGTTTCATGAACATAGCAAAGTTGGAATAGGTCCGGAGAGCAGAGATTTATCGTTTCCGGACTATTCCAGGATAGCGTCCGCATTTGGATTTCCGTATCTGGAAGCACATAGCAACGCGGAGATGAAATGCGTGGTGGAACAGGCATTAAAGCAGGAAGGATATGTGTTCTGCGAGATCTTTACAGATACCGAGCAGGGCTGGGAGCCCAAGAACAGCGCGAAGAAGCTGCCGGACGGAACACTGTTCAGCGCACCGCTCGAGGATCTGGCACCGTTTCTGCCGGAGGACGAGTTGAGGGCGAATATGTATATTCCGCTGCTTGGGGAGTGAATGGGTTTGCTTTTTAGGAGTACATTAATCGGTCGATAGCGAATTGATAAGGCAGGGATGCAGCTTATATTTTCTTGGAATAATAGGCCTTAGGGGAAATTATAGTATGATGCAGTTAAAAAAAGTAATGGACAGACACTATAGGGAATGTACGTTTTTTGTAGGAATTTGTACTGCCTTGGCATTCTACATGACGTGGTGTCTATCGACAATTGCATATCGTGGAGAGGTATTTGAAATACTACACTTTGCGAGCACATTGATTACGGCATTCTTTTATGTATGCTGCATTATGACATTTCAAGTGTATTGGAGAGCACCGCATCTTGGAAGACAGCTCCGGATTTTGAATTTTGGTATTTTCGTGGCATTTGTACTGATAATCCTGTCTGATATGAGGAATGCTAGTCTCTGGCTGCTGTTGTCGGATCTCATATGGATCATAGCAACGGGATATAGCTTGCGTGTTTTGGCGTGTTCAGTCGGCAAGGGGCTTTGTGGAATATGGTCATGGCTGAAAACAAATTGGGACTTGATTATCTTGCTGGTGGCGGCAGGCATATTAGGAGTCTTTCCCACAATGCTGCAGTTTCGTTGGGACGGTGCATTGTATGAACAGGCTTGCAGGTTGATGAACATTCATTCCATGAGCAGCCTGGGGGCATATGCGCATCTGGCACAGGGATATGGTGTATTGTTTTGTCTCATCAATGCAATTATCCCAGACACGGGTTATGCGATGGCAGCGACGAATATGGGCATGTATCTGGCAAGTATCATGGCATTCTGGGGGATCATGCGTCAGATCATTCCAGGAAAGAGCAGGTGGTCATACCTGCTTCTCGCTGTTATGTATGCATGTTCGCCGTATACGTTTGGTATGGTCAATTACTATAGTCTCGATTATGCGACACTGTGTCTGTTTGTCTGCATGTTGTACTTCTGGCTGAAGCGGGAGTGGATCCTGCAGTTTGTGGCAGCGTTGTTTGCGTGCTTTACGAAGGAACCGGCGATCGTTTCTTATGGGGCATTATGTGTGGGCATGGTGGTTGTGGAGATCATGCAGCAGGATCATACAAAGGTAACAGAGAGGATCAGCAGTCTGTTCAGGAAACGGTATTATTATCCGATGCTGCTGATCGGTGTGCTGTGGGTGATCACTTATCTTTTTCTGGGAGGCTGGAATGCTGGAAATGGGGGAACCGCTCTTGACGCAGTATATATGGTAGATAAGCTGAAGGTACTCTATATATTTAATTTTAGCTGGATCTTTACAGGTATCATTATATTGGGTAGTCTTCGTCTGGCGATGGGAAGGACAGAGAATAAAAGACTAAATTGGTGGGGTGTACCACTGGTAGTAAGTACAGTTGGATTTACACTGTTTAGCATCGTGTTTAGAACTGTTAACCATGCGCGGTACGCGGCGCAGATACCAGCAGTATTGTATATGATCGGAGGATATCTGTTATTTAGGGTGCTTAAGGAAAAAGCAGCAGATATCATAGTTGGCATTCTTGCCTGCCTGATGCTGGTATCATCTTATCTGGCGATCGATCCAGTCAGCAGATTGTGCTTTCCTGTGATCGATACGGGGCAGGGGCAGATGTTTACGACTGGTATACCGGTGCCGGGAGACAGTATGATCTATAATAAGCAGATGCTGGATATGGAGTATGCTATCAATGAAGCGGTAGCATATGCTGTTGACAATGATTGTATGGTGATCATGCCCATGTATGGGGACACTCCGAACATTTTTGATGGACTGATGCAGGAGATGGATGTGCAGGAATATGGTTGTTCTGCGCTTACGTATTGGTCAGTGAAAGATAGAAAGAGAACTAATTATGAAGGTGACGATACAGTTCCTTTTATGATATACGAATGGAGCAGTACGGCAGATATATCACAGCTGCCATTGCAGGATAAAGACAGGCATTGTTTTATATATTCGTCGATGTTAGGTAAGAATCAGGCACAGCAGATTCAGGAACTCTATGTAGATGCAGAGTACAAGGAGTATGAATATGGTGGCTGGACGATTTCTATATTGGTGTTTTAATATTAACAGTACTGTTTTCAATAGAAGATGATACAATATATATATTGATAATATTATTCCAAGAGGACAGGTATATAAATGAATATAAGAAATACAGGAGGCAAGACGATAAGTAAAGAAATGCTTAAAAATCTGATAGAGTTAGTACCCGAAGAAGACGTTATTAAATTTCTTCCGGAGATGGTTCCAGAACCGGATGAAATAGAAGCGATTTTGGAAGGAAGAAAAGACAGGGCAATAAACTGGGATTAAGAAAGTAAGAAAGGGAGAAATTCATTGCAAACAGATAAGAAAATAGTCATCACAGGACCAACTGGCGTGATCGGCATGGCACTCATCAGGCGCTGCATTGAGGAAAAGATCCATGTAGTGGCAGTCTGCCATAAAAAATCAAGCCGGATCGCGCAGATACCGCAGGATCCGTATGTTCACATTGTTGAGACTGACTTAGCGGATCTGTGTCGGCTTGACAGGAAAGATCTAGGGCTTGCGGAGCCGGATCATGCGGATATTTTCTATCATTTTGCATGGGAAGGGACAACTGGGACGTCGCGCGATGATATGCCATTGCAAATCCGGAACATTCAGTATACAATAGAAGCAGTAGAGTTGGCACACAGGTTAGGATGCAATACATTTATCGGAGCAGGTTCGCAGGCAGAATACGGAAGAGTGGAGGGCATACTGACAGCCCGGACACCAGCTTTTCCAGAGAATGGATATGGAATGGCAAAGCTTTGTGCAGGTCAGATGAGCAGACAGCGGTGTGAAGTGTTGGGAATGAGACATATCTGGGTGAGGATTCTCAGCGTATATGGACCATATGACGGACAAGGATCCATGGTGATGTCCACGATCAGGAAACTGGCGGGCGGAGAGCGTGCATGCTTTACGCCAGGTGAACAGATGTGGGACTATCTCTACAGTGCGGATGCGGCGGAGGCGATGCTGCTTGTTGCGGAGAGAGGGATTCACGGTAAGGTCTATGTGCTGGGGAGCGGACAGGTGAAGCCGTTGAAAGATTACATCTTACAGATTCGTCAGGCAGTGGAGTCACAAAATGGATCCGCAGGGGAGCTTGGGTTGGGAGATCTCCCTTATAGCGAGAAGCAGGTCATGTATCTGGGAGCCGACCTCGCAGAGCTTAGGCAGGATACAGGGTTTGAACCCGATGTAACCTTTGAGGAAGGGATTCGGTGCACGGTCAGCAGTGTGCTGGAGTGAAATGGAATATCTGGTGGAGGCTAAAATGAAAAAGATCAGTGTGATGATTCCCTGTTTTAATGAGGTGGAGAATGTAGAGCCGATCAGCGAGGCAGTGGTAAAAATGCTGGAAACTGAATTAAGCAATTACGACTATGAGATTTTGTTTATCGACAACTGCTCCACAGACGGGACAAGGGACAAGCTGGAAAAAATCTGCTCGCAGAATAAGAAGATCAAGGCGATCTTCAATGTGACGAACTTCGGACAATTTAATTCACCGTTTTACGGGCTGTGCCAGACGACGGGGGACTGTACGGTATCCATGTGCTGTGATTTTCAGGATCCCGTGGAGCTGGTGCCAAGGTTTGTGGAAGAGTGGGAGAAAGGGCATAAGATTGTTTCCGCGATCAAGACAAGCAGCAGGGAGAATCCGATCCTGTATTTTCTGCGATCCGTTTATTACAAAATGATCAAAAGTATGTCGGCGACGCAGATGATCGAGCATTTTACAGGGTTTGGCCTGTATGACAGGACTTTTATCAATATTTTGAGGGAACTGGATGACCCGATTCCGTTTCTTCGAGGGATCGTGGCGGAGTATGGGCACGGGTTCAACCGAAAAGAGATCGAGTATGAGCAGCCGCAGAGAAGAGCCGGAAAGACACACAATAATTTTTACAGCCTGTACGATGCGGCGATGCTGAGTATTACCTCATATACGAAAGTAGGACTGCGCCTTGCCACGCTTCTGGGATTTATTTCGTCTGGGATCAGTTTGTTAGTGGCGTTGATCTATCTGGTGATGAAGTTGATCAATTGGCATGAATTTCAGGCGGGCAATGCGCCAATGATATTGGGGATCTATGTGATCGGTTCGCTGCAGCTGTTCTTTATCGGGCTGCTTGGGGAATATATTTTAAATATCAATACACGTGTGATCAAGCGGCCGTTGGTGGTGGAGGAGAAGCGGATCAACTTTGACGATGCGGATTAGATAAAAAGAATTGTCTAAAATCAGACTCATGTTAGCGAAAATGTGATATAATGATAATGAGCGCAGGGGTTTTAAGATAACGGAGGAATGGTAATGGATAGGGAGAACAGAGTATTTGGCAATAATATGCGATTCTACTCACATCAGAAGGGAAGGCGGCTTAAATGGCTTGCCGAACAATTGGAATGTTCTGAGTATGATGTTCAGAAAATGATGGATGCACGTTTCTTTTTGGACAGGGAGGAGCAGGAGCGTGTGGCGGAGATTCTGGGAGTGACATTGGATGTCCTGCATCAACCTCTAGACGATACCTGCTATGAGGATGTGGGCTGCTTTGAATGCAGAGGTGAGTTTTCTACTCCTGAAAATAAGAAAATAATTTTAGATTTATTTGACACATATTGTGATGTTCAGGAAGTTTTGGCAGAGGAAGGATTGAAGTTTCCTTAAGGAGAGTTATGATTGGCAGGAATGATCAGGTTGTCTTGGAGATCCAGAAATTTATCATCTCTAAAAAGAAAGAAAAGAACATTGTCAATGAAGTTATTCGGGATGACGTATTTGCTGTGTTAGAAGGCGAGTGTATTGTTTTGTACTATGCACTGGAGGATTACAATGTTGAAGGATGTCATATAATAAAGCCCTTTAATGGAAGGATGGAGCAGTTTGTATTTATTAATACGATGAAAGCTGTACAGGAACAGACATGGACTGCCGCACATGAGCTGGGACACGTCTGGAGAGTAGATTCTCATATTAAGGAGAGAATAGGACAGCATAATATGGATTCCGAAGATCTGGTGAATCGATTTGCTGCGGAACTACTGCTTCCACAGGGTATTTTTAAAAAGGAATTAAGCAATAAGCTCAAAGAGTATGATTACAGAGGACCAAGTATGTCTGCAGAGATGATGGTGAGGCTTGTAACATACTTAATGAATTATTTCTGTACGCCATATAAAGCTATTATACGGAGATTCATTGAACTTGGATATATAGAGGAGAATGCGGAACAACATTTTTTAAAGGGATTTGAAGAGCAAAGGGAACTTTATAAACGCTTGATCGTTGAAAATCAGTATACACGTCTGGAGACTGTTAACAAAGCTTGCTCCATGGCAGGAATAGAGCAGGATATTAATTTGTTAGAGCAGAAGGGGGTATATTCAGATAAAAAGATAAGTCGCCTTAGGAAAATGTTTCATTTGGAGCGAACGAAAGAAAGTGAAAAAAGCTATGATTTTGGAGGCTAAGTATGGGCGTACAAATGAAAACGGCAATAGATGCGGATTTTTTTCGGAATATTACAACGTATGAACGCAGTATCAACTTGTTCTTAAGAGTGATGGATGGGTTAAATATGAAACCAGTCATGCATGAATTCGTGGCAGACACGGAATTAAAAGGGAACGAGTATTTGCAACAGTTATCAGATACAAAAAAGATAGAAATAATTCATTATAAAGATTACATAGAGGATACAGATCAGGATGATTATGAAAAATATTTTATTGCAGCATTTGAACGAATCAATCAATATGATTTTCCAAATAATCAGGACATATACAGATACGCAGAACCAGACGAAAGTCTTGGAGAGATCCGTTCACTTTATATGGCGAGAAAAATGGGTTACCGATATTTTATGTCAGATGATGCAGATGCAAAGTTGATAGCTAAAAATTTCTTTTTAACAAAAAGTAGAGTAGATGTCCAATCATTGTTTGAGGTTTTGACGATATGCAAGGAGAAAAACATTGGGCTTCAGTGGAAAGATATTAATCCGACGGTATGTAATGCCATGCTGAAAAGGCAGGATAAAGTAAATAAGCTGAAAGAATTATATAACGGATGATTTGTCATATATATCAGGAAACAGTATTTCTTAGAAAGAGTATAGGACGATAGGATAAAGAACGAAAAAACATTTTTTTCCATGTTTGGAAAACTGGTACAGATATTGAACAGGAAGCAGAGATGAGATCCTCCTGCTTTTTCTGCTTATGATCGTGTCGATGTTAGAGATGCTGGGAGTAGGGGGTATCGTTCCATTTTGAAAGGGTACAGTGGCTGTCTGAAATTGATACAAAAGTGCAGTGAAAAAGCGATGCTTGGAAGTCTGGAGGCATGTATTGATGGCAAGCCGCGTTTCATTATATCAGAATTTTGGGCTGGAAGGGGAGATGTTCGCAGAGAATTAATCAGGAGGCTGCGTAAAGAGTCAGGATATGATTATATCTATCCAGGGGATAGCGGAATGACCTTTTTTGGATCAGCCTACATTCAGGTTTGGTCTGTGTGGAGGAGAACAGGAGTTAAAACATCTGTGTGTGATGCGGACAGGACTGGAATATTCGCCGTTTTACAGTGTTTGTGACGAATGCATTCTGATGTGAAAAGAAACTGGTACGGAAACTGATTTGAAGAGAAGTGTTTTTGGTTTGATGAGGAATAATAAAGAATATTGCATTTACTTGCAGTTTCGTGGGAATAATGCTAAAATAAGGAAATTGATTGCATTATGGAATTGCGGACTGGATTACAGACAGGGAGAAATATCGCATGACGATCGAAAAGTTGTTTTATATGGATTTTAGGGGATTCCACAACCTTGAAATAAAGCTGGCATGTAAAAGCACGATACTATATGGGATAAATGGCGTGGGAAAGTCCAGTATACTGGCGGGCATAAATCTTTTGTATGCCAGTATTATCAACAGACTTGTCAGACAGAAGTTCAAGCAGTCCGTCAAATTCGAGGATTCTGATATTCGATATAGAAAAGCATCAGCCGTGATAGCGGCGGAGTTTGGTTTTGAAGATATACAGGATTTTTTCTATATAAGCAGACAGATTGATCGTTCAAGTAAGAGATATGTGAATCCGCGCAAAGATCAGTTTGAGTCGTTGATTGAGCATTTTGAGAAGTTGTATATCGGAAAGATAGAGATTGATGTAGAGAATAATCTTATTTACCAGAATGAACAATTTAACATACCAGTGTTTGTGAATTATGGCGTAAACAGGCTGGTGATCAGGACACCGCTTCGAATCAGCAAGAAAATGTCATATGGTCAGTATTCGGCTTATGAGAAGGCAATTGAAAACCAGATCGCTTTTGATCGTCTTTTTGAGTGGTTCTTAGAACAGGAGATTTATGAGACACAACTTAGAAAGGAAAACAAGGAGTACGAGGATGTACCGTTAAAGGCGGTAAAAACCGCAATGCTTGCGATGCTTGACGGATTTAAGGACATACACATTATGGTGAAACCTTATTCCATGAAGGTATATAAAGGGGCAGAAACTTTGGATATCCTGCAGCTTTCTGACGGAGAGAAATGCACATTGGCTTTATTTGGCGATCTGGCGAGAAGACTTGCGATTGCGAATCCTGCGATGCAAAATCCGCTGGAAGGACAGGGAGTGGTTTTGATCGATGAGATTGAACTGCACATGCATGTTTCATGGCAGCGAAAGATTATCAATGTGTTGAAAAGAACATTTCCTAATATACAATTTGTCATAACGACACACTCTCCACAGGTTCTGGGAGAAGTGACAGCTGATTACAACGTGTTTATGCTTGAAAGAGAGCAGGAAGAAATCTGTTGTAAACGTATCTGCCCATATTTTGGAGTCGATTCCAACACAGTACTTGAAGATGCCATGCATACCGATTCTGTGAGCTATGTTATCAAACATAAGGTAGAATCCATGTATGATTTGCTGGACAACAAGGAGTACGATAAAGCAGAAAAAGTGGCAGATGAGATTGATCAGATTACATGTAATAGAAATGCAGATACCGTTAAGGCAAGGATCATCATCAGAAAAGGAAGAAGAATGAATGCGGTATATACAAAAGAGGTCGGAACCTGAATTTTTCAGCAAGTGGAAACAGGATTTCTATAAGATAAATGGGAGACAACCAATATATGATGATCTGAAGGGTACTGATATATATGTTCGATTAAAAGGATCATTAGTAAAGGAACAAGGATATGTATGCTGCTATTGTGAGAAATATATTGGCAGGGAAGCTTACTATACGGATTGTGACATCGAACACTTTATGCCAAGACATCCAGATGATAGATATCTGACCAGATCAGAGTGTATGATCTGCGAAAATGCACAATTGGATTACAGGAATATCATGGCATCATGTAAGGGGGAATGGCAGGATTCCCTTGACCACTGCAATCATAAGAAAGAAAACTGGTATAATTTTAAAACCTGCATATCGCCGACAGACGAAAAGATTAAAGGAATTTTTGGATTTACAACTGAAGGCAAAATATTTTCGGTCAATGGGAATAATTGTGGAAATGATATGCAGAAGCACATGAACTTAAATAGTGAGATACTGAAAAAGCAACGAAGGAATGCATATATAACTGTTTTAGAGCAGGAATTTGACGATGAAGAACTTCTTGAAGATATTGATTATATTGGCGCTACCATACGAGAATATGAAGAAATGCACAATGGCAGGTATCACGAGTTCAGCTCCATGATAACATATTGTCTGAAAAGATTCTTTAAGGGGAATGTATGAAGAACGTAAAAACTTTTTTTTCCATGTTTGGAAAACTGGTACAGATATTGAACAGGAAGCAGAGACGGGACGGAATCATCCTGTTTTTTCTGCTTATGATCGTGTCGATGTTAGAGATGTTGGGAGTAGGGGTTATCGTTCCGCTTATTATCACTATGCTCGAGCCGGAGAAGATCATGACAAATCAGTATATGGCTCCGATTATATATCTGTTTCAGATCACGGATTACCGACAGATCATGTACGTGGTATCTGGCGGGATTATTGTCATATATATTATGAAAAATGCGTTTATATTGTATGTGAATTATTATCAGAGTCGTTATAGGAACCGATTGGAGAAGGATCTGAATGTAAAGATGCTGGCTTCTTATATGAAACAGCCATATACTTTTTTTCTTCGGACCAATAGTGCGGAAATTATCAGGGGAGTTAACAGTGATATCACAAATGTGGCGTCTGTTGTGGATTCGTATTCAAGTATTCTGGCTGAAGGCTTGACTTGTATGGTTATTGGGATATTTTTGGTATGTATGAACCCGTTCATGGCGTTGTCATTGTTAGCAGTTGCTGGAATTACGGCACTTGTGATTATTATGGGGTTTAAGGGGATAACAGGAAGGTGCGGTACGCAGACAAGGGAGGCATTTGCAGAGAAATTCAAGCATATGAATCAGGCGGTTAATGGTATAAAGGAAATATCAGTAGCGCACCGAAAACCATATTTTGTTCAGCAATTCGCGGACTCTGCGCAGAAGGCAGCGGAAAGTAATACAACGTATCTCTGGATCAGTAAAACACCCAGTCGCTTGATAGAAACCGTATTTATTGGAAGTCTTCTGATCGTTGTGACAGTAAGTTATGGTACAGCAGGAAATAACTTAGAGTTTGTAACTTCGCTGGGGGCAATAGGAATTGCGGCTGTACGCATTTTGCCGTCTGTATCGACCTTGACAAATGCAATGAATGGACTTGTGTATATGCGTCCGTCTTTGGAGGCTGCCTATGATAGCTTGATGGAGGCTGACAGATATCAACATCTTGCTGAGGAAATTGAACCTGAAGAGATAGAAAGGAAAGTGATAAAATTCTGTTCTAGGATAGAAGTGAATCGGATATTCTGGAGATATCAGGATAATCTGCCGCTCGTATTAGAGGCATTGGATCTGGAGATTTGTAAGGGAGAGTCCGTTGCTTTGATTGGTGAATCAGGAGCAGGGAAGTCTACTCTGGCGGATATCTTATTGGGATTATTAAAGCCAGAAAGAGGCAGTGTGACAGTTGACGGTACAGACATTTTTTCCATGCAATCGAGCTGGTCAAAAATGATAGGATATGTACCACAGATGGTGTTTCTGATTGACGATACGATCAGGCGGAATATAGCATTTGGCATTCCAGAGCAGGAAATAGAGGACGAGAAAGTATGGCATGCATTGGAACAGGCACAGATGAGGTCTGTTGTGGAAAACATGGAAGGTGGACTTGACGCAATCGTCGGTGAACGTGGTATCAAACTGTCTGGGGGACAGCGGCAGAGAATCGCGATTGCCAGGGCGCTCTATCATGATCCGGATATACTGATACTGGATGAGGCTACTTCGGCACTTGATACAGACACAGAGAGTGCAGTGATGGAAGCAATCGACGCGCTGCAGGGAAGGAAGACATTGATTATTATAGCTCATCGACTGTCAACGATACAGAATTGTGACAAAATATATGAGATCAGGGACAAGAAAGCATTCCGTAAATCAAAATAGGTTTATATTAT